>Ga0180437_10000484_pt1 | contig 76795 bp, 122 predicted proteins | sample SS_ome_4_FD_132410 | JGI IMG/M metagenome (GOLD analysis project Ga0180437, IMG submission 132410) | Hypersaline lake sediment archaeal communities from the Salton Sea, California, USA - SS_3_D_1 metaG | ecosystem: Environmental > Aquatic > Non-marine Saline and Alkaline > Hypersaline >...
AAAAAATTGATATATACGATAGAGGCTAAGGAAATGTCTGTATTAAACAGCGACAACTATAAGACATACGCCGAAAAAGAAGCAACTCTTGCTAAACTAGAGCAGATGAAGAAAAGAGTTAAGGGGTAAATAATATGAAACTAATTAAAAGGCTTTTAGTATTTCCTTTGTTTTTATTTATAGGACTTACGTTTTTAGTTCTATGGTGTTTTTATGGTAAAGACATGGAACATCTAATAATAACAGACATTATTTCCGCATCTGGTATATTTTTTATTAACTGGTGTGAGGGGGAGGTAATATGATTACATTAAAAAAAGGTACATTACTTAAATGCGTCAGTATAAGTCCTGAGTATTCGACAGACCCAATAATAGGTCAGATATATATGGTAGAATATGATCAAGAAGTGTATGAAGATATGCAACTTGTTACTGTTACTTTAGAAGACGGCTCATATGCTCCTGGAAATTGCTTTAGATATAAAGACTTTGCAGTTGTATTTGATGAGAAGAAAGTAAAAAAGAGACTTAAATTAACTTTATCTATTTTTGATGATATTCAGTCAACGGATGATATAGAAATAATGTATGATATTATAAAACTAATTAAAGAGATAAACAGTAAATCAAACGATATAATAAATTGGTATAAGGGGTAAAAAAATGAATCATTGCGAAAAAACAGTAATAAAGGCCCTAATGTGGCCTGATGAATTTACAGATATGTTTAGTAAAAAGCACTTATTAAATGATAGATATATACTAGAAACTAAACATAGGCATTATGTAGATGCAATGCTAACATTATCTAGTGATTATCCGGAAATATTTAAAACGATTTCCCTAAGAGATAAAACGCAGATTATGTTTGTAAATGATAAAAAATTTGGTATGTTATACAACAAGGTGGCGTATCAATGAGACTGTGGACGTTACATCCTAAGTATTTAGACGTTAAAGGATTGGTTGCATTATGGAGGGAGGGGTTACTCGCGCAAAAAGTTATTGAGAGCCCGGAAAAGGGGTATAGTAACCACAGCCAGTTAGTTAGATTTAAAAATACTGAATTTCCTACATATATGGTGGCAAAATATTTAGAACAAGTATATAATGAGGCAGAAAATAGAGGATATAATTTTAACAAAAAACTACTAAAGTTGTCAGAAGAGGTTGCCGATGAGAAGTTAAGTGTTACAATGGGGCAATTTGATTACGAGTGGCAATGGTTACAACAGAAATTAAAAGATAGGTGTTACGATAAGTATGTTAGCAATCAATATGAAAAAGTATTTGAATGTAACCCTATTTTTAGATTAGTAGATGGACCAATAGAAAGTTGGGAAAAGGTAAAATAATGGATTTTGAAAAGATACAATATAAAGCGAAAAAGAGAACCTATCAAGTAGGTGAATTCCTTTACGTAAAACATAATGGAGAAAATAGATATTGTAGAGTATTTGAGAAAAATGATAACGAATATATCTTAGAAGTTATGCCATTTGGCGGTATGGTCACTAACTGGTATACTGACAAAGGACTTTATTATCAAGATAAATATTCAAAAATGTATAATTATTATAAAACTAAAGGAGTGTAAATTGAAAAAACTATTATTAACTACTGGTATTTTTATGCTAACTGCATGTGGACCATATTCATCATATAAAGTGTATGAGGATGTTTTTAAAATTGATGATATTGGTAACGATATGATTATTAGACAAACACCTATCGAAGATGATTTTTGTAAATCAGGAAGTGGTTTATTGATTGAAAGCGGCATTGACCTAAATAATAATGGTACTCTTGATAGTGGTGAGATTACCGATAGTAATATTTTATGCAGCGGAGTAAATGGTTCAGATGGAAAAGATGGTCAAGACGGTACCGATGGTGAAGACGGAATGGACGGTGAGGATGGTCAAGATGGCGAGGATGGTACCGATGGTATTGTAGAATTGATTGACCCTTGTGGCAATGGTCCAGGGTTTGATGAAGTTTTATTTAGACTAAGTTCTGGAGCGTTAGTTGCATGGTATAAAAATCTAGGTTTAGCCGTTTTGACTCCAGGCACTTATCGCACTACGGACAAACAGCGCTGTACTTTCACTGTACATAGTGACTTATCGGTGACTTGGTAATGGAGCTAAACGGACCGGCAAATATAAAAATGCTGTTAGATATGGCAGAGAATAATAATATTTGTCCAGAATTGAAACAAAAAATACTAAAGCAAGTTGACATACTTGTACTTTATATGAGAGAGTATGATAAGAATAGTCAAATAAAATGGCACGAAATGATAGAGAGGTATAAAAATGGAACGTATAGTAAATGAAATATCAATACAAGAAAAGGAGGCAGGTACTTATAGAATAGTAATAAGAGATAAAAACGGAATAGTACAAAATATAATAGAAGAGAGAAATTTAATAGATGCAATAAATATAGCATCACTAATGTTATCCGGTCCGTTATTTGATTGGGATGAAAAAACGCAAAAAATAGCAATTTAATATTTAAGTTTTAATTTAAACATGCCGATAGGCAATTAACTAATAACTAATTACAAAGGAGTAATTAAAATGAAAGTAATCGTAAAAGTAGTAGGTGGTTCACTTCAGGAGTTAGAGGCAGATACAGTGGGAGACGTTAAAGCGGCTCTTAATCTTCAATCTCACTCTGCGGCAGTTAACGGTGAGGCAGCCAGTGATGATCAAGAACTAGAGGAAGGGCAACTAGTAACACTTGCGCCAAGTGTAAAAGGTGGAAATCAGTAAAATCATTTTGCTTTATGGGCTCTTTATGAGCCCTAGTATTTTAATCAAACTATGGGGTATAATAATGAATAACAATAATAATGCAATGGAGTTTAAAATTGACTCCTTAGTATTGTCTAATGTTTTTGGAAATAATTTTGAAGTATACAAAGCATTAGATAATGAAACTAGAAAAGAACAAATCTCAAAAATTAGTTATATTGATTTAATTGCTAGACAACTAGATAAAAAAATAAACGAAATAAATCTTCTAGATCATTTTCCTAACAAAGATGGTTTACTAACATCTACTGATAATGAAATAAATAAGATTATCGCTGGATTAGAAGTTAGTAGTTCAGAAGAGATTAAAAAATACAAGTTTACAGAATCTACTAAAAAAACATGTATTGATATTTTTAATAAACAGGCCGAATCAATTAGAACATCTTTAAAACATAAAATATCAAGATGTGTACAAAGAATGGAAGATATTCAAAACGAATACAACGAGTATATCGCAACTAAGTTTACATACCAAAAACAACTAGACGCTATTACAATAGGCTCGGATGAGACTTTATATAATATGCTCGGAGATATTAACTCCGGAAATGATTTTATAATTTCTAATATTACTAACTCGGAGTTAGTGTTTGAAACTGCAAATGATATAATCTGTACTCATAAACATGATGCGTCTGGAGTAGATTTAAGAGTTAATTTTGGAAAATTTAAAATTACAATAAGAACAGATGATTTTAGATTAAGGCTAACTAAAGTAACTAACGATTTTGAATACGATGATTTTATGCATCCACACGTTAGTTCAAGCAATAGCTTATGCTTAGGTAATATGTCTGAATTATTCGATAACGCGGTTTCTAGTAGAAATGTATTAGAGATGCTTAATATTACTAAAGCAATTTTGACTAATTACAATGAAGGAGACGCATACGCTCCATTGCAAAATTTTGCATATGTTAGCAAGCAAGTTCAGCCAAATGGAGAAGTGTTAAAAGACCCTAATGCTCCTGATTATGAAGAAAGGCATATTTGTTGTCCGGAATGCGATCATATGTTTTACTCTGAAGTGGAAGTTGGCAGTATGTTTGACGGCTATTGTCCAGAGTGTGATTATTTTATAGAGGGAGAGTAACATGGAAAAAATAGTTATAGGTAGAGATGCATTTGAAGATATCATGTACTATGTTAATAGGACCAATTTTGAAATAAGCGGATTTGGTGCCGTAGAAGTTATTGACGGAGTGCCTACTGTTACTTCAATTTATATTATGGACCAGGAAAATAGCATGGCGGAAACTGAAATTGACGGTAGTTCTTTGGCTAAAGTTGAGGCAGAACATATTATGTCAGGAAAACCTGGAGAGTTACGTTTCTGGTGGCATAGTCACGTTAATATGGATGTTTTTTGGTCAACAACAGATATGAAAGCTATTGAGATGCTAACAGAAAATGGCTGGTTTATTCATGGCGTATTTAACAAAAAAGACGAGGTTCGATGTGCTTACTCTAATAACGAGCCGGTTTCTGTATTTGTGGATGATATTGAGCTAGAAATTGATGAATCATTAGTCAATGAAGATGTGCGAGAAATTAACAAAGAAATTGACTTGTTATATTCTAAAGTAGAATCTGTTTATAAAGCTAGAAATAAAATTCTTGATGAATCATTTAAAAAGCATGTAAAAATTAAAACCTATAATTATGGTAACTATGGAAATAGAAAAAACGGATTTCCTAAAACCGGAAATACGTCAGGTATATATGATGCATCTGAAAAGTTTTACAATTTTAACGAGTATTTAGATTCTGGCAATAAAGGAGCAATCCCATTTTCCGAGAAGAAAAAACCAGGCACTCCAGAAACAGAAATTAAATCTAGTGATTATGAATATCACGAAGATTGGTTAGGATATTTAGAACTATCTAGAGCCGGGTATAGTGATGAAGAAATAGTTACTTTTAACTATATGGGTATCTATGATATGGATGATTTACAAGATTATGAAAATATTAAAGGGAAGGCATAATGAGAAACCACGAATCTTTAACTAGACAATTAGACTTAATACCGATTGAAAAATTAGATCAGAAAATTAACATTATTGGAGCTGGAGCTATCGGCAGTTTTACCGCGCTAAGTCTGGCTAAAATGGGATTTACTAATCTAACTGTATTTGACGATGATATCATTGATATTGTAAATATGAACTGTCAGTTTTTTAGACATACGGATATTGGTAAACGTAAAGTAAACGCATTAAGAGAGTTAATTTTTGATTTTACTGGTGCGGAAATTGAAGTGGTCAACGATAGGTGGAATGGAGCTATTCTAGACGGAATAGTTATTACTGCTGTCGACTCTATGGAAGTTAGAAAACAAGTATTTGAAACCCACTTCAAAAAGGCATATAATACCACACTAGTATTAGACCCTAGAATGGGTGCTGAGACGGCTATACTGGCATCATACAGCCCGATTAAACCTAGGGAAGGGGAATCATATGCAAAGACATTGTATAGCGATTCTGATGCCGTACAGGAGCGGTGTACAGCTAAATCAACTATCTATTGTAGTTTGAGTATTTCTGCAATGGTTTGTTCGGCAATTAAAGCGTATGTAAATAATGATAGTTTTCCTAAATGGAAAGTTTACGATATTGCAAAATTTGATATGGCATAAGTGATTGGAGGAGAGTATGTTAAGATATAGTAATTCAGACCCCAGATTTGCTTATGGACGGCATATTCTCCTCGTTTTTGGTACGTTTTATGGGTTTAGTCAATTAGCAGAGGCACAATGTAAAGTTGTAGAGGTTTGGGAAAATCACGTTATTATTGTTGACAAAGAGGGTAATAGGTCCCTTTTACTAAAATCTGGTGGCGGGTTTTATTTAATGGGGCATAATTGGAAGGAAATATCATGAAAAATTTCATTAAGTTAATATCAAGAGACAACAGACCATATTTTATTAAAGTGCATCATATAATTACTTTTTTTATGTGCGAACTTAATAATTCGATTACAAGAGTAGCATTAACAGATGGTACGGAAATTGAGTGTAGTGAATCATCTATAGAAATCGCCAATAAAATAGTAAATGCTCAAAATGGTACTAGATTATCTATGTCAGAATTTAATTTACATGGTGAAGAGACTCTAGATGAGGTACCGTTTTGATTTTAACTTGCATATTAACTGTAATAATGGCGCATCCTATTCAAGAATATGAGAAAACTGTACCAGTACAATGTAAAGTATTAGAGTATAGTGATGTTTTGCCGGAAGTTAGTGATACTTATAGGCATATAAAGTTAGACTGTAGTAAAGGAATGAGTAAGTATTATGTATCTAATAATAAGATTAACCTAAAAACTAGGTGGGTGCCTAATACCGAATGTTATAATTTAGGAGAGTATTATGAGTAGATTTAAAGTGGGTGATATATTAACAGGTATTTCTGAAAGTCCCTATGGACTAACAAATTCATCATCTAAAGTAGTAGTAGAACATACTTATCTTTATGATGGAGAAAATGATATGCTTGTTAGAATTATTGAACGGAGAGATAATCGTCATATAGAAGAAGAATATCTTGTAAATTCCAAATATTTTAAACTAGTAGAACCAGCAAAACCAAAACTAGAAACGCTTATAAAACGTATAAATATTGGAGCTAAAGCGTTAGATCAAATACTAGAACATTATCCCGATAAAGTTAAGTGGTTTAAAGGCGATGATTCTGGTATTGTATCTCCGGATGATTATGAGACAGGGCTTAGTTATAGGAGTATTGAAAATTGATCGCGGTAATAGTAATAATAATTACGTTACTTAGTTTATTTGAAGAAGATCTTACAATACCGGCCATATTCGGTCTATTGTATATTGCGTTAGCATAAAGGATAATATATGAGAGAATTTAAAATTGGAGATAAGGTTAGGTGTGTTAGATTGCCTAATGTTTGGTATTATCCTACTAATCCTATATTAAATGAAGTATACATAATCACTTCATTTGATATACGTGGGTTTTATTTAACAGGAAAAACTTCTAGATACGATAACCACGAGAGTTGCTTTTTTCATAAAGAATATTTTGAATTAGTTACTAACACCCCAACTTTGATAAAACGAGCTAACTTAGGACTAAATGCTTTAAAAGAACTTATTAATAATGATATGTGTTTTTTTAAGATAAATGGAATAGAGTTTGTAACTGAGGAAATTTTCGAGAATATAATCAATAGTATTGAATCATTTGAGGAAGTGGGGTAAAATATGAAATATAAAGACGGAGATAGAGTATATATAAGCATAAAAAATAGTGTAGGGCCAAGAAAATACTTAACTGGTACTATAACTGAAATATATAAAGGAGATATGGGAATATCTATGGCAGGGGTTTGTCTAGACGATGGTATTTCCTTTCACAATGTTATTCATGTGAGTATAGACGCTCTAAAAAGGATAGAAAATGAAAATAATACAAGATAAAGATGTTATGTTAACGACTTTAGTGCAAGATAATGAGCGTCTTTTAGATAGAGTCACATATCTCTTAGGAGAAATAGACAAGCTAAACAAACAAATAGATATACTAATGGATGTTATAGATAAGCAAAACAGAGAAAACGATGAGTAAAAACGGACTAAAGAGCGTATACTTTACTTCCGATTTACATGTTGGGCATGATAGTTGTATATTATTTGATAATAGGCCGTTTAGAGATATGGATCATATGATACAAGTATTGGTAAACAATTTTAATTCTACGGTTAAACCGGGGTCTGTGGTGTACTATTTAGGGGATATTGGTTTTGGGAAAGGGGAAATAATAAGGCAGTATTTATCTTTATTGGTTGAGCATACTAAAGTATTATGCCTAGGCAATCATGATCGGGGATCAAATGCTATGTATAATCTAGGATTTGATGTGGTATTATATGGAGCAAAGTTGCAGATAGCAAAGCAAATAGTTAGTTTATCGCATTGTCCTTTACTTGATACATATAGAGAAGATACATCTAGTATGATAGGGAGTGTAGCCGGAGAGCCCTGGCATGGTAATACTAGAGAAAAGCACAGAACTATGTCTTTTAGTAATGAGGGGCAGTATCATCTGCATGGACATATTCATTCGCCAAATAAAGGGCGGAGTAGAAAAACTCTAGATAGACAGTATGATGTAGGAGTAGTCTCTAATAATTATAGGCCAGTCAGCATTAGTACAATAGAATCATGGATAACGAAAACTTTAAGAGAGGAAGAGAAATGAGTTATGAAGATACCGCAATATTTGAAACTGAAAGTTTTGAGTATATAGTTGATTTTGAGTATAACTATAATTATATAGAAGATATTCTTGAACTAGATGATTTTACGGCATATGTTGAGGGAGTAAAAGAGCCAATTCAACTAAGTAAAGAGCTAGAACAGTCTATATATGATTTTTTAGATAGGGTATTAGATACTCTTATTGGTAGTTATGATATAGATTATCGTGCGGATTATGAATCAAGTCAAATTGATTATGTATATGATAATTACAGAGATAGGATGTTGGATGATAGATGATATTATTACATATGTAGACAAACAAATAATAATAGCAGAAAGGGGTACAGATAAAGATAAAGTACGTTTTCTCTATGCTTTACGCGCTTCTTTAGATCTAAATAAAGGCGCTGATGTAAAAGAATACGAGTATGATAGTATAAGAAGATTATTGAAAGGTTAATAATATGAGTATGTTTAAAATTGGAGATAAGGTTAAATGTATAGAAGATGAAGGTAGTTTTGTAATGATAGGAGCTACTGGTACTATTCTCGAAGGAAAAAACGAGAATGGTAATTATTTAGTAGAATGGGATACTATACATTTAATAGACGATTGTAGCGATAATCAGTGGTATATAAACGAACATCGTATAGAATTACAAAGTAATTTACCTAAATTAATTAAACGAGCTAACTTAGGATTAAGAGCGTTACAAGAGTTATTTGATAATCATCAGGAAGAGTTTGGACTAATTGTGCTAGATATAAGCGATTCAAGAAGAAAATACAAAATATTTAATGATTTACGTTCTGCGATTTATCCTATTAAAAAGTTTAAAAGAAAGGACTAATTATGGCAGGTAAAAATTGGCTATTTGATAGAATAAAAGATTGGAATGTATATATCAATCAATCTAACGGTAATTTAGTATTATATAGTCCGAGTAAAGATGTTTGTTTTACTGACGATACGGTGTTTGAAACTAGCGAGTTTATGTTAAAGTTTTTCGGATTTAAAAAACTGGGTACTCTATGAAATTAACGGTTATTACAGATATACATATAGGCTATAGTCCTAAAAAACTATCTAAGTTCGGAAAGTTTATTTCTAAGTTAGATAGTGATGTACTGTTAATAACCGGAGATATAATTTCGCACAAGCAAAAACAATTGAATTATACATTTAGAGTATTGCGGGAAAATAATCCGAATATAAAAGTTCTAGTTGTAAAAGGAAACCACGAGTTTTGGCAAAAGGATAATGAATTTAATACTTTATGGGAGATGGAGAGGCTTCATCAAGAAGTATACGATAAGTACGATATTCAATATCTCCATAGAAATAAATTTGAACAGGATAACGTAGTTATTTGGGGATTTGATGGGTGGTACAGCAAATATAATGTAGAGACTAACGATATGTATAATATGCCTTTAAATAGTGGTATGGCAGAACTAACGCCTGTTCACTATATGTGGAAAAGAGAAGGAGAGGCAATAGACTATATACTAGACGACTTAGAAAAACCAGAATATGAAGATAAAATAAAAATAGTGGCGACTCACTTTAATCTTACTGTTGAGAACGAAGTATATATGAGTTATGCAGGAAATACTAGACTAGCGAAAATATTATTTCCTAAGATAGACTATTTGTTTTATGGACACACTCACCAAAAAGATGATAGAATAATTGATGGGTGCAGAGTAATGAATGCCGGGGCGGATTATAATAAAGTGCCTCATGAAAGTAATGGATATTATATAAATTTAGAATTATAAAAGGAGATTACATGTATAAAGAATCAATTAAGTTTCACAAAGTAGCTATGCCATTTTTTATTTGGTTATGCTTAATGTTTTATTTAACAGGATGCTCTGGTATTAAACTAAAACGAGATACTAAGCCAAAAAGAACAGACGACCTTATTAAGTGCGTTAATACGTTTTTAGAGCAGGGAGTAAAGGCTAGTAGTTCGTATAAAATTTGCGATGGTATATACGGGAGGACGGAGTGAAATTTATATTAGGAGTAATGTTTACAATTATGTTACAGTTTGGTGTTAGTGCGTATTATTCCTTTAAGTTCGATTACCATTTTATACTCACTTGTGGAGTATCTAATGGATACAAAGGCGCTACCCAAGAAAGATTTCAATGTGTCTATGATAACTTGGGGTATTTAGACACAATAGCTAAATTGGTTTTAATACGACCAGTTTATTCTAGGGCATATGGGCTAGAATATAGATATTAATATGTAGATTAGAATTAAGTAAAATAAAGGAGTCAGAATGAGTAATCTAGAAGAAAAAGCAGATAAAATACTAGATATGATTATATCCGGGCTAGAGAAAACTGGAGAAGTTATTAACGAACAGGCTCCGGAGATTATTAACGAATATATTACTTATAGTATTATTGATGCTTTTCCTGCAACTCACATTGTCGCGGTTTTTAGTTCTATGTCTTTTATATTTTTGGTTTTCTTTTTAACTAGAAAAATAGAAGATTTTGATCATAAATGGATGCCTAGGGCGTTTATTGGAGTTATATGCCTAATCGTATTTTGTTTTAGTTTAGGTGGGACTTTAGACGGACTTAAGAAAATGTATAAAATTAAAGAAGCTCCTAAGGCTTATTTAATTGAGAAGTTTAGAGGAAAGACGAGGTAATATAGTGGGAGGTTCTCATTCTATTGCGATAATTGCTGGTATAATTATTGGGATGTTTATAGGTTTTTATCTCGCAAGTGATTACAAAGAAGTAACAATTAGACTGATAAAAGCAGATCCGGATATAGTATTTGAAGAGACTATTGGGTTAGAAACTTATAAGTATAAATGCGAGTTTGTAGATTAGAAGTAAGAACGGAGTAATAATGTCTGTAAAACAAATGTATAATGTAAATCTACATGAAACTACAGTATTTACTAATGAAATAAAAGAGTTTGTAAAGAAAAACCATTATTCTGGTAAATGTAGATCCTTGTTGCAAAAATATATATTCAAACTAGAGGACGTTAGTGGAAAATTAACCGGAGTATGTATTTACGGACTTCCTGTCAGTGTAAATGCTAGGGGTAAATATGGAGAGAATATATTAGAGCTGCGCAAATTATGTTTAATCGACGATACTCCTAAGAACACTGAGTCGTTTTTCATAGGAAAAACTTTAAGGTACTTAAAAAAGAATACCGAGTATGATAGAATAATTAGCTATGCCGACCCAAATATGGGGCACGAAGGGACCATATATAAGGCATCTAATTTTGAATATAAAGGGATGGGTAAATATTGGAATGAGTTACTGTTATATAATGATGAAGTATTTCATAAAAGACATATGTATCAAAAACGAAATGGAGTGTATGCTAAGAAGTCTTTAGAATTACAAAGAGCGTTAAAATCTGGTAAAGCGGAGCTATTGCCACAAATGCCTAAACATATTTATATATACGACTTAAAAAGAAGGTAAAATGAGAGATTTATTTAAGACTAATAGAATACAAGTAAGTTTGCTTGTGGTGCAAATAATTGCGGAGATAGTATGTTTTATTTTATTTTTTATATACGGATCAGGTGTTATTTTTAAAAATTTGGCAGGTATATTATTACTTATTTTGGCAGCTTTACCACTTGCCGCAGTAGTTGGCGATAGGTTTGATAAATGAATTTTACGTATAAATTAAAAAAAACATATTACGGAAAATACAAGCATCATTTTGGGTATAAGGTTTATATAAGAGACAAATATATAAAATACGTTAATAAAAAAGAGGACGCGTATAAACTTATTATAAACGAGCTTAAAAAAGAATTAAAAGAAGTAACTGAAATGGCTAGGTACCCAATGTGATATACAAAGGAGTAGTGTATGCATATATGTGAAATGTGCAATAAAGATATACTAGACGAAGACTATAGATCTGACGATAGCGGAGAGTATCATTGGAATTGTTATGACGATTGGTGTAAAAAGGAAGCACTAAGTCATGGAATACCTCTATCTGTTGTGGAAAGTAATACTAAGTTATCGGACCACTTTTCTAAAGGTTATATAGATTGGAAATGTAATAAGGGATCGGAAAAGTGAGTATCTTTATATTACTAATAGTATTCCAAATAAAGCACTTATTAGCTGATTATTTACTCCAAAATGAGTATATGCTGGGCAAATTCAAGCAGCGCGGTTGGATTATGCCTCTGGCTGCGCACAGCGCCGTTCACGGGGCTTTTACGATGGCCATAGTATATGTGTATAGCTCAGATTTAACTCTCTCTATAGGGCTGTCAGGGCTTGATATGGCCTTACATTTTATTTTGGATAGAGTAAAGGCATCTCCGAATCTTCTAGGCAAATATAAAGCTATTGACAGAAGGGAATATCTTGCTCTCACTGATGAATTGGCGCTTGCAGAATGGGAGGCAGATTCTACCGGAATTCGATTGACTAAACAGAAGCTTAGTGATAAAATGAGAGATAACAAAATATTCTGGTTGTCTTTAGGATTCGATCAGATGTTTCATGCACTTACGCACTATTTAATTATTTACATTATTATTTAACATTAGAGGAACGCCTTATATGAGCATTTTTAAACCTCGTGAGGTATATAAACCTTTCGAGTATGAATGGGCAGAAGAATATACAGAAAAACAACAGATGGCGCATTGGCTAAAAAGCGAAGTGCCGATGGCTGGAGACATAAATGATTGGAAAATTAAATTAACTGAACCAGAGAAGAACCTAGTAGGAAATATTCTTAAAGGATTTACTCAAGTAGAATTAATTGTTGGTAAATACTGGACACAAAAAGTACCTAAATGGTTTCCTAAGCCTGAGATAGTTGCATGTTCCAATACTATAGGGGCATTTGAGGTAATACATCAGCAAGCATATAGCCACTTAAACGATAGTCTAGGACTTGATGATTATTCTGCGTTTTTAGATGATCCTTCTACAAAAAATAAACTAGATATTTTAACGCAAGTAAAAGGTACTAGTAAAGAAGATATTGCAAGGTCTTTGGCTATATATTCTGGATTAGCCGAAGGTGTACAATTATTTAGTAGCTTTGCTATTTTACTTAGCTTTTCTTTACGTAACTATCTTAAAGGAGTGGGCCAAATAGTAACATGGAGTGTTCGCGATGAAAGCTTACATTCTAATTTTGGTTGTAAACTATTTAGAACAGTAATTAGAGAGAACCCTGAGATATGGACAGACGATCTTAAAAAATCCATATATGAAGCAGCGAGAGTTATTGTTGAACTAGAGGATAATTTTATTGATAAAGCATTTGAATTGGGAGATATCGCAAATTTAACCAAAACGGACATGAAAGCATTTATAAGACATCGTGCGAATACCAAATTGGGAGATTTGGGTCTTCATATGAATTGGAAAAACATAGATCAAGATTCATTAGATCGTATGGACTGGTTTGATAATTTGACCGCCGGAGTAAACCAACAAGATTTTTTTGCCGGGAGAGTTACTGATTATTCCAGAGGACACGTAGATTTTAGTACTATTTTTGATAAAGGGGTAAAATGAAAAGGGGAGTTGATTATCCTGAGTGGATGAGCGAAGTTTCGATACAGACTATGAATAAAGGGCAATTACTAGATGGTGAAAATGTATTTGGTGCTTTTGATAGAATAGCAAATGCAGCAGCTTGTCGGCTATTAAAACCAGAACTTAAAACGCTATTCTATGAGGCAATGGAAAGGGGGTGGTTATGCCCTGCTACTCCAGTATTTTCTAACCTAGGAACCGACAGAGGTCTTCCGATCAGTTGTTTTTCGGTTGATGTTGACGATAGCTTATATGATATTTACGATAAGTTAACCGAGATGGCAATGTTGACTAAAAGTGGCGGCGGTGTAGGAATAGGAGTCAATAGAATTAGAGGTAGGGGAGAAGAAATATCTGGAAAAGGTACTAGCGAGGGAGTTATTCCTTGGGTTCATATATACGACAGCGCAATACTTGCAACTAATCAAGGATCTGTTAGACGAGGAGCTTGTAGTATAAATGTTAATATCAGACATTTAGACATACAAGAGTTTATACGGATGAGAAGGCCAGAGGGCGATATAAATAGACAAAACCTAAATGTTCATCATTGTGTACAAATTACTGATGAATTTATGGAAAGTGTTTTATCCGGTAATAAAGAAGATCAAGAATTAATGATCGAGTTACTTAAGACGAGATTTGAAACCGGAGAGCCTTATTTGCATTTTGTTGATACGACAAATAGAGATAATCCGCAATGTTATAAAGATTTAGGACTAGAGAATTCTCTTACAAATATCTGCTCGGAAATTGTTCTACATACAGATCCGGATCATACGTTTGTATGCTGCTTGTCTTCGCTAAACTTAGCTAAATATGATGATTGGAAAGATTATAAGTTTGAAAATGGAATGACATTACCTGAGTTATCTATATGGTTTTTAGATGGAGTATTGGAGGAGTTCATAGTAAAAGCCAAGGGTAAACGAGGATTTGAAAATTCAATTAGATTTGCCGAGAAAAGTCGAGCCTTGGGACTTGGTGTTCTGGGGTGGCATTCATTTTTGCAGAAAAAAAAGATACCGTTTATAAGTCTAATGGCAACATCCTATACTAATAGTATTTTTAAGTTTATAAAAGAAGAGGCTGATAAGGCAACTAAAGCTCTAGCATTAGAGTATGGGGAGCCAGAGTGGTGTAAGGGACATGGTATTAGGAATACTCATCTATTGGCTTTAGCGCCAACTGTGTCCAACTCTTCTAGAGCCAATGCGTCCCCAAGCATTGAGCCATATAGAGCCAATGTGACAAACTATAAAGGGGCTCAAGGAGTTTTTATTATTAAAAATCCGCAACTAGAAGAATTACTAAAAGAAAAACAAAAAAATACTAAAGACGTTTGGAAGAGCATTGCTATGAATGGGGGATCTGTTAGTAATTTAGATTTTTTGACTCAAGAAGAAAAAGAAGTATTTCTTACTTTTCCGGAAATTAACCAGATTGAACTAGTAAGACAGGCTTCCTATAGACAAAAGTACATAGATCAAGCGCAGAGTATGAATTTATGTTTTGATAATAACGTAGATCCTAAATATGTATGGGATACTCATTTAGAGGCGTGGAAAAAGGGCCTAAAGACCTTGTATTATTGTCGTACAGAAAGTATTATTAGGGGAGATGTTGGTTCTAGGGGCCACCAGAAAAAGAGTGTTAGTAAAGAGGACGAAGATTGTTCATTTTGTGAAGGTTAAATAAATTCATAAAGTCCTTGACTTTTGTAAATCTTATAGTTAGTATATATGTAATGAAATATTTAAGGAACAGTTATGACATTAAGTGAGTTAGTGGAAAAGATAGAGCGGATAAAGGTTTTGGAGTTAAGACTTCAAGCAAAAGGAATGCGCAGGAGAAGTGACACGACCACAGGAAAAGGTATTGGTGAAGAGCGATGATAAAAAAGATTGAGATCCCGTATTATTTAGATAACCCAATGCAAAAAGCGCCAAGTAACCGCTCGTATAGTTACTAAAGAAGGCTCTGAGGTTGCATATGGACGTAACCTAATTCGTAATATGGATGTTATGGAGTGTCCTAGGCTTCCTGGAGAGGGATATGAAAAGTGCGATAGTATATGCGGAATTACTGCTCATGCGGAGATAAATGCTATAAAAATGGCTAAATCTTTCGGTATGGACTTAAAAGAGGCTACTCTTTACTTGACAGGACACGAAAAACCATGTTATGATTGTAAATGTGCATGTGATGCAGAAGGGATGCATATAATCGTATTGGAGGAAAAATGATTTTAGGTATTGGTATTGTTATTATCGCTGCTCTCATTACTATGGCAGCCATCTATTTTTATGAGGACTATAGATTCCAAAAAGAATTTGAAAGTGCGTTTATTAAAGAGTTAGAAAAAGAAACCTTTATTGGAACAAAAATAGAGGTCCCTAAAGTAAAGCAGAACCTTCCCCAAAAAGATACAGAGTTTTTTTGGTATGATTCAGAGTTTGATCTTGTTTTTATTCTTAAGGCTAATCAACACGACGATATACTGAACCAAAAAAATATTAACCAATCTGGCTGGAACGGGTTCGATTACATTGGTATAGTATAATGAATGGCATATTAGTAGAATTACAAGAGACAATGGGATCAGATACATCTATAGCAAATGCCGCTTGGTGTTCTACATACGACAAAGATAAAAGAGAAGGTAAATATGACGATCCGGACAAAGTTGCTGATCTTGTTGAAAGATTGATTACTGATGGTCATGGAACTCCAGTAGAATCTGTGGTGTTTAGGTTCTGGATTAGAATGCCTATCTTTATTGACAGACAGCACGTTACGCATAGATTAGCATCACACAACGGCCTTTCTGGTAGATATCGCACAATGCCCCACGATTGGTATAATGTACCAGAGGATGTAAAAGAAATACTAAATAAAGTAAACTGTCCAGGTTACATTGATGAATATGAAGTTAACTGTCATAAAGCATACGAAAGTTACAACTATCAGATTAAAAAACTTAAAGAAAAAGAAAAGGCCGGAGAATTAACAAACGCAGAGTTTAAGAGAGTTAGAGAAGTCATTAGAGGCCAATTACCTACCGCAGGATTTGTAGAAAGGACTACAGTAATGAACTTAAGATCGTTTGCTAATTATATTAGACAAAGAACTGACTCTCATGCGCAAAAAGAAATTCAATTTGTCGCAAACGAGATGTTGAGAGCAGTTAAAGAAGCTAATGTGTGTCCAACAGCAATTGCTACCCTAGAAAAAACAGGGTGGGCTATCTAATGAATAAATACTTACGTAAACTTCTCAATGGGGACAATCCAAAATGGTATCATAAAATAACAGATCCAGTGCTAGATCTTTTATATGATATTAAAGTATATATAGTAACTTTTTTTACAAATATTAAAAGAGTAATTGACTATCTGCCCCTTATATGGAATGATAGGGATTGGGATCATTACTTTCTTATTAGTTTAATGCAATTTAAGCTTAAAAGAATGAAGTATTATTTCGATAACCACGGTATTGCAGATATGACAGAGAATAATGAACTAAAAGCTTTGGACTTTATTATAAAGATTGGAGATAGATATAGTTCTGCTGATGATGAAGAGAATTCACATTTCTATAAGTTACATAATAAAAAATGGGGAGAGTTGGATATTAAGAGTAAAGATGCTGGAGAAGGTTTAAGTGAGTTAATTTTCTCCAGACCTAACGCAAACACTGAAGAAGAAAAAGAACAAGAAAGAAAAGAGTTTCTAGAAAGTACGAAAGTTGACGAGAGAAGAAGGCAGAGATTAAAAAAGTACTATTTTTCTGCTTTAGATAAATACGTAGAATATTTTTGGGACTGATTTTATGTTAGAGTTTTTATGTACAATTGGATGGCATAACTGGACACCTTGGTACTACGTTGCTTTTGGCATGGCTAGAGCTAGAAAATGTAAAAGGTGTAAAAAGATAGAAAGAGAAACACTAAAAGAAGCAATGGTGAGGTGTAAATGAGACTTTCACATAGCGCAATGGAAAAGTACAGAAGTTGTCCGGCTTCCTATAATCTACACTATAATGAAAAATTGAGAAGTCATAGAATACCGAGCCCATTTTTATTGGGTACAGCAACAGATGAGGCTTTTAATATTATCCTTTTAAGAAAAAAGGATAGCCTTACCGAGTCCGAAAAGAATAAGGTAGAGTTAGATCCGTATAAAATATTTGATTATTATTTTACCAAAAGACAGGTAGGGGAGGAGTTATTAGACATAAGAACTTCTGAATTACCTGAATATTATAAGTCTGACTTCGATCCCTTTGTTTTAAAAGAAGAGGATTGGAAGACCTTGGAGATGTACATAAAAAATGCCGGGTATGACATAGAAGATCCTGAAGAGCTATATTATACTTTACAGGATACAGACAAAAAGGGCCTATCTTTTACTGATGCATGTTATATAAACTATTGTTGTTGGCTTTCTTTAAGAAGAAAGGGTCATTTAATGATAGATACTTATGTAAATGAAATTATGCCTAAAATAAAGAAAGTACACAGCATCCAGAGGGAAGTTGATCTTCCGAATGATGATGGAGATCATATTTGCGGATTTATTGATTTTGAGGCAGAGTTAGAAGGCCATGAAGGAATTTATACTGTAGATAATAAAACATCTGGTCGTTCATATAAAAAAGACGCAGTTAATGAAAAAGAGCAGTTACTATTGTATGACGAAGAGACTAATAACGGCAAAGCAGCGTATATTGTCCTGCTTAAGGACATAAAACATACAAAAGAATTAACGTGTGTAGAGTGCGGAAAAGTATATAAAAGAGCAGTAAAGTCTTGTGGGAACACAATTGATGGTAAAAAATGTAATGGGGAACTAGAACTTAGTATAGTCGAATCTAAAGCCAAGCATCAAATAGTGGTAGATACTATAAATGAAGAAAAAAAAGATTTGCTATTTGAAGAAATAGATGATATACTCTTAAATATCAGAGAAGAGAAGTTTCCTCAAAATAGAGATAACTGCTTTTCATACGGTAAAAAATGTATCTATTATGATGTTTGTAGAGACGGAAATCGAGAAGGTTTACACGTAAAAAGGAGATAGAATGCCACCAAAAACTAAGGCTCAGTTAGAAAAAGAAATTAAAGAGCTTAAATGTATCATAAGAGAATTACGCTCTGAAGTAAAAACAGAGGATGCTGAACTATCGGATATGGATAGCAAAGCCATTGGTGTATTTCTCGATGATGATAAAATTTATAATTTAGCAGAAATTAGCTTTTCTTCTACGAAAAAGTCTGCTATGATTACAGATGTAAAGAAAGTATCTAGAAATAAGATGGATACTTCATCTGCACTTAGAAAAGCAATTATTGATGAATTAATTAAAGTTTCAAAAGGAGGAAGATAGTGGCAGAACAAGCCGAAGAAATGATGGAGATTCCAGTAGCAACAGTTGCTAATATGGAGCAAAATCAATCAGACCTAATGAGCGAAAACAAGCGTCTTCACGAAAAAATGGCAGAGTTGCAAAGGGGTAAATTAATTTACTCTAAGATGCTGGCAGTTAAAAAAGACATCGGATCTGTAGGAAAAGATCAGGAAAATACATCACAAGGTTGGTCTTTTCGTGGTATTGATCAGTTCGTAAATGCTCTGCATCCAATTCTAAATAAACATGGAGTAGGTGTTAGTATGGACGTTAAGCAGAATGCAGAGACGTTCCAAACTGCGAAACTCGCTAACGGAAAAGAACGAGTTACAAAGAATACTAGAATTATTATGGAATACACGTTCTTTGCTGAAGATGGATCTAGTATTAAATGCTCTGTTCCTGCTGAAGGAGTTGATCCTGGAGACAAAGGTACCAACAAAGCCCTATCTGCGGCTCTTAAGTATTGCTTAATTCAGACTTTCTTTGTTCCTACTGAAGATATGGCTGAGGGGGATAAGGACATTGTAACTGTAGACGGAGAAGCAGAATCTAAAGAACCCAAGCAAGCTAAAAGGACATTTGCTAGAAAAGCATCGGCTTCGGCAAAAAAAGCTGAAGAACAGGCTCCGGAAGCAAAAAAGAAACGGTCTTTTAGAAAAAGTATGGTTAAACCAGCAAGTGAGGAGGTAGAAGGTGTCACAGAACTCTGATACAGATAAAATTGTAGAAGCTGCTCCAGAAGTTGCGGCAATTACTTTGGATCAAGCAGCGGGAGCTTTTGAGAAAGATTTGGACGATGCTTTTTCTATAATCAATAATTTGTCTAAAAACGAACTGCAGCGAGTAATGAAGAAGTTACTAGCACATCCGTTTCATGACGATAGAGTTGATTTGGGAAAAGGGGCTCTAGAGAGACAAATTTACGATAGAGGACTAACTATTGCTGCATTTAAAATGTATATGACGTTAGAGCATTTAAAAATGGAAGCAGATAAGCAAGAACAAGGAGAAGAAAGTGAGTAAATTTAAGAATCACCATGAGCGAAGAAAGGCGGCTATTGGAGGCTCTGAGGCCTCTTCTGAGAAGACTTCAGAACAGCCTAAGCTAGAGGTAGCTGTAGAAGAAAGCAGCCAACCAGAGGCTTCTACGGAGCTTGTGGGAGATGTAAATGGAGATGGTGCTGTAGATCAGCAAGATTTGGAACAATTAGAAGAAATTATTGAAGAAACAGAAGATAAAGGAGAATTATAAATGGCATTTCTAGATGTAGGAGCAATTTTGCTTTCTAGCGGAAAAAACGGAAAACCAAAAAGATTGTTTATTAGTTTGGATAAACAGAGACAAAAAGACGGAACATATTCTACTAAAAATTTAGTAGTATTAAGGGATGCTCTTACTGAGTATATAGAGAACCCCTCCGAGTATGGCGTATCCCTTATGATTGAGAAACCAGAAACAGAAATTCGTAGATTAGCAGATTTAGGTTATATAGAAGAAGAGGATGTAGAGAAACGAATAGAACAGCTACCAGAGTCCCTTAAATATAAAATCAAATATGTGCAAGATAGTAAATAATTGTAGCCAAGGTTGCTACTTTTCATGATGACCTCCTTAGTTTGGCCCGGTAGAAATACCGGGTTTTTTGTTTTTATAGTTGACATACTGTGATGATAGTTGATATATTATATTTGTAGGACGGTGCTGGAAGCTGTGGTTTGCGCCCTTTGATTAGGTTTAAAAGTAGGACAATTTAGCGCACTTACTTTGTTGAATAAATAGGCTGTTACAGTCCAACAAAAGGCCACTGGAGAAGCACAGAAAGATTGGGCACAGTCAACCGAAGCCTAGGTAGTAGGGAAGACCTTTCGATAGCCGCCGACTATCATTGCCAGAGTAGCGACTGGCTCCTACACTTTTTATTAAGGGAGAGAGGGTGAAAAGAAGCGAGATGTTACATAAAATAAAAGAACATTATATGTTAGGAACGATTTACAAAACAGAGCCGGATAGATTCGCTGAAATTGTTTTAGATGCTATTGAGGAATCTGGTATGTTGCCCCCGTTAGCTAAAAACCCAAATCCGACAGGAGGATGTTTATGTACTCTAAGGGAGTCTTGTTATAATTGCGGAGGCGGTAATGAATGGGAGCCTGAAGATGGTTAGTATGTTTTTTATGGTATTAGGTACTTTCACTTCTTCAATAGTGATTACCGCTATTTTAGAGGAAGATCCGTGGTCTGCGTTTGCTTTTATTGTATTATCTGGTATACTGTTTTTTATGGGATGTAACACATGAAGCTAAATTTATTTTTTCTTTTAATTAATAGTATTTTCTTTTCTATTTTTTTAAGTTATGGTAGTATATTAGTTATACCTTATGCGGTTATTATTTTTGTAATAATTAATGATATTGTTAATAAGTTGGAGGACAAGAGTTGATGTATAGAAGGCTGGTCAAAGGGTTAAATCAAAAAGGGGAACTAATTCCGTATACTGATAATATATATGATCATGTTACTAATCTTAAAAAGGATCATTATTTAAGTGTGTGTCTGTATAATGAAAAGCAAAGAGAGCGCTTCTACACCCCTATTGAAAAAACTAATATAGATACCGGAGAGGTATATAAAACCATTAATGGTGCTGCCGGTATTGATGATGTTGTTACGGATAAGTTGGTATTTGATTTTGATGTGAAGGATGGTAACTTAGAAGCAGCTAGAAAAGATACCTTAGAGGTTATTGCTAGATTAAACTCATATGGCGTAGAGTCTGATGACATTGAGATTACTTTTTCGGGAAATAAAGGCTTTGGTCTTGTTGTAAATCTAGATGAAAGTATTACTCCAGATGAGCATAAAGATATGGCACTTGGAATTGCTGGAGATTTAGATACAACGGATTTCGTAATATACAACCCCTCTAGGGTACTAAGAGTTCCTTGTACAAAACATCAAGATAGTAAACTATTCAAAACTTACCTTAGTTCCGATGAACTGAAAACGGCATCTATAGATGACATTAAACAATGGTCAAAAGAAGAGTTTATTCCAGACGATGCAATAAGCTTTCCGAAAATTAAATTGCCGAAAGAGATTAAGGCGTTTAAGAATAAAAAAGAAGTACCAAAAGAAACTGTGGAGTTTGGTACTGAAAATCTTTACGATAAGATATGTACACTTGATTTTAGTAAAAAGCCTAAGTGGTTGTCGCATTGGAAATATGCGTTGAGTAATGGGTATTTCCCATCCGGCATGCGCAACTACTCTCTTTTAATTCTTGGGGCAACCTATGCTGGACAGGGGTTCAATAAAGCCACGACATATCGAATGCTAAAAGGAGCTGCAGAATTACAAAGCGAAAGGTTTGGCCAAGATAGATTTCCCGATGAAGAGATCTGGAAAAATATTATCGGACAGATATATGGAGGTAGTTGGACTGGGGGAACATATTCCGAGGATAATTTTCCAGAAGAGCTTCAACAGTATCTAGACGATTTGGGAATCGAAAGAACCCCTTCTGATGACGATGATAATAGATTAGTTGAGGTATTGGGAGAAGGGTTTGATGTTTTTGCAGAATATGCAAGAACTATAAATGAACATACTATAAAAACTGGGATACATCCTCTAGACGAAAAACTAAAAATACGTGCAGGTCATTTAGTGTTTATCTTAGCACCCCCTTCTGTGGGAAAGACAAGCGCGTTGGTATCTATATTAAACCATACTAGCAAAATGGGAATACAGTCATATTTCTCAAGTTTAGACATGTACAGACTAGAAGTATATAAGAAATTAATACAAAAACATACCAGAATGTCCGAGGACCAAATATTTGATGCATTTGTTAAAGGGGATGTAGAATTAATCACTAGATTTAGAAATATATTAAAAGAAGAGTATGAAAATGTTAACTTGTCTTATAAATCTGGAGAATCGGTTAGTGATATGAGGAGATCTATTGAAAGCATTGAAGCGAAGACTGGTAAAAAAATTGATTTGGTTGCGGTAGATTATTTAGAGTTGGTACTAACAGAAGCGGGAGATCCAACTGCAGCAACCGCAGAGGCGGCTCAGAAGCTAAGAGAGTTAGCAAATGAAGGTAGAGTTGTGATATGTCTACTTCAGCCCAATAAACATAACTCTCATCCAAATGAACCCATTACTAGCTTTAATGGAGCAAAAGGATCTTCAAGTATTGCACAAGCATGTTCCGCCTTCCTGACGTTGCATAGGCCAGGTATGGATTCAACTAACGATAACGTAGATGATAATTTTATGGGAATAAATTGTGTAAAAAATAGAAACGGTCCTTTGTTCAGTTTGGATTTAGCGTGGGATGGGAAAACACAAACTATTTCAGAGTTAGATGATTCTGGAAGAGCTGAATTAAAAAGACTAAGGCAGAGACAAAAGGAAGAAAAAGAACAAGATGATGGGTGGTTGTAATGAAAAAAGTAGAATATACTAATTTCGGGAAAACAAAGTTAGTGCCGCATGTTACTTATACTGGAGGGGAAGTCGATAACCCACCTAAAGATAAGTGGGATGATGAATTATGGATAGGAAGAGGAGAAGATTGGTATGCTCTTTCGCATTATAGTCGAAATAATAAAACTGTTCTTATTGTAAAAAGGAACGATTTTATTGCAGCCGAAGAAACTAAAGATAGTAAAATGGCTGGACTAGAAAAACGCCTGGAGGCCATTAATCGGAAAATAAAAAATGATAAATTTGATGTGGAGTTAGCTAGAAGAGAATGGCAAAAAGAACATGAATATCTATTGGATAATAAATATGAAATAGAAAAAGAACTAAGAAAATTAAATGGCGATTTTGATAGAGTACTTGGTGACTTTGTTAACGAACTCACTAAAGAAGATGATTGGGACTTATAATGATTAATGAAAAAGCAACCAAGATGCTAAATGAATTACGTAAATCTCATGAATGGTGCTGTATTAAGTTAGTATCGGATTATTGTTATGTATGGAATGTTGTGTTAACAAGAGGACATCCACATAATGATGATCATAAGCCCACAATATGGGGCATGTCTTGTGAAGATATTAATGAAGCAATAGAAAGTGCATATAATCAAGCTATAGAATATTTGGAGAAAGAAGATGAAAACTGAAGAACAAGAAATCAAAGAAACAATCGAATTACTAAGAAAAAAGCCAAATAACCCAATCTTAATGGAGCTAGAAGATGGGGAATACATCTTATCTCCACGCAAAATATTTGATGATCTGGTAAGTGAAGTGAATGCCTCTCGTATTAAAAACATGGGAGAAACTGGTGAAGCTACGCTAATTACTATTGGAGAAGAAAGTTGAAAACATTGGAAGAATGTGTTAAGATATACCAAGAAACTGGTGTTTATATTCTGGATGCGTATATGCATGAAAATAAATATATACTAGAGAATATACAAGATATATTTGACGAATATGTAGAAGAAGCAGAAAATCACAGCACCCCCTTTTATCTACACGTTCTCCAGAGAATTAGCGATTGGCAAATAGATGTTGGGTTTGGAAAAGAAATAGAAGTAACAGAAGATATGTCTTTTGAAGATGTAATTGAGGTAATATTAGACGATGAAACTGAAGAATATCATTAAACTACTAGGCTATTTTGCTCAGGGATATTTACTGGCATTGGGCGTTTTTTATGGAACAGGATGCAGTTCTGTACCAATTAAAACTGAGAGAACCTTCTATCCTTATATGATACAATTTGCTAATATAACTGGAGTAAATAAAACCAACCTAAAAGAAACAAAGATCCAGTTTAGACCAAGAGAAGGGGCGACTGTTGGTACTTGTAATTGGTTTCATAACTATATACTGGTTGACCCATTATACTGGTTTGATCAAGCAACAGAGCCGGAAAGAGTGGCGCTTATGTGGCACGAGTTAGCCCATTGTGTGTGTTATGCTGGCCATAAAGAAGGACATTTTAGCGATGGGTGCCCTAGACACATAATGAATCCCATTTTACCTGGGGATAGTTGTATGAGAAAACACGAAGAAACGTACCGAGAAGAACTAAGGAACGCTTGTGCTGGGTATTAATCCTGATAAAGATGGTGTTGACCATATTAATGTTTACTCTAAAGGTAAAACAGAATTGGGCAGGTTACTGACCAATTTCGCTAAAACTCCATTTGTTCACCCCAAGTATGGAGAGTTTTCTTCAATAGAGGCATTGTGGTATTGGTTGTCATGTAAAGAAGATAAACTGAGACCACTACATGGATTCCAAGCAAAAAAAGTTGGTAGAGAATGTGGGGGCGAGGATTGGGTAGATGATGAGGAATTCAAAAAAACAATCATAGAAGGAATTGCTTGTAAATTAGAACAAAATCCCGATATATTAAAACTATTAAAAAATAATACCTTACCATTAAAACATTATTATAATTACAACGGAAAAGTAGTTGAACCAAAAAACGGAAAATGGGTACTTGATTACTTAGAAACCTATTGTGGAGATCCTGAAGAGTATATTATAGATTCTAAAGAATCAGCTGAGGAGTTTTTAGATTTTGCTAGTAGTATTCCAGTTAGCGAACAAGTAAGTCTAAAAGATAATGTTATTACTATCGGTAGTTATGGTAAGTTTGAGGTAGAGAAAGAGTATGGCTATGTGTTGGATAGGTGGAGGGACACTTCTCCTATAAAAAAGAATTATAAAATAGTAACTAATATAGAGCTATTTAATGAATTTAATTCTTATATTGATAAGCATGGTCTATTAGCCTTTGATACAGAAACAACCGGGTTAAATGTTAGAAAAGACCGCGTAATAGGATTTTCTATATCTGGGAAATCTGGGGATGGGTATTACTATCCCATGTATACCTGGAACAAAGAAGAGCGGGCCCTAAATCCCGTAGAACCAAATCTAAGCAAAGCAAAATCAGTACTAAGTAAACTGTGTAACAAAAAATTAATTACTTGGAACGGATCATTTGACACTAGAGTAGTTAAAAATAACTTAGGTATAAACTTAATAAATTCTATATATATTGACGGCATGTTATTAAAACACCTCCTACAAGAAGAGGGGCCTTTTGGACTAAAGCCCACAGGAATAGAACTTCAATCAGAAATAGGATTGGATGTAGAAGAAGAGGCTAATAAAGAGCAAATAGAACTTAAAGAAAACATAGAAACCAATGGTGGATCTGCAACAAAAAGTAATTATGAAATGCATAAAGCAGATCTTGATGTTCTAGGAAAATACGCCGCAGCAGATGCAGACCTAACTTATAGAATAGTAGAGTATTACACTAAAGAACTGGAGAGACAGGACTTAACAGAATTCTTTTTTGAAGAAGAAGTAATGCCGTTATATAAAGAAGTAACTATACCAATGGAAGATAATGGAGTGTCTTTAGATATGCCGTTATTAGAGTCTACAAAAGAAGAAATAGAAAACGACATCAAAAAACTAGAGGGGTCTATAGTAGAGGAGCTTTTTAAACTAGATGATGTCTATGACTGGTATACTAATTCAGTAGAAGCTTCTATAGACGAGACGCCTAGAGGAAAATATGCCCAAGGAGTTGTAGAGTTTTTTAAATTGGATTTACCTAAAACAGCTTCTGGTAAATATAGTACGTCTAAAAAGAATATAGAACAGTTACAAGACAGTGAGGCCAAAGAGTTCTTCTTAGGGAACATAAATGGATTTAATCAGGAAGTCCAGTTTTCTATAAAAGAAAAGATATATCTAAAAGAGAACGAAGGAAAGAAGATAAATATATCATCAAAAAAACAAATGTCAGAAGTAGTATTTGATTATATGGGAATCAAACCTTTATCTAAAACAGACAAAGGATCTCCTCAATTTAATGACAAAATGATAGAGTGGTTAGAGGATAATGATCACAAGTGGGCCAAGTTACTTCATGATTATAATAAGCTAATAAAAATAAGAGGGGCATATGTAGATAGGTTTTTGGATAATAACGAAGACGGTAAGTATTACTTTTCTTATAAACAGCATGGGACTATTAGCGGAAGATATGGTTCAGATGCCCAACAATTGCCACGCCCGTTAGAAGAAGGTCAGGAGTCGGAACTAGTAACTAAATATACTAATAGAATAAGAAGGTTTTTTATATCTGAAGAAGGTAGGATTTTTATAGACTCAGACTATGAGAGCTTAGAGCCTCATGTATTTGCGCATGTTTCAGGAGACCCTGGTTTAATATCCATTTTTAATAAAGGACATGATTTTTACTCAACTATCGCTATTGCTACTGAGAAGTTAGAGGGAGTTAGTGCTGATAAAAAAGCGGATAATTATCTAGGTAAGGTAGATAAGCAGAAAAGACAACTAGCAAAAGCATATGCCCTTGGCGTTCCATATGGGATGGGACCTTATGCGCTTGGAAAAACCTTGGGAATAGAGACAGAGGACGCAGAAGATTTGATAGATGGATATTTATCAGCTTATCCTAAGCTAAAAGAGTGGATGGATAGTTCCAAAGAAATGGCACAAAAAGAGGGTCATGTTAGATCTGAGGCCGGAAGAATAAGGCATTTGCCAAAAGTAAAAGAAATTTACAAAAGGCATAAGGATAACTTGATGGATTTCAAATATCGTGCTAGGCTAAATAAGAAGTTCGGAAAAGAAGTAGTACTTGAAAAGTACAGGGATTATAAAAACGGAATAAACAACAGCAGGAATTACCAAATACAATCAATGTCGTCAAGTATAGTAAATAGAGCAGCTATAGCAGTTAATAGAGAGTTTAAAAAAAGGGACATAGGTGGATGGTGTTGTGCCCAAATCCACGACCAGCTAATAGCAGATGTGCCCTTAGATAGATCTAAAGAGGCTAAGGAGATAATGAAGTATTGCATGGAGAATACTACAAAATTATCATTAGACCTAAAAGCGCCACCAGAACTGGCTATTAATTGGAATGAGGGGCATTGACATTAAACTAAAAATATGATAGTATAAATAATTGGAGGAACAAGTGAGTAAATACAAAGATTTAACGGAAGTCCTGGAAGTAGGGAAGTCCAAATATTACGATGATGATGTTTTTGATCTTAAAGAGCGCATAATCGAACTTGAAAATATTATCGAACAAGCAAAAGATGAGCTTCTTAAGTATGTAGATGAAGATGTTGTTGAGGAGATATTTGGTGAGTAATGTTGAAAATTATCGTTCTATAATGCAAGAAAGGGACAGAGTTAGACTAGAAGAAGTCGCTCTACGAATCTATTGCGCAAAAGATTTGTCTATTGAAGAAAGTATCATTGTGGCTAAAAAATTCATTCGTGCTATGGACGCAGAAAAGCGGGAGATAAAATGAGTTATACTGACGAACAGGTAAAATATATTAAAGAACTTCGTAATAGCGGATTAGAGTGGCAAGAAGTTGCGGATGCGTACAATGAACGGTATCCTACTATTGGAGATCCCAAGACACCTACCGCTATCCGAAAGACTTACTCTCGGTATAGAGATGATGATATTTCCGATGAGACTTTGGTTAAGAACATTACGACTACTTATAGCGCTAGAAAAGCGGCTAGTAAATTACGTAAAGAAAATAAAGCTTTGATAGAAAGCGGCCTTATGGTTGAGCATTATATAACTGCAGTAAAAGAAGCAGTTAAAGATATTAAACCAATAAAGGTTAAAAAAAGAAAAAAAACAAAAGGTAAAAATATGACTATTGAACTTTTGTTTAGTGACATCCAGATAGGTAAAATCACACCTTCGTATAATTCCGAAGTAGCTCGTTTAAGGATAATCGAGTATGCTAGAGCCGTTATTTTTAAAATTGAACAACACATTGCTAGCGGTTATAACGTAGAAAAGATAGTACTTGCTATTTTAGGCGATATTATAGAAATGTCAGAAAAGCACTACGATTCTATGCGAGCAACAGATCACGGAACACCAGAACAAATCAGAATGGCTATTCAGTATATTCATAACTATGTAATCATTCCTCTTGCTGAACTAGGAATTGATATGGATGTAGTTTGTATTACTGGTAATCATAGTAACGCCCAGGGCGGTATTAAATCTCATGATCCTGGAAAAGAGCATTTATCATGGCCAATCTACCACGCTCTAGATATGTTAAGTAAATCTAGTGGCTTTAAGCATGTAAAATTTGATATCCCAATCGGAGCGTTTACTACTTATAAAATATATGGATCAACCATTTTATACGAACATGGGTGTGGTATTACTGTAACTGATTCAGGTATGAAAGCCCACGCATCAAAACGATCGTTGCAGAGGGGCGAGTTTATTGATTTTATAAGAATCGGAGACAGGCATCAGATACAACAATTTTCTGGAGGAAGGTATATTGTTAACGGAGCTATGTTTAGCGCTGACGGAGAAGGGCGGGAATATAGTAGTATAAAGGGATATTCTAGCTATGCAGAACAATTAATGCTTTGTTATGTAGAGAGAGAAGAGGGAGATCCTCGTTCCCCATTATATGATTCGTTTACGGTGCAACTAGAACACATCGGAGAATAGTGTGGCAAACGAACTTAAGGTTGATGATATATCGCACTTTCATGCGCACGATCTACATATACCAACTAGAACTCTCTGGATGGGAAGCCTAAGTGTAGACGAGGAAGGAAACCAAAGCGGTACGGATATTCATATGGCAGAGAGATTAGTAAAGAACTTGCACGTTCTTGAGATTGCCTCTGATAAGGCAGAGGACCCGATTGTAATCCTTATGGAGAACCCAGGAGGAAATTGGGATGCCGGAATGACAATTTATGATGCTATACATGCATGTAAGAATCATGTTACTATTGTTTGTTTTGGAGAGGTAATGAGCATGGGATCTATTATACTTCAGGCTGCAGACGAAAGGATTATGGCACCTAACTCTGAGATGATGATACATTATGGAGAGGACGGGTTCTTTGGAGATCCGAAATCCTTTATGAATTGGGCAAAAAGATCTGAAAGACTTCGTACTAAAATGGAAGATATCTACCTAGAAAAGATGAAAGAAAAGGATGGATCAAAGAATCGCAGACACATAAAAGCTCTGCTTGATGAAGATACTATATTAACCCCAGAATTAGCAATTGAATTGGGGCTCGCGGATAAAATATTAGTAAATATAAAGGACATATACTAATGAATAATTTTATTCTTTGGGCTGGAGCATTATTGCTTTCATATTGCGGATTACCTCTACTTATCGAAACAATACACGATGGACATGCTGATGGGGTTTCCTTAAGCTTTTTGTTGATGTGGTATATTGGTGAAATTTTAATGCTAATAGGGACTTTCAAATTAAAAAATAAACCCTTGACTTTTAATTACGGATTGAATACTATAATGATAAGTATTATTTTATGGTATAAGGTGTTTTAGTGAGTAGTTTACAAGAGTTTCATAAAATGTTAAAAAAAGAAAGGTCAAAGGTTCTAGATAAAGAGTATCCCGGTAGTATAGGAGATCTTCAAGATCAATTATCGGAGCTTAAAGAGCAGGTAGAGTCTATAGAAAAAAAGATAAGCGGTTTACGCCAAGTAGAAAAAGATCTAGATGCAGCAATAAAAGGAGCGGAGAGAATTCTTCATGAAAGGGGATTAAGTTAATGTTTAAAATAGATGATATTGTATATGACTCTAAGGATCGAGTTGGAGTTATCGTAAACAAAAATAATGATAATACTGTCTTTAGAGTTCAATATGACCCAGATACAATTGAACCGATGGGTATAGGGGATATTTGGGGCCATCAAACATTAAATGATATTACCAAAGAAAGTAAACAAAAAGTTATCGACTCTATTTGTGGACCACTCAGAGTTGACCTAAGAACACCTTCTGAGAAGCCACCAGAGGCCCTTGGCACGAAGTTTAACCAAGGTAAGGCAATGCTCCATTTAGTACCAGAAGAGGCTATTATAGGGGCTGCTGAGGGCTTTATGTACGGTGCTGGTAAGTATGGGGCTTTTAACTATAAAAAAGGGCTAACGTATACGGATCTAACTGACTCATTAAGAAGACACACTTTGGCATTACTCATGGGAGAGGATATTGACGAAGAATCTGGACTACATCATACTAAGTTAATTTTAGCAAACGCTTCTATGCTTGAGTGGATGAGATGTAATAGACCAGATATGGATAACAGATGGAAGAAGGAGGAATAATTGCCAGAATCAGTAATTAGACAACTTAAGAATGAGCTTGACAAGCTAGACCACGATGTGCTAGAATCTCCATTAGGTAAAGCTAGAGCAGATGTAGAAAAGTATGAAAAGTTTTTAAAAATAGCAAAAGAATCTGTTAGGAAATTAGAAGAAAGAAAAGAGTCATTGATTATGGCAATAAAAATTTTGGAGGAAACAAGTGAGTCAGAAGAAAGTAAAGATAAAGAAACTACATGAAAACGCAGTAATTCCAGCTCAAGCTTATGAGGGGGATGCTGGGATTGATTTAACTGCGGTTAGTTTTGAGAGAGACAGAACTGGGTCTTTAATGTATGGGACCGGGCTAGCTATCCAAGTTCCAGAAGGACACGTTGGTTTACTGTTTCCTAGAAGTAGTATTTATAAAAAAAGAGTATCTCTGTCCAATTCTGTAGGGGTTTTGGACTCTGGATACCAAGGAGAAGTTAAGTTTATTTTTAAACCAGGAACAGCTGGTTTAGGTAGGTATGAAATCGGAGATAGAATCGGACAACTTGTAATTGTAGAACTGCCTAAATATGAACTAGAAGAAGTTGAGGATTTTGGAGTAGGTACAGAAAGAGGCCAGGGTGGATTCGGTTCAAGCAACGGTTAGTATGAATAAAACTCTACAAGCATTCGATTTTACTATACCAGATAAAGAGCTTAGGCTTAAAGATCTTCATAATGAAATTCGTATAGCTGCAGAGTTTTTAAGAGACCCAAGTATTAGGGAAAACGAAACAGTAGTTAAAGAGTTAGTAGATTATATTAACAGATGCATGGATTTACTCAAAGAAAACGGTCTTGGGCAATAGGAGATAGTATGTGTTTAATATATAACGGAGTAAACACCGACAACATACCAAGCAGAGTATTAGATTTAATCATACATTTTCATCCTAGCGAAAATTGCGGATGGGATTTAAAAATATCGGAAAGTGATATAGATTTAATCATAAGGGAATTTCCATATCTAGACACATACAAGAAAGATGAGCAACATATGGCTGAGATGAAAACTGAAATGTCACTAGAACACAGCCACATCTACTATAAGTATATGTATGAAAACATAAAAGAAGAGAATGGCATTATGTATGATAAAATCCAAGAACTGGCGAGAAGTGTATGAGTGACGATAACATTATAGATTTTTCTAAAATAAAAGAAGAGAATACTGATTTTGGAGACGATATTGAAGCTCGTATTATGTCATGCATCTATAAAGGAGAGTCTTGTCAATGTAAGTACTGTTCTTACAAAAAAGGAGCTGCAGAGATGGTGCTGGAGTTTCTAGCTAAAGATATGGCTATGTATACTAAACGCTTGGGAGGAGAGTTCGTTACATACGATGCCAAAGATATCCTATTTCGCAGTATAAGATTGGTTAAGGAAATGGAGAAAGAGAAGTTTGGCGACCCAGAAAAGAAGGACTAGAAGAAGCTCTCTTGATGTCCAAAAAGAAAAAGTAAAAGAGCTTAGGGGTAAAAACAGCGAGCTAGAAAAACGAGTTAGGAATTTAGAGAAACGGATACTGACCTTAGAAAAGCGCATAGATAAGCTGGTTCCAAAAAAGACATATAAAACTAAAAAGGCAGAAGAGAGGGCCAAGATGCTTGAAAAGTTTCACCCTGATAATTATAAGGACGAGGTATGATCCATACAATTTCAGTTCCTTTATATATAGAGCTTCCAAGAAAGACAATGGCCCCTAAACGATATCACTTAAACTTAAACGTATACCGAAATCTTCACTACCAAGTCAACAATAACCTAAAGAAAGCTTATAAAAAAATAGTAGAGCCTATGTTAAAAGGTACTTGCTTTTCTACTCCTCTTAAGCTAACATTAGTATTATATCCACCAGATAAGCGTAGAAGAGATAGGTCTAATGTGCTTGTTGTTCAGGAAAAGTTCTTTATGGATGCGCTAGTAGAGCTTGGGCACATTCCAGATGATAACGATAATTACGTAGTATCTACTACATATTTATCTGGTGAAGTAGACAAAGAGAATCCCAGAGTAGATATTATAATTGAGGAGATATAATGCATTTAATGATTGATTTAGAAACATTAGGAACTGCTCCAAATAGCCCAATACTTTCTCTAGGTGCTGTTTTATTTGACAAAACTGGGGTAAAAAGTACATACTATTTAGTATTTAATCTAGATGAACAATTAAATAATGGCAGAATTCCAAGCGCATCTACTATAAAATGGTGGATGTCACAATCCGCTTCTTCCCAGGAAGTCTTTGAAAATGACGGAGATCCTTGTTCTGAAAAGATTTTGGACTTTGTTAATTGGCTGGAAGAAGAAGTTAGTGATCTAGGAACCATGAGAGTCTGGGGCAATGGCTCTAGCTTTGATGTCACAATATTAGAGCATATGATGGATCAGTACAATCTAACCCCTCCCTGGAAATTCTGGAATATTAGAGACTTCCGTACATTTAGAGAGTTTGTATACGATAATCCAGGTATTGAGCGCGTTGGAACATATCACAATGCGTTAGATGATGCTACTACTCAGGCCAATTTAATAATTGAATATTTACAAAAAACTAAATAATTGTCTATTTTTTATACAATTTACTTGACATATATTGTGCTGGTATGTTATATTGTTATTTATTAGCAATATTAACACAAGGGAAAATATGAAATACATCTTAAGTTTACTTCTTTTTATGGGCACCTTTGCTATGACAGCCAAGGAAAAAGCTGATATTGTTCTAACAAAAGACAATACCGTAGTTTTAAACGATACAGTTAACTGGGATAGTATCTCAAAAGTGTCTATGGACTTACTCTTATTGTCTACTAGAGTTCCAGAGGATCAACCAATTTATTTATTCCTATCGACTCCAGGAGGCTCAGTATTAGCTGGCTCTGCTTTTATTGAGGTATTAAAGCATATCCCCCAAGAAGTACATACAATCACCTCTTTTGCTGCTAGTATGGGTTTTTCTATTGTACAAGCATCTGATAAACGCATTATCCTAGAAACAGGAACTCTTATGTCCCACAGAGCATCTCTTGGTGGTCTAGAGGGCCAATTAGATGGGGAAATCGAAACCAGAATTAGGTACTATAAAGATATTACTAATATCTTAAATAAAGAGGCGGCAAATAGAATGGGACTATCTCTCGGAAAGTACAAGAGATTGATAAACCGAGAATATTGGGCTGTAGGTAATAAAGCCGTATCTCAGGGTGCTGCGGATAAGGTTGCGTCTGTTACCTGCTCTTTGGACCTACTGACTTCACATAATATTCAGAAAGTAAGAACTTTGTTTGGGGCTATAGAGCTTAAGTTCTCAAACTGCCCATTAATAGTCTCTCCTATTGAAGTAATCGAACCTACAGAGAAGAAAAAAACCAATAAACTTGCTAGAGACTATGTAAACCTACTATTTAACAACAAGACTACTTTCATTAATAGATACATCAAGACTGGCATTTTCAACAGATGAAAAACACCAAGAATATGACAACAGAGGAGCTTTTGGAGTTAGTTGGTGATTGTGGCGTCACCGCTACTCCAGAGATCCCAGATATTAAACCAAACAGAGTAGAGAGGTTCATTAAAGACTGGGGAATTACCGCTGGAAACGATCCAGTTCCTAATTACATCATATTCTACACATACTATAAAGTATACGAACCAACATCAAGAAAAAAGCTTTCTAAAATTGACTTCTTTCGTAAATTCAATAAATACTTTACATCCGCAAGAACCGGAAAAGAAAGGAAATACTTACTAGACAGCAAGGTATTCAGCAAGGATAAAAACTTCTATGAAAAAGCAAAAGCGTACAACAAAAAATACAACAACAGAAAAAAAAGAGAAGCAGACCAGGAGAGACAAAGAAAAGCATCCAGCACTATCGAATAGATTTAATCTTAAAATGAGATCAGATTATATTGATACTGATCATGTAGACGGTGTAAAGAATGAGGATGGGGACTTAGTAATACGTGCTTTTACCAAAGAAGAAAAAGACTTCTATAATAAATTTTATGAAGAAGTAGTAAATGCCAATTTTCACCATGATAAAGAAGTAAAAAGACTTTATCGTAAGCTAAAAAGATTAGAGAAGAACACTAATCCTAGCGATGCGGATATCGAAGAATGGTCAGAAGTATATGCAGATTATCTACAAAAGAAAGACGAATCCCTTTTATATAAGAATCCTAAAGAACAAAAAAAGTTGTATGGGGAAAATAACGCTAGAAACAGGTGCATTTACAATAGAAAGAAGGCATCTGGAGCGTTATTTCATATAGAAGATAACAGATACAATACTGAAGAAGATCAAACTACTACTTGTGAAGAAAGCGGCACTGTGTTACTGAAAGACGACTTTGAGCATGGAAGAGAGGAAATAGTCTCTAATAGAAAGAAAAGAAGATCTGAATTACTTTTCGGAAAGAAGAAAAAAGATTAAGAAAAGAATAATTCCCATAACTTGTAGACACCATAACTAGAGCCACTGAGACCCCCGCTACCGAGCAATACTTTAAATATATAGTTTCGCACCATATGAGGCTTTTCAAGCAATTCTAGGCGCTTCTGTGCGTTCTTAACGCCTAATATATGTTCTTCTAGGTCTTCAGTATTTTTACTCACATCTGACCCCAATTTAGTCAAGATAATACTATGTTCATTTAGCTTCTCATTAGTTGCTTTCTGGTCCGATCTGACTTCTTTTAGCATATCAAGTATTATCTCTGTATCTTTCATTTCTCTTCTTCCTCTGACATAGTTTCTAACATCTCTCTAAAAGCTGGCTGTTGCATAAGACCGTACATGATGGCGTTTTTGGTTCTTTGGGGACTTTTTAGCGCTTTTTGTAAAGGTGCGATGAAGGTTTGATTGACGCCCTCTCCACCTTCTTTTAGCCTAGTAATAACACGTTGTATTTGTTCGGGGCTAGATTCGACTATATCTAGAGTTTTTCCCGCAAGGCTTTTTTGACCAGGTAATCTAGTGGTTACCGCTTGTTTAGGAGAAACGGCAGCTCTACCAACGGCATTAGTTAGTTTATTGATTATACCTCCGGCTGTACCCATTAGTGACCTAAAGCTGGCTGATTCTGGTACATGGTCTGCGGGTTTGTGTAATTGATGCGCCTTTCTGAGTTCAGCAATCTCTAGATCCATTTGTTTAGCGAATTTAGGATCAACTCTTCTTAGGTAAGTCATAACCTGACCTTTATCTGATACCGGATTCTTATCTGATACGCCAGATATATACTTAGCCATATTTTTTATATTAGCTAATTTGTCTTTTTCTAACATAGCTTTAGTATTCATCCCCATAATATCAGTAGCGTCTAAAGCATTTGTTATTTTTTTGTTGACTTCATCTAATGGCTGTTTAATTTGTTTAGCTGCTCCAGATAGTTTATCTTTAATTGCCATAGATGCTCTAGTTGCCGCATCAGTAACTTCTTTTGGAAGGCTTTCTTTTTTAGCCAAAGCAGAATATGTCTTCATCATATCGGCCAGTCTTTTGGTTTGTCCTGTAGTCAATTTTTCTGCGTCTAAAGAAGACGGTACTTCTGTGACAATTGTTTTAACTTGTCCAGTAGTTAAATCTTTCGCTGACACAATCTCTCTACCAGTAGCTTCATCTATACTTCTTTGTATTTTACTTGGATTTGGACGACTGTACGGTTGAGCTTTTATTATAGTATCTATAACTTCTTCTCCTGTCTCAGGATCTATTTTAGCTACTGTATCTTGTCTAACCGCTGCCTCTATAGCATCGTCTCCTTCTGGAAGTACCTGTTTTCCTCTCACAGCAAGAGTTTGAGATTCTATAATATCATCAGAACTTTCTATAGACCTCTTTAGTGCATCTTTTTCTAATTTAGTTTTAGCTGCTGTATAAGGATCTTTTGTTTTACCTTTAATTATTTCTTTTTCTAATCTAGCAATAGCATTTTTAGTTGCTTTTCCATCCCCTAGATAGTCTTCCAAAACGTCTAGAAATTGTTGAGCCCTTTTTCTCTCTGTTTGACTATCAATACTCTTAACTAACTTTCTGGCTTCATCTAAGTCGGATTTAACATTTATGGTAATGCCTTGTTCGTCAATTAGATCCATTATCTTATGTTTCTCTTTTCCAAGCTTATTAAGCCTAGCATGCAAAGAGCTGACATATTTTTTAGCAGCATCTGATATTTTCTTATTTACAACATCTTCCTCAAGAGAGACTCCCTTTAAGCCTAAAGAAAAGCTATCTATTGCGTCTTGAACTCCGGGAACAGAACGTATAATAGAACCAGTTACGTGTGTACCACCAACTAATCCAGCAGCAGCGGCAGCCCCAAGAGTTCCCCCTTTTACTGCATCCTTGATGGTTCCTTTAACATCCCCCTCTAGTAGACTAGACTCCCCTGTAGTTAGGCCGGTTATCGCACCAGCTTTAGCCCCCTCTTTTGCTGCCATAGATAAAGATTTAGCTAATTGTGCTTTTTTTAGTTTATTATATAAATCTATCTTGCCAAGAACTTTTGCTTCTTTAGCTAACTTACCGGCCTTCACTATCTTCTCAGCACCTTTTGCGCTTGGTAATACTTTAGCTGCGGTAGCTCCCAGTTTTCCTGTTTTAGCTAAAATTGCTCCAGGAACAGGAGTTGCCAAACCCCCAGCAAGCATACCAGCTACTGACGCAGCGGGCTGATCTTCCATTGCTTTTTCTCTAGACTCTACTTCTCGCTGTTTACCTTCTTTATATGCAGCTAAAGCAGACTCTAAAGTTGGTTCTTTTCCGTGAATAAAAGGATCAGCAAGTATCTGACCTGCAGCAGCACCTATACCACCAACAATATCTGAGGCTCCCAGTGTTGCAGCAGAAATTGCCTGTCTTCCTGCGGCTTCTAGTTTGCTCATCTTCTCTGAATCCTCAGAAAGCGACTCGTCTATTGGAAGAGTTTCTTCAAAGTCAACTGGAGCGGTATCTTCAAATTTTGGAGTATCTTCAGCCATTATTAGTCCTCGTATCTAAGAAATTTCTTATTTTTATCGAAGATAGCAATTCTTCCGTCTTTAGTTTTTCTTCTAATCTCGCCATTTTCTACTTTTTTTGGTTCTCTTTTTGGAGTTCCTAATGCTGCATTTATGTAAGAATTATCTAACTCCGGATATATCGCTTTTATTCTAGATTGAGACAAGTCATATACTTTATCAATATCAGCTCCAAGCTTACCTTTTAGTGTCTTAAGGTTATCTTTTATGTCTTTTAATGTTTCTGGGGACAACTCTCCCTCGGCACCTTTTTTATACCAATCTTTTAACTTTCTACCCCAAGATGTACCTGTCATATATCTAACAACATCAGTATCAGTAAGAACTCCAACTTCTCCCATTGCTCTAGCCATTTTAGTACCTAATGCAGCAATAGCTTGTTCATTACCACCTTCTGCACTTGCGATTAACTCACTAACTGCATCAAATTCCATATTCTGTTCCATAGCTTTTTTGAAACGCGGATCATCTTTAAGTATACCACGTATAGTAGATACTTGTCTATCTTTGGATATCCTCTTTTCTCTTTTTTCATCCATTTTAAGCTTGGCTAATCTATATTGCATCAAAGCATCTTTACTATCAGATTCTCTTGCTTTTCCTAAGTCAGCAACCTCTTCCCCAGTTTGACGATCAAATAACTTAACTCTTCCATCAACATCTTTTGCAAAAGTATCTCTTTTATCTTTTGCAGTCGCTGCTTGATATTGTCTTAACAAAGCCATGCGATCTTTTAGTATGTTGCGAGGTGTTCCTTTATATAACTCTCCCATTGTTGGTACATGTATACCAGCTTTTGGAGCTTTAACTTCAAATCCCCCAGCTTCGGCAACCCTACCAGCTTGATATTGCGCCCCAAACTTAGTCAATGCATCCAATATTTGTAGCTTGGCCCTATCTGATCTAGCGTCATCCATTTTAGATTTAGCATCTTTGTACTCATCCATAAGCCTGACGTACTCTGATTGTATGTCTATGGAAGGGGCTTTTCTGGCAGATTGGAGTAAGGTCTTTTCTTGTTTACCTAACTTTGCATCTTGAGATAATACTTTCTCTGTTTCAGTCTCTCCCGCATCGTCTTCTGGCTCTTCAATTGAGCTAACCATCTTAGGAGGTTCTGGTGATTGTTGTATTGATTGTGGATCTACTCCGTATGTTATTGGGGGGTTTATTTCGTCACTTTGCTCTTGGCGATATGGAATATCTGGAATTGGGTAAATACTGTCTACTACTCCACCATCCTGAAAACCCATAGTGCTAGCTACTTCCGGTTGCGTTTGTTTATCTAATTCATCTGGCATCATTGGTTTATTGTAATCTGGAACAATAGAACTGTCTTCTCTTGGAGCAATCTCTTCTTTTAGTTGCTCAATTTCTGATTCTCGCTCTTCAATTGCAGAAAGATTTCCTTTTACTTTTCTTAGGTAATCGTCTACATCTCTTTGGGGTTGTTTTTTTCCTAGGATATCTCGGTCTCTTGTTCCGCCATGCCCTTGGTTATACGATCTTATAGTTAGTTCATCTAAATGTTCTTCAGGAAAAGCTCCTTGACCTTTTAGATCTTTTCTTAACCTAGTTTTATCATCAACATATAACCTAACCATTGCTTTTTTATTAAATTCTGGGTCTAGTAGATGCTCTGTTACATTTTCTTTAGTTACGGGTTTGCCGTTCCACTCTACAGGTAACATCCCGCGCTCTACCATACGTTCGGCAGTTGCTCTTTTTATTTGCCCCAACCCGTAAGAAGGCCCACTTTCTATGTTCCTATCGCCAATAGCTTTAGGATTTCCGCTAGATTCCGTTTGGATAATAGCATCTAATATTTTTTCGTCCATTTTTTCAGACATTATTAACCCTTCATTAAAGTTTCTAAGGCTTTCATTCTTGCTTTAGTTCTTTTTTGAGCCTCTTTCATTTCCTTTTCTTGAGCTTCCATCTTAGAATACTCTTGGTGTAGTCCTTGAGCTAGCTGACCTTCTTCGGAACTAACTACCCCACCATCCTCATAGCCCTTTTTTACAACTCCGCCACAAGCCATTTCTTCCTGGACTTCATCTGATTCCATCAGTATATCTTCATCACCTAATTCGGATAAATCTCGGTATCCTTTTAATAGTTCCATTAGTCTTTGTTGTTGAGGAAGGTTAATCCACATCTCTCCGGAGTTTACCTTAGCATCAACTCTATCACCAGCATATTCGTCCATAGGGACAATACCAGCTTCTTCATCCTGCATCCCTTCTACTTCTGGAACAGGAATACCACCACCAGCATACCCACCATTGCTATTCGGAGCTTCTATTTGTGGTCCTTGGGGAATTTCTTGAGGCTCTTCTTCAACTACACCACCGTTTGCATATCCACGTTCTTTCCGGACTTGTGCAAAAGTTTTACCTTCTGTAAAATCAGATACTGTTCTAGGATTTGGGTCTTTTCTTATAACTCCCCCATCTGCAGCATATGTTCCGAATTTAGGATCTACTGTACCAGTAAAAGCTGTCGCGTCTTCACTAGGTTGGACTTGAGTTCGTACTGATGGGGACGATTTACTGCCATACTGTATCATGGCTCCGCCAATCCCTCCGGCAAGGTTACTAAAAGCGGCTCCTTGTTGTAAAGCTCCCTTTGCGGCGGCTTGTCCAGCAGATAAAGTATTACTGGCTTGTTGTTGTACGGTTTGTTGTTGTCCAGCTCTTGCGTTAGCAATTGCTTGTTGTCTAGCCAATCTGTTTTGGTAATCTTGTTGTATAAGAGCTTTGTTTGTCATTTCTTGTTGGTTAGCTAAGTCTGCCTCGGTATTATATTGTTGTTGTTGACGAGCCAGGTTAGACGCTTCTACGTTCATTCTATTGGCTAGATTAAATTGAGCAATACGATCTGCCGCACTAGCAACTTGAGCCTGGCGACCAAACTGCTCTTGTCCAATCTGACTAGCTAAACCAGCACCTTGACTCATTGCTTGTAATGCTCTTTGTTGTGCTTGACCGGATAACTGAGCTTGAGCTAATGCATCTCTTTCTGCTGCAGCTTGACTAGAGCTAAGTCTTGCGGCTAGTTCTGCTCCGCCTCCCCCGGCTCCCCGTTCTTCTGCACTTTGTAGTATAGATTTTTGGCGGGCTTGCTCTGCTCCAGCAGCTTGTCTCTGCATTAGAAGTTGTTGCGCTTTTTCTTCTTCGGTTAAGCCTGTTCTAGATAGATCTCCTAACTTCTGTAATGCGTCCATTTGAGCTTTTTCTAGTCTAGGATCTACTTGTATATCTTCTAAAGCAGAAGGTCCTTGTTCTAAATATTGCTGTAATCCGGCAAACTCCGGTTTTTGTAATACGATTTTTTGGGCTTCAATAGTAGGAATTCCTAAAGCCTTCAATTCGTCCACAGACTCCTGGGCAAGGGCCATAGCTTGTCTCATCTGAGCATCTGCCTGTCCTTTAGCATCAGCAGCAATACCAGCAGCTTTGTCTCCGCTAATTATATTACCAACTGCACCGACTCCTCCGGCAACAAGTCCCATAGTTAATGGATCACCCATATTATTCTCCTACCTTTTTTCTTAAATAAATAACACTATTTGTATTATAATAAAGTTCATATCCATGAGAAAGCATAATAGAGATTGAATACGTTGAATTAGACATACCAGGAACGACAGACCCAACGACATACTGATACCCCAATTCTTCGGCAATAGCACAAGCTAGTTTATCGTATTCTTTTGCAATGCCCTTTCCTCTAAACTCTTCTCTAACAAATATATCTGCAATATACAAACCACCAGGATTAGATTCATATGTGAAAAAACCATACTCGTCCTCATAAATATTTCGAGTAGACTTTTCTTCTAAATATAAGGCATAGTTTGATTTCATATTAACCTTTTGTTGGGATATACTTTAAACCGCCACCACCTGGAGGAGGGAGATATTTGCCTCCTTGGGTCGGATCTACTTCTTTAGATACAGGAGGTACTACACCATGTCTAGCATCTATTGTAGACAGGCCTTGTTCTATGTCAGCTATTCCTTTGCTTGCAGCATGTGCTGCCTCTATTTGTTGCATCTTTGCATCAAGTTGTCTCATTGCTTCAGCATATTGATCTTGTAGAGATGTTTGACTATTCATAGTATTCATTTGAGATAGGTAATAAGCCCTCCATTGCTCTCTTTGAGATTCAGCAACTTGTTTAGACTCGTTTCTTATCTGTTCTGCTTGTCCCTCTAATTGACTTTTCTCTAAATCATACGCGGCCTTTTTGTCGCCGATTGTTTTTATATAATCCTGGGCACCTGTAGCAATTTGACCGGAACCAGCTTGCAAATCTCCAGCAGGTTGACCAGCTAATTGTCTAAGAGCGTTTAATTGCGCAGCATGTGCTGCTGTCCTAACATCCCCTTCTGCGATATTTCCAAAGTGTACATAATCAGAAAGCTTTTGACCAAAAGTCTGATCCAATAAACCTTTTTGTATCGACTCTGGGTCTGCTCCTAGTTTTGCCATTTCTTCTGGAGATAAATGCTGCCCGCTTTCCACTTTTGCTCTAAGTGCTGCTTGTTCTGCTTGAGCTTGTTCTAATTGAGATGCAACATCAGATTGTATACCTTGTTGTTTTGCGGCAAGTTGTTCAGTGGCGGTTCTAGCAATATCCCCTCTTTGTCTTTGTTGTTCCGCTAGTTTACTTCTAATATCTCCTTCTAAGGAAGAGGTTTGTTTATCCAAACCACTAACATCTCTTTGAAGTCCTCTAGAGTCTACAGCTTGCGCTCCCCGTTTACCAGAAATAAGAAGAGCATCTAATGCTCTCTGTCCACCAGTATATGTTGGAGATTGTTTACCGACCGCTCTAGAAAGCTCTGCAACTCTTCCTCTAGAAGATAATAGCTCTGCGGCTCTTCTTTTTAGATCTGCAGCTTTACCTGCTTCTTTATATAAGTTAGGACCAGTTCCAGTATCAATAGAGGTAGTACCTTCTCTGATCGCTTTAAAACGCTTTAAATCTTCTTCAGATGGGCCTGTTGCTCCGGCTTGGTCTATAAGTCCAGAAGCAAATTGACCAGCAGAGTCAAGTCTTTGTTGTTCTTGAGATATCTTAGATCCAGCACCTAGGGACTTTTCTCTCTTTTTAGCTATATCTTGTTCTAAACTAGACTTTTCTCCTCTAATACCGGAAGAAATACGAGATCCTATTTGTTGAGCTTTAGGTTGGTTGGCGTCAATGTATTTTTTAAGGTTAGTATATGTACCAGATCCACTCCGGCTTTCTGGTCTTTTGGCTGTGAAATCTTTACCAGTTTTCTCGGCTGTCATACCCATAAGACGTTCACCGGCTTTTTCACGCTCTACAAGGCCTCCAGCAACGAATTTCTGAGGCTCTTTAGTCTGACCAGCCATACGAGCTAGAGCAGCTCTCTTGGGGCTCATAGAGGCTGAGAGAGGGGCTGAACTATTGACACCAGGTTTAGATGCGTTATCCTCTTCTAATACACCCATACCTGGCTTAGATCCCTCTTCTTTTCCTATAATATATGCCAATTTACTAGTCTCCTACTATAGTTTGCTTCTTTATTAGTTGTTAATTGCCTATAACTTGTATAGTTAGTTCGTACTCGTTATTTTCCTGTAACCCAGTTATGTTTAGTATTTTTATGATTTGTCCAGTATTACCACTGTAAGTAAATGAGATAAAAGGCTGTCCTTCTGGATAAGTATTTGAATTTGTTAGATTTCTAGCAGAAAGTACTATAAATCCTCTGGCTCGATTTGTACCAATCCTGAACAATCCATTAGTAATGGGAACCCCCGTGCTGTCCACTTCTATAGAAAATGTCAGTATTTCTTGGTTTAAGTTATCAAAATCTAAATTTCCGTTAACCGTATCTACTACATCATCCATAAACTTATTAATAACATCCCCAAGCCTACCGACTAGCTCCCTATATTCCGGATCGTAATCATCACTTAAAATACGTCTTACATTATCTAGCTGTGCGATTATATCCCCCTATACGCCCTGGTAGACAGTGGCCTAACATTGAGAGAAAATCCTAATAAACTAAATGATTCTCTTGCATTGCGGTGCGTAAATTTAACAGTAATATACCTACATCTTTGCTTGTTTCGTGGTATAAGTGTCCTGTAAGGAACATCAGTACCTTCTCCTCCCCAAGCATTTTCGCTCCATACCCAACCGCCCCAGAAGCCAACACCTCGCCCGGTAAACTTTTTACTTTCAAAATCCATACTGGCGTCAGTAGCAAAGGCAAGCTCTGCAGTTACAAAGTTATTTCCATCAAAGATTGCGGTTCCTTCTGGTATTTGTTTTAATATTGAAGGATCTCCAAAATGCTGTGGAGCCCACTCTATCTCAGACACAATCCCTTTGTAGTACGTTACTGGTCCAGCAATAAAGGGCATCTGGTACTCAAAAGAAACAAGACTCTTAGAAGTATTTTTATCTAGGATAATTGCCTCAAACTCAGTTGTTTCATCTACAGTTTTATAATTAGAGTATCCGGTTCCCACAGATGAGTTTAGTTCTCCAATAAGAACATTGTACTCGTCCTTAAGCTGTTCAAATGTTACTCCAGTAGGAACTGTGTATGTCTGTAGTGGATCGTCTGCAGCTACCTTAGCAACTAAAGCAATTAGTTGGTCTTGTAACTCTGCTCCCACAGTTAGAGATAAAGAGCTTTCATAATCTGTGTCATCCAATATTACATCAGCATCTAGCTTTCTGAGAAGCCGATTAAACTTTGCTATAGTTACCCACTGTGTTTGAAGTATGACATCCCCTTGATCCACTTCCAAAACGCTACTTAATTCCACTTGTAATTCTGTAGCATCTGCTGGCTGTTCAGCAATAGAAAGATCTCCTTCGGAATCAGCAAAGTCTTTTCTTCCATCCCCTTTACGTTCTTTTCTGATAAACCCGGTATCTCCAGAAGAAAGGTATAACTTATCATCAGACTCATTTACAACTGCACTAGTTGCATTTAACCCTGTCCATCTAACCCATGAAGTATTAAAAGTATTGTATCTATATACCTGAGTCCCGGTTGTATCGGTAGTTTCGGTAGGCATCCAAATTAAATAAGACCTATCTGTCTCGTACCCTACTCCAAAAGCTGAAGTTCTAATATTAAAATCAGAACCGCTTACATCAAATATGCGATCTTCTATTTTTCTAGAAATTACACCAACTCCGCCATCCGAAATAGTCGCAATTCCTTGAGTAGATAACATATATATCTGGTTATTTAATATTGCCGCACTATCTGGTGCAATTATGGACACAGAGTTATCTAACAGTTTTACGCCAAATGTAGAAGGAGAGCTACCCGTTATAATGTAAACTCCGTCTGTTTTCATAACAAACAAATTGTCTCTTAAGGCAACGATTCTTTCTATTGGGTCGTCCTTTCCACCAACATCCAAGTAATTAACTAAAGGAACCGCTTCTGGTTGAGATGTTTTAGAAAAATAAACTCTATTAGGATTATCTTCATTATCTGATACTTGAGAACCAAGAATAACTCTACCAGTGGTGTCTGACACAAAGGTTGCCTGTATTACAAAACTATTTGTTGTAGTACTTTGTATTTCATAAGATCCAACTAGATCGTTATTGTATATATAAACGGTATCTCCTGTAGAATATCCGTGAGACGCAACCGTTACCTCAACAGTATCTGGATCTGTTGCTAGATCTACAATATTTGTAATTGATTGAGCGTTTGGCATAACTGGACTAAATTGACCAGTGATGTCCACTCCATCATCCTGTACCCCTATATAAAATTCGGAATCAGATAGATTCTTTGAACGGAGAAGGATTACGCCAGGAAGATCATCTTCTCCAGATAAATAAAAAGCACTTACTGGAGACTCGTATGTCCCATGCTGCGTTATATTAAACGTATAGCTTGTATCAACATCTGCTGCGTCTGTGGCTGGTCCAATATCTACGTTTTCAACAAATACTGTAGAAGTCGATATTACAGTGTTAAAGGAGCCTCCGCTATTGTAACCACCAATTTCGTTCCCTGTAGTTAGAGCAACATCATCTGCTGTAGTATCTCCAGATATATCTATTCTGTGTAGAGTATATCCAGACTCCGCAGTAGGCACCGTTGCATTTGCTCCAGTTGTGTCATAATAAAATTGAACTTTATTGGCATCTAGCGCATCACTAAACAAAAACGACTCGCCGTCTGTTAGAGACGCTTTAGCTAAACAGTCAAAGTTTGTTGCCTCTCTAGTATCAATATCGCTATTTATTATACGAACCAATGATCTAGCCGTCTCATCTATTGATTGACCAGCAGATATTAAGTTAGAAAGAGTTACATCTCCGCCATCTTCGGTATTTGCCTGTTCCCCGTCCCCTTGCGTGTTGAAACTAAAAGAAAAAGATGTTCCAGTAATACCATCTGTAGCATCATCAGAGTCTCCGTTTTTTGCATTAATTACTGTAACTACATTAGATGCTTCTGAAGCACTAAAGTCAGTTTGGTCATCTATAGAAGTTGCAAGAGCTGTTGCTACGTCTGCTGCGGTATCTCCTGGATCAAGAACCACTTTTATAGCTATTCTACCTTCGGTATCTGTGTCTGAGGGTTCAACGGTAGATCCGGTTGTATCAAACCAGAAAAAATAACCCCTTTCATTGGATGCTGAATTTAGTAAAAAGTATGTTCCATCTAAAGATGCTGCAGCAGTTGTGGTTATTTCAGTTTCTTCTGTTGCACCGATAAAAGTATACTCTTTGCTAATACTGGAATTCCCAAGTACAAACTTAGATGTCCCAGAAACAAAGTTAGCTGCACTTAACATACTAAACTGAAGAAAGTGTCTCGTACTAGTATTTGCGTAGAATGTTGAGTTCCTGAATATTGTTATGTCAGCAGCTTTGGGCGGTTTTTCATTAGACTGGAGAATTCCTTCTCCGCTAACTGGGTTAGTGTACAACAAAGTACCTGATACTCTAAAGCTTTCTGGTATTTCATCTTTTACTGTTATTTCACCAGAAGCAATATCCGCTGCAGTAAGGTTGGCTTCGTAAACCAAGTTCATTTCATCGCCTGGCTCTAAATCGGCTAAATTATCTTCAATTGTTGTTGTGGTAACTCCAGTTCTGTATAGTTGAAATAGATAGTCTGTAGTATCCGCGTCTGATGGGATGTTAAAAGTCAAGTTAACGCTAGCAGATTTACCAGTAGAGTTAGATCCTTGAACTACAGTTGTAAAAACAAACCCAGTTAAGGCTCCAGCGCCATCGGCAACATCAGTTACGTCAGAGCCGCTATTATTAGTAATAGTTATTACATCTCCGGAAACTTCCACCGATACGTTTGCTATAGAATTTAATATAGCACTAGCAGTTCTAGCGGCCACGGTTCCAGAGGTATCTCCGGTTACAACAGCAACTTCTATCTCAATTCTATTAACGGTCTCACTAGTTGATGGTTTTGTTGAAGAACCATCTAAATTATACCATACGTAGAAATTAGACCCGTCTCCATCGGACATTAGAAAGTAATCTGCATCTAGTGCAGTTGCAAGTACTCCATTTGTATCTACAGTCGATACCTCATTTGTTTCTTTGTTACTATCAGTATTTGTTGCTATTGTTCTAGAACTGACTGCTCCAGTAATTAAATTATTGTTGGAGTCTCTATATCCCCATAATGCTCTGTATGCTGTTTTGCTTAGTGGAGGAAGAAAACCCCCATCTTCATATACTAAAGTAGCTTTGATATCTAAGGCTGCAGGACCACCAGCATCTTTAATAAATTTGTCCTGAGTTGTAAAATTTGTCACATTATTTGATATTGTTCCGGAGATCTTCTTTACGCCGTCAGAAGTAGTAAAATATAAGTTACCACTAGCCTCAACGTACTTCATTCTTATACCCGACTCTACTTCGTCATATGTACCACTAAAAGTAGAGAATGTACCATCTTCAGCATCGCTATCGTATTGCAGACTGGAGCCTACATGTCTAATTATTCTATCTTTGTAATTTATTAAGGTTTTTATTACTTGGCTAGAAGGAGACTCATCTCCATAGTCCGAAAACCCTCTTCTAGGTCTGGCCGTATCGTTTCTATCTATTACAATATTGTTAGCAGATAGCAAAGACCCCTCGGGAAGCCCCAAAGGATTGTGGTACGTTGATAAGGTTTTTATACTTAGAAGGGATGGGATGGTATCCTCCTTTTAGTAGCCGCGTCTGCGTCTTCTAGATCGAACACTTTGAGATAGAGTGCTGTGTGTGTTTTTTACCTTTAGTGTAGACCCTTCTGCACGATTATCAATTAGAGTCATAGAATTATATTCCATTCTCTCTAATTCTCTTTGAGCATTGTTCATACCTTCGGTATCACCAAGCGCCTCTAGCATCTTGACCGCAGCTCTTTGTGCTAATATTGGATGAAGCTCTGTAGGAAGTTGCGGTACGATTGATTCTTCTGCTTGAGTTATGATATCTCCAGCCACCAAACTAGAGTCGATGTCCTCTATAGTAGTAAAAGTTACGGTTTGTGCATTTGCATCAACAGATAAAATAGTACGATCAAATGTTATTATATTATTCGGAGACTTTCCTTGAACTATATCAAAAAGAGTTATTGTTGAAAAATGCTCCGGAAAGGTAGACATGGTAATGGTAGTTTCGCCTGGGACAGTAGCAGTATCTATATCCGTTATAACACCACCACGATCATTTTCAACTAGTTCGCTCGGTCTCAAGTAATAACTAAACCTCAATGATCCGCTCTGTGCTGTTTCATTTATTAAAACAACACTATCTCCTTTGAGATAAAATGCATATACTCGGTTAGTACTGTAATGGCCTTTGTATTGAGGTACATCTTCTATTGTTACTCTAGTCATCTCATATACTGCTCCATTTGAGTCAACATATGAAATCTCCCGTATCTTATTGCCAATAGCTCTGTATGGTATTTTATAGCTAGTCTTGTTGGATACTAAAGCAACGTCCTCACTAACAACATAAAACTCTTCGTGTGCCTTTAGGACATTTGGTACAACGTGTATTCCGAATTCTTCGTTTAATATGTCCTGAACATCGTCTGATGTAAATGTTGATTGGTTCTCAGGAATCATAGCCCGACGAAGAGCCGTATTAACTAATCTGTCTGTTGTTAATACTTTGGCCATATAGCTCTCCTTAGCTCATTTTTTTCTTAAGCATCTCAATTAATTCTTCTCTAGATAATCCTTCTAAATCAGGCATCATATCTTCTTTGGCTTCAAGAATCTCTTTAGCTTTCTCTAACCCTTCTTCTAGACCCTCTTCATCTTTAGCAATAACCGTTGCTTTGATTGCTTTGGGATCACCTAAACGACCGGCCATACCTTCAGATAAAGCGCGTTTCATTTTCATTAATGCTTTTCTTTTAGCACCTGTTTTCATCTCTTCTTTGCCCATAAAATCTCCATATAATAGTTGTTAAATTAAAAATATTAAAAAAATCAAATATTTAGCTATTTCTAAACTCACTTAAAAGCTCTACTGGGGCTTTCATGCTATACTTACCCTGCCCCGTCAGTTTTCCAACCGCTTCCGAACAAAAATATTTATCATTAGATTCCCATCTATTCATCGGAGAGATCTCTTTATCAAAATACTTATTTAGGGCAATTTGACCACCGAAATAAAGGATTCCTGGCCAATCGTATTTCTTATCTCTGATGTCTTTGTAAATCGCTTTTATCTCAGAATACTCTCTTACTCTATTATCACAAGGAACTTTGGCTACTTCTTGATTAATCTTCAACCATTCTTTATAACTAATGACTCTAATTCCTGTACTTAGTGTAGATTCAAATACATATCTATTATTAATTAGTACTGCAATGTGACTAGGAGTAGTGGGTTCATCAGACATATGTTCAGTGCCCCAAGATATAAACCTTGAGCCAATTTTATTATTTTTACTAAATAAATAATCTACAGTTACCTGCATTACCAGTCTTCCCCTTGCTGACCCATTAACGGGTTAACACTTTCAAGATCAGCGAACTTAATAAAGTTAATTATAAATTTAACGTCAGTATTGCCTTTATTTTCATATTTCATTCTAGCTCTTAATCCTGCTCTAGGTTTGGCTGGAAACAAAACAATACTTTGAAGTGTATTTGGTAGGACATTCCAATTCTTACCGAACTTTTTATATCTATACCAAACTCCAGGGATAGCTTCATATTCAATAGAGAAGTCTATGTTATCCCCAGGGTTTGAATCCCACGCATATATTTCAAGGCCATTAAAAAGACAATTGTGACTAAAAGTAAAATAGTGGTCCGTTGTAGAATTAGCAGTTGCCGTAAATAGATCAGAACCCTCAAGTCTAGCATCTAAATTTGGATCATCGAAACTTATACTCATTATCTATACTCCCTATAACTACCGCTAAATAACACTTTACCCTTTCCTGATACTGTCTCAACGACCAGGATTAAGCTTATCTCATTGCCGTCGCAGTCTCTCCCTAAATAAACATCGCTATCCACTTCAGCATTGAGGTTTGTAACTGTCTGGTTTTTATTTCTGAGCTGTATAAATCCACTCTCTAAAACGCTACCACCACTATAGCTAGGGTTATTAGTAAGAACATCTGCAATCCCTTCGCTATTAGCCGTCCATGTAGGGCTTGTTAAAGATGCCCCAACTATTACCTGATAGTAGGCAAAGTTATTACCCGATGTTGGGATGAGTGAAAAATGAATCGGCTTTATGGAGCCATTAACGTAGTCAGTGTAATTTAACCTGATGCCTGCAACTACTTTAGGGTTTGTGTTTATTCTTACAGCAGAAGTGCCAGTATCTACTACTCTAACAACCCCTATGTTGACATCACTTCCTTCTGACTTAACCGATGAGCAGATGAACTTTAATGAGCTGCTAGAGGCTACCGTTCCAGTGTTTAAGATCTCTGCGCGTATCGGTGCCATGCCTGAGTCCATGTAGACATCATCTAAAAGATTTGAAAACTCCATCTTATGAACTAGGACTAGATCTTCTCCGATACCTACGTAAAACCTCACCGACTTAACACCGAGCCAAAGAAAATCTATTCCATAGACAGTAGCCTTTGTGGGATCAAACTCTATCCCGCTCGGGTTATTCGCATCACCGCTGCCGTCTAAAGTGTCTACGTTCCAGCTATCTTGATCCACTTCATTATCAATAGCACTACCAGTAGAAACAGATTCACGCCTTACTACTTGAAAAGTAGTCCCCTTGGCTTGAAAGAAAAGACCGTGAAGGTTGCAGTAGTAACCAACCCTTTGAGTCAGGTTTGCCTTCGGCGTATCAAAAGCAGCAGTCATCAGGATTAGCTGAGAGTGACCTTTGTTGTATTCCACTCTTCTATAGGTTTGAATATTACATCTATCTCCACTCGCTGTGGTTGTCGATAGCACTCTAGCAGGTTCATCGTTAGCAGCAGCAGCTTGAGAACCAGAGCCAGCAGTAGTAACAGCCCAATATCTTGTAGTATCAAATGGAGTACCGCCAGTTATCTCAAATATAGTCTTATGGTCACTGACTCTTAAACGCCCTTGCTGATCGAAGTTTGTTTCAGGTAAGCTCACAATTGCAGGACTATTATTGCTGCTATTAATAGCAACTGTTGTTGGAAATATGCCTTTTATTAAATCAATTCCATCAGATATACTTAAATCATTTGAACCATCATTAACGGTTAAAGTTGAATTTCCAACTAAAGTTACAACATCATCTGATGCTGCATATAATAAATAATCTTGAGAAGCAATAGTTATTTGACTACTTGCTGGAACCGTTTGACCAACATCACTAATTGAAACTGGGTTAGCTGTATTATTTTTTAATATCTTACTCATTAATTACTTCCAGATAATTCAAGTCCACATACTATATTTCTGGCAGAACCAGAACTTAATTTTAAAGCTAATTGTTTATTAGTAGGCACAGATTGTCCAACTGTAAAAGATCCGCCTCTAGCAGAGGTAATACTTACAGTATCTATCAGTGTTAAATTAACCCCATCCCCCTCATGATGGTAAATCTCTACGTCGAAAGTTGCTATGTTTTCGTTGGATATAAATATAGTCTCAACTACAGCATTATTTATGTAAACAAATCTTCCCGCTTTATTACTAGGTACTGTTTCACATTGTAGCCATGTGCCGCTATTTACATTAGATGCTTTACCAAAACTAAAACCTGGCGATGCCGATGTCGCGACCTGATTGAGTTCGTATTGAACTGACTCTCCGCTCTCTGTGGGGATACTTGATGCTACTTGAGTAGGAGATCCTCTACGGCTGCTCATTATCCAACCTCCGTTATTCTAACGTCTACTGTACCAGAGGCCGCTACTACATACACAGCTAGAGAATCGGCAGCTTCTAACGGAAAATATTGTCCTTGAAAAATCTTGGTTCCAGTAGAAGAGGTTAAAGTTCCACTGTTATATCCAAAATAAATATCCCCATCCAGAGGTTGTATAGTTATAACAGTCCTTTGATCTAACCTACTAGCACCAACCTTAACCTCTTGCGGAGAGGTTGATACAGATAAATTTGTTTGATCTCCTGGACCGTTAATTGGTATAAACATTATAATTCCTCAGTAGATTGTTCTTGAGGCTTTTCTATAACCCGTTTCACCTCAAATATGTGTTTTTCTATCTTAGGAAGTATTTCTTTTTGTACTTTTCCTAAAAGTTTAACAAGTAATATACTATCTTGTATAGACATATCACTAAACTTTGCTTTTTTTGATATAAAATTAAAAAAATCAACAAGGTTCTCTTGATCTTTTTCTGTAAACGAGTATTCAGTCATGTTGTATTCCTATGATGGTTAAATAAGGAAGGGGTTTATCCCCTCCCCATAACATAAAGCGATTAACTAAGTTCCATAGTTCTGATTTCTGGAGTTTGTCCAGTAGAGCCAACAAACTCGATGTCTATAGATGCTCCGGCTCTTAACTCAACTGTTGCTCCTGGAGATACAGGAAAACCGTTTGCTACAGTAACTCCAGTTGGACCAATGTAAGCATTCTTGTTGTCCATATTTCTAACCCACAAATACTTTCTACTAGCAAGTGGAGAAGTGATGATGTCCTCAGCAGTATTAGCTGCAGCAAGAGTTTTAGCCGCAGTAGCAATAGCGGTGTCAGCTAAAGCCGCGTCTTGGATAGATGCTATGTTTACGTTAATAGAACCATCCGCCTCAACAGCTAAAAGATCAGTACCATCTCCAATTTGAATTGAATCTGTGGTATGAGAAAGATCTCTGATATCTAGATCAGTAGCATCTACAGTAATAGAATTTCCGCCATCTTGGATATTTACGGCAGAAGCTCCACCGGCATTGTTGATAGTTACATCACCGATGTCTACTCCGTCATTAGCCCCAAGAGTACTTCCAGATACATCCACAGAATCTGTAGCGAATGCCAAGTCTCTGATATCTAAATCGGTAGCAGTAACAGCGATTGATGCGTTAATAAGATTAACGTCTAGACCGTGATCAGCTCCAACAGTTGTTCCGGTGTACAATGTAGTACCGTCACCCAAGCTTACTGAATCATCTACATGAGATAAATCTACCTCTACATTAACACCCTCTGCTAGCCTTACATCTAGGGCCTTCTTACCACCAACATCGGTGTGTGTAAGAAGAGTTCCATCGCTAGCTATTAGATACGCACCTACATTATCACTATGAGCAATTGACGTAGCGTCCGTGGTATCGAAAACTAATTGTTTCATTATTCCTCCTTGTTATTAAAAAACCTCTACTATATTTGTTAAATTACATATAAAATTTCTAAAGTATCTGAATCTTTTGTTGACTGTAAATACACTGTTAATGTTGATGTTGTATTTAATTCAGTTAATTCGTACCTTTCTCCGGGTAATATAGTCATATAATTTATTCCACTTTGTCCACTAGTGTACGAAAATTTAATAACTCCCTTTTCTCTGGACTTTAACTGTATCTTTTTTGTATTGGCTGGAAATGTATAATCATATTCGGTTCCTGATACCGCCATAGCCAAGTTGTCTACTTCATGAGTAGTTGTTGTGGCTTGGCTGGTTCCTATTGATCCGTCTGGTTGTATATCTAATTCATGGCCATCTGAATCTTTTATACTAATGTTATCTCTAAGGTAGTTAATATTTCTTATATTTTTTGATGGCTCTAATATAATGTTTTCGCCACTATCTGATGTAATTTCTGTTACATTACCGTTTGCATCGTATGTAAAGTTTACGATATCTACAGTTTCAGTCAATCCTTGGGTTTCTGTAGAAATAGTAAACCCGGTGTCAATATCAGAAGAATCTGTAGTTTCTCCCTTTAACTGAGCAGTAATTTGTAATGTAGAACTAAGCGTACTGGCTTCTAAATCTACACTACCTGTAATATGAGAACTTATGGCATTTTTTGTTGCAAGAGCTACTACTGGCGCAAGGTCGTTTGGTAGTAGATTTACTTGTATATATTTTACGGTAGGAGTGTCTGCTGGAGGGGGAGTACCTATACCAACCGTATACCAAATTCTATATTCTAACGCATCTTTACCAGAAAAAACACTAAAACTTTTACCGTCTAATGAACTTGCTACATCTGCTGAGGTTAGTATCGTGGTTACTTCGCATTCACTATCATATAAGTATTCTATTGATGCTAAAGAACCGTTTCCATTATACGTATAGTTGACTTGATTATAGTCAACATTAACTGGAAACATTCTGTGGGCATTATAGTTTGGATCATATGCACTTCTATGCTGCTGCGACCAATCTTGCCATCTATAGTTCTTGTCGTCATTAGTTGCCATTAATTACCTTATTCTGGCTTTGGGTATTTTGCTTTCACTTCTGCGATTTTAGCGGCAATTGCGTCATATTCGGTAGAATCTCCCAAATGTTCTTTTTTATATAAAGCATCTAGTTGATCTCCAACAGGAGGATACTCTAATTGTCTTTTTCTTATATACTCAGTAGCAAGCTCTATGTTTTGTTGTATTAGTTTTTGCTTCTCTATATATGATAAAACCTCTTCTGGTAGCTCGAAAGAATCGCTCCACGTTATATCAGCATCCACATGAGTAATTTCAAACTTTCTGGAGATATCCCAGTAAGGCCTGGTTTTTTCTTCAGTTAACCACTTTTCTAAGTCTTTTATGTCGTTGGAATACTCTGTCCAATATAAAGAAGAATCTTGGTTTAGTATATCAAGTTTATACATTAGTAATGCTCCTCAACAATAATTAATCCGCTTCCACCAGGTCCCCCTCCTTGACCACCTGTGCCAGCGCTCCCTGCTGCTCCACCAGAACCAACTGCATAGCTATAGGTGGAGTCTGGGGATACTATAATAGCTTCAAAGTGACCGGCTCCTCCGCCTCCGCCGCCAGGACGCACAGAGGTATTTCCACCAGCCCCTCCTCCACCAGACCCAGTAGTAGATGGTGCCGTTGTGCCAGCGTTTCCTATAAGCCCTTCAGCAGTACCGCCGAATCTACTAGCACCTCCAGTTCCTCCGTAAAATCTATCATTTGCTCCAGTAGAAGGTCCTCCCCTAAAACCAGACCAGGCATGACCAATTGCTCCAGATGGAAGGATAGCAGATCCAGGATTTCCACCAAACCCTCCTCCCCCTCCTCCGGAAGGTCCACCGGCACCGGCACCAGCAGTACCTGTTCCAAAAGTCGTGCTGCCTCCAGATCCTCCAGATGTTCCGCTGGTATCTGTAGAGGAACTTCCTCCACCTCCGCCTCCTCCGATTGCAATGACCCTGATCCATTTAACTCCAGTTGGGGTAGTATAGGTTCCAGATCCGGAGGTAAACTTTTGAATAGTTATTGTGTCTTCACTAAAGGCCGAGAAAACGGAAAAGTCTGGCTGTCTTTGAAATTCTACGTAGTTTCCTGAAGCACTACCATCCAACGCTGTAGATACGTCATTATATGCCCGGATATCAATTGTATCTCCGTAGTTTAGGCCGGTTAGGATTGCCTCTCCGTTTATAGATACGGTTTGGGTTGATGCCGAATCAACAGTGTTTCTTGCTATTATTTTAGCCTGAACTCCATTTACGAATATATACAGCTCTTGGACATCTCCCGCAGAGTATGTTTGCGAATTAAATCGCAAAGCTGCTCTTACTTTATAATCGCCGCCTAGGGGTACTGTATATACCCCGGTCCCGGTATTATACGAACCAGTTGTATCTTTGTCTTCTGTGCCGTTTATTACAATTGGAGTTGATGTTGTTATTGTGGTTGCTGCAGTACTAGCTAATGCAATAGCTGTTGTTATTGATGCTTCTGTTGTAGAAAGCATTGCTCCGGAAGACCAACCAACGATAGGAACGGTAAACATCATTCCTAAAGAGTCATTTACTGCCCATGTAAATGGATTGCTTGACTTCCATCCATCTGTTGCACTATCTGATGTTACTTGAACATAGCTTGCGCTCTTATATAGAACATGTCCATCTTTAAACGCAGTTCCAGAATCTAAACTATTTGCTGTTCCTAGAGATGTGTGATTATTGCTTGCTGTTCCTGGTATTTTTGTAGAATCAATTTGATGACCATCGGGCAGACCAAACCACCATTGACCTGTCCCAAATGTTGTAGACCCGCCCATTGTTAGTTGAATCTGTACTTGCATTGAATCACCAATGCGTCTCCACTTACCAGCAATAGTCCCATCATTAAGATTTGGTGATGAAGTACTAGCGGTCCACTCTGGAGTATAGTCTTTCCATTCGGTAATTATAGCACCTGGAGCTAGTTGTTCTGGGGCCAGTTTAGCATCATCCACATAAACACTTACCGCACTACCAGTTTCGCTATCCGAAGCTAAATGAAGGGAAACATTGATTGTGGAATCAGTATCTGAGTTTGTCTGAAAGTATCCATAAACCTTAGTTTTGTGCGCAGGAAGAGTTCCATCATCATTAAACCCAGAGATAGGAACAAATGTAAGTTCAGTGGCGTCAGTACCGCTTGAATACCCATGAATCTTATAGTCGCCATCGGTATAGTTAGCGTCTGTTCCGTCCCACTCAAAAGATAAATAAAGGTTGCGACCTCTATCTGCTCTATCAATAGTATCCGTAAGAAGCGTTACCCCTTCTCCAGATCCATCACTTGCAGATTTTGTAATCTTTAAATCATTGCTTCCGGCTAATGGCGTAGAGGCGTTTTGGGATATTGTAATAACCGAAGGAGAACCGCCAGTGCCATCAACATACGCCCCACCATCGTCATAAGTAGACGCAAGGGATATACCGGACTCGAAATCTCCGCCGTCAAAGTAGTTCTTCCCTCCCCCAGAACCCCCTGTTCCAGAGACTTGATCCCATCCAGATCCATCATTTACCACAATTGAAGCCAGGTCTGTATCATATGCAATTAAAGCTTCTTTATCAGTAAGTGCGTCTAATCCAGCGGTAGTTCCTTTTGGTAGGGCGATTCTATTTGTATTAGTCGCTGTTCCGCCATCAATGTCTTTATTAGTGATTACTTGCGCATCTGAAGTACCAACTATGTCCCCAGTAGTGCCGTGTGTTGTGGTGTCTGCAATATGAGTTGTAAGCGCAGATTCTTCTGTATCTAGTCTACCTTCAACTTCATCAATAGCGGCTTGAACATTACCGGCGGTTAACCCAGAGGTAGAATTATCATATGTAATAGAAGAACCCGCATGAGGACTTTCTGTATCATTAATGTGAGCAGTTAAATCTGCATCCGTTGCTCTAGTATCAATATCAGTTTGAAGTTCTGCAAGAGCAGCATTTAGTTCTGTAGAAGTTAAATTTCCAGAAGCAGCAGTAGTAATTGTGTTGCTGGCTACAACTACTGTTTTATTAGTCAGAGACTGAGCCGTACTTTCATCCACTACTGGTGCCGATGCTCCAGTGTCCCCGACTTTCCATTTGGTAGCAGAAGTGCTATCATATCCAATAAGAGCATCTGTTGCATCAGACATCTCCACAGTAAGTCCAGCATCTGCTAAATCTGCAGAAGCCTGATCCCCACCTCTATTTACTGTAATATTGGCATCTTCAACTTCTAGATTATCAGTATTAACAGAAGTAGTTGTTCCTTGTACAGTAAGGTCTCCAGAAACGGTCATATTGCCGGAATCATCAATAGTTACTCCGGAATCTTGAACCAACTTTCCAGTAGTACCATCGTATCTTGCGATAGCATTGTCTGTTGCGCTTGCCGGTCCCTGGACTGCTCCGGATAGAGTTGTTTCTGCAGTATCAAGCCTTCCCTCAACCTCGTCGATAGCGGCTTGAGTATCGGTAGCTGTTAGTCCGGAAGTTGCGTTATTATATGTAATATCATCTGCATCTGCAGAGATCGTATTTGTGCCAGTAGCGGTTGTCCCATCTATAGTTTTGTTAGTAAGTACTTGTGCATCGGAGTCTCCTACAATATTCCCTGTGGTACCATGCGTAGTAGTATCTGCTATATGTGTAGATAAACCAGACTCTACCGTATCTACTCTTCCTTCTACTTCATCAATAGCAGTTTGTACGTTTGATGCGGTTAGTCCAGATGTTGTATTGTCATAGGTATTATCAACAGCATCCATTGTAATAGTATTCGATCCTGTTGCTGCAGTAGCGTCTATAGTTTTATTAGTTAAAGCGTCAGTTGTTGCTTTACCTACTAGAGTATCTGTTGCGTCTGGTAAAGTAAGAGTCTTATCTGTGGTTGTTTGGCTAGATTGTAGAATGGTCTTTGTGCCAGCATCCCCTGCCGCATCAAAAGTTATTTGTTTTGTTGGGTCGGTAGCATCTTGGATTGCGAAAGCATCATCTTGAGCATTTATAGTGTTTGTATCACCGATTGTTTTATTAGTTAGAGTTTGAGTTTGATCTTCTGTTACTAATACTCTTTTTGCTGCCTCAATAAACGCTTTTATTTTATCTTGATAAGCATAGATATGACCTTCTGTCGCTACTGCAGTATCGTCTCCGGCATTAGGGCCGCTATCTAGTGGTTTGGTTACAATTCCCTGATCGAATCTTTTTGGATCATTGGCCATTATATATTACCCTCTATTGTTGTTTGGCTTTAGCCGAATATGTTATAGTTCCATCACCTTTTCCACTATCAGAGAAATACTGAATAACACCAAGGGAGCTTATTTGAAATGCCATACCTGCATCTCCAACGCTTTCTACTTGCAATGTCCAGTTTGTTCCATCATAATGTCCAGACATGGTGCCTCTTTCTACGTATGTAGAAACATTTACTCTAGTAACAACATAATCTACTTCAAAGGATCGTACAGTAGCACTTGAAAACTTCAAGGCACTTGAGCCAGATCCAACAGTTTGAGCTGTAGATTGATTATCTAGAATTACTCCGTTTGTATTTGCTATATCATCTGGACCAAAAAGGGTACCTACTACGTCATTAATCGCTTCTGCCCAATCTGTGGCCTCTTCGCCCCAACCTGCGTTGGTTCCTTGAACTGGATATAGATACGTCTCTGATCCCACCGTTAATGACTTAGAAATGGTATCTCTCCTTGTATAGGTTTTTTGAATACAATATAGTTGTTAAACTTGGGATTTAATACACTTTAGGCATTAAAAAAGGGGATAACAAAAGCTATCCCCTTCATATTATTGATGAATATTAACCTTATGGAGTTGGAACTTCAAGGTTAGTAAGAACTCCGTTGCGTCCTGGAGCAGAACAGAAAAGAGCTTGATCAGTGTAAGCACGTAGCTCGTATCCGTTAGCATCGTTAAGAAGTCGGAAAAATTCGCCTTCAAAACCAGGTTGCTCGAAAGTAACATCGGCAGAACCGACTCTCATGAACTCTTCTGCACAGATGATGTGAGCATCACCGATTTTGCAGTAGATAGAAGGAACAATCTTGATCATTCCGTTTTGAGAATGGAACTCGATTTCTTTAGAACCAGACTTAGACTTATCTGCGCTGTAAGAAGAATCGTACATGCGTTTAGCGTCTTGCTCGGCAATAAGAACGTCAAATTGAGCAGGGTTAACCAAGCAAACTAGGTCTTGGTCAGTAAGGCCTTTCTCAACTAGTCGAGTAACGGTTTTAGCGATAAGGGTGAAACTGATAGCAGCATCGGCAGCATCAATTACATTACCTTTCCAGAGGTTGTAAGAAGCAGCAGAAATACCGAAAAGAGTTCCAGTATTACGAACGATCTGGTCAATACCAGGGAATTCGTTACCGTTAGCGCCTTTGTAGAAAAGAACGTCAGTATCTAAAACAACACCGTCTGCACCAGAAGTCATTGTGATAGAACGTGCTTCAAAATCAACAGAAGCGATCTCAAGGTTAGCTACGCGAAGAGTAGTAAGGTCAGCTTGATATACATCAATAAGCATAGTCTCACCACCAGCCCAGATACCAGGAGCCCATGATTTATCGGTGATTTCAATTACTTCGTCACCAACAACAGCGCCATCAACAATACCTAGTCCACGTTGACCGTGAAGAAGTTGAACTTCCAAACGACGAGTGAAAGAGCGAAGCATGTTAGCTACTAGATGTTTAGTGGACTTTTCAAAAGCCGCACCAGAAGCAAGTGAACGAGAAGCAGCACCAACAGAAAGAACAGAGCGGAGAACCATCTCATATCCTTGAACTGTAGCGTCTTTCATTACACCAGCTACTGCTGATTCTAGAGCGAAAGCATCACCATTAGGGCCACCGTAAGTTACCGAAATCACTAGGTTTTTTAATTTACCTTAGTGATCTTTTGTTACCGTAAAGGCTTTTTATCCTCTACTTCTTATAGTTTCCTATAAGTCCAGCATACATTTTCACCCTCTATTTGAGGGGTTCCACACTCTTGGAGAAATTATATTCTACTTTTGTAGGTTCATTCTCTATGCGTTACGGAGTTACAGAGTTTTTACTCTCTGTAGTTTCCTCGGTATTAGCATCGTCGATGTATTTAAAGATATGATTTTTGTGTCGGGGTCTTTTACCTTTTATAACTGCACAAATTAAAGAGGGGTTAAACCCAAGCTCTTTTCCTTGAGTTGGATAATCTAAATAAAAGACATTTCCGGTCTTTTCGTTAGTACACTCAACTTTTTTTGCTCCTAGTGTTCGAGATATTTTAATACGTTGTTCTTTAGAAATATGCCTTCCGTGTAGTTTTGGAATAACAGCACCCGTCTTGGTTTTACTGATTTTTTGACGTATTTCCTCTGACATATTAACGATACCTCCGCCGCCTTCCGTAAGATTGTAACCAAGTCCGAGATACGTATTGTATTTTTTTATGTACATACGTTCTTTGTTGAATAAATCTTCTTCTGATACAGCAGTATCTATCTCAATAATAGTAAAATTATCCTTACCGTACTTATGGATTGCTTTTTGTATAGCAGAGCGTTCTTTGTTAGCTCTATTTATATGACCATTAAAACGCTCTTCCAACGTCTTAGTTGTAACCCCAATATATTTTTTATTATTGATGTTATTTGTTATCATATATATTAAACCATACTTTTCCATATTATCATTATACCTTAAAATATTTACAAAATCAACATTAGCCTTCACCGATTTTGCGGAATTTTCTTATACCCTGTTACCAGGATATCATGGCATAACTTTTAGTGTCTACCATGCTCTAATTGAAGAACAACAGGTTGGTGGTATTGGTTGCCCAATCGTTTATCTTCTCCCCCAAAAGGAATCATGTTATAAAGCTTGACTCCATCAGGGATAATGTTTTGAATTTTACCGGCGTATTTTTCTTTAAACATGCCGTTTAAAGTTGACACCGTATTAGCAGTTGCCATTATTTATCCTTTTGTTAGAATTGTTATTAAAGTAATTATTTGCAAATGATCACATTTATAACTTTCCTACCGCATTGATACTTGCTGATCCGAGGGTACAGCGAGGTCTTTGGAGTGTACTAATTATGCGTAATCTGTATGTAGTTGTTAAAATCGGCCCATTTCTGGACCGAATAGTGTATTATCTAATTCCGTTCTTAAGAAAATCTTTAATAGATTGCTTCTTTGTTGGTTCGTCGGCCTTTGCAGTAACCTTACCAGTTTCTTTGGTTGCAGCAGTCTTAGGCATCTTCTTAAGTCTTTGTTTTCTCAAACGATCTACCGTTTTCTTGCCCAAAAATTGAATAAGATCATCATCAGACAATGAGTCTAAAAGCAATTGCTGCTCTTCCCGAATCTCTTTTTCTACGATAGGGACAACATCTTCCGCAGTAATATCCTCATACCCATTATCCATGAAACTAAGCATAGTGTTAGCGACTCTAGTTTGAACATACTCAGATTTAGGCAATTTAGTAGTTGCAGATAGTGCTTTATTGATAGAATCTTTAAGCTCAGACTCTGCCTCACGCTCTAAACGCTCCATCTCTAAGCGTTCCTGCTCTTCTTCCCGCTTTTTAAGCTCATCTCTTAGTTTTTGAAGTTCAGTATCCTTTTTCTCTTGCTCAATCTGTTCTGGAGACTTCTGCATTTCCTCGATTGCTCTTTGGATACGTTGTTCAGCAAGTTCATCGGGATTTAACCCCAACTCTTCTAAAACTTCCCAAGGATTATCAGTTAAACGACTGATTTCTCTATCAAACACTTTTTCAAGTTCTGCAGACTTTTTCATAGCCTCTTGGCTAGCTTCCGCTAACTGCAACCTACGAATAATATCATCTTTATTATTCCAATCCAAAGTAACTTCTTTTTCTTTTCCGTTAACTTTTAGCTTGAAAGTTTCAATAAGCTCTCTGACTTCTTCTTCTGAAGCCCCATCTTCGATAGCATCGCCAACAGCATCAGCAAGTTCTTCTTCTTGCTCTGCGCTCAATTCAGCGCCTTCTGCTGACTCTTCATCAGACAGCTCTTCGGACTCTGCTACTTCTTCTTGGATTTCCTGAGACTCTTCAGGTGATACGACTTTTTCTACTGCTTCTTCAGCAGCAACTTCTTCTGCACTCATTTTTTCTCCTATGCATCGCCTTTTGGTAGATGCTATTAGTTGTCATCCCTTACGGGGTAGACTGTTTATATGAACAATTTACTCCAACTTTACGAGAGCTGTTGTCTCGTATTTCTTTTATAAACTCAACTCCTAGCGACTCAAGCCGACCTTTTATGTTTCTCTTAAGAACGTGAAGGTTATTTACCCCTTCTCCGCCAGTATAAACTCGTTCGCTAGTTATGTTTTTAATCTTATACGTACAATCTTCGGTATTTATAAAAACCTTATACTTGGCTCCGTGTACAGAGCTTGTTAGATCTTTGACAGATACTAAGATATTTGCGTCTTCTGTTTTCTTATATCTTATTCTAGTATTCATTACTGCCCGAACCTTTCTGTGGCAGTTAGGGGCATTCCATCTGGGCTTTCTGGAAGTCCTGCTGGTTGAGGTAGACTAGACTTTGGTGTTGCTTGAAGAGCGCCAGATTCTTCTGGCATAGGCATGGGAGCCCCTTCTCCTGGAGGTGGTGCCTGTCCTGCTCCTTGTGAAATAGTTTCCTGACTAGGAGGAGATCCTGCAGGAGGTCCCAAAGGTTGTTGCTGCATCATAGCAAGAGTACCAGGATCAGTTGTTCTAAGTAAGTCGATGTGTTCTTGAATATGAGATAACACTCGGTCCACTAATTCAGGATCTTGTCTTAATTCTGGATCAGCTAAAACATTTCTATGCTCATTAATGTGATACTGATGATCATCGGTCATTATAGCGATAACACTAGTGGCTCCTGATGCCAGGGCTTCGTTTTCTGACCGGATTAACATCCCTTGATCGGCCATACCTTCAGTCATATTCTCAAGTCTACCCGTCTCCATCACGTTAACATATTGCTGAGGAGATAGCTTGTCTCCATACATCTGTAACATTTGTTCAGCCATTTGTACTCTACCCGCAGTAGAATTGGAGAGTGGGTTGCCAACATCGACTAATACTCTGTTTACTGTACTTAAGTCGTCTCCAGTAAACTCTTGTAGCTCAGTTCGGTTTGTTTTACCAACAATCGCCGCAACTCTGGGTACTGCAGCAAAATCTCTTAGCATATTAATAAGGCCCGTACCAACGTCTTCTATTAACTGTATGTATTGTTGTTGAAAACCAGATACAAATTGTAGTGCTTGTGCTTGAATAAGGGCTAATGCGTTACCAGAAGAAAGACTAGCTTCAGGGTTTCCTCTAGCAACAGAGTTAACGCCAGTTAAAGTCTCACCGATTTGTTCCAGCATCTGCATGAAATCAAAAATCTCTTTAGGAGTACTAGTAAGATTTAAAGATTCTGGTTTACCTGCTTGAGAGTTATAGTCAATTATATTCATTCCACCACTTAATTGATTTACATTAATATCGCAACCACGGGGATTTAGAATACTCTGTACTCCATGTGCGTTTTGGTTAGTCAATACAGTAGAGTATAAACTATTAATCGCATCTTGTACGGGAAGGAAGTCAAACATATTAGTATACCCATATGGAGTTCCTAGTATGTCTCCAGGAGAGATTCTATATACTGGTAAATCTCTGTATGGCATGGGAGAGTCTGAAAGAGGGATATCATCATCTAAATAGATAAGATGTCTACCTTCTGGCATAGACTCGGTTCTTTTGTGAAAAAATTCGTACACAGGAATATCAACAGTTTCGTCGAAATTTGTACCGATTAGTTTGAACTTAGATAAATCGCTTTTTGTTTTAAGGTTAACAATTTCTTCTTCTAGCTCAGGGTATTTTGCTGCCAAATCAAACTTATTTTTCCAAGTTCTGGTAATAATCCAGTCAATATCTTTAATATCTTCTTTAGAGCTATCAAATACTACATCAAATACACTAAGATTATAAAACTTAACATCTCCTTCATATATAGGAGTTCCGGTTTCTTCATTGAAGTCGTACAACTCTCCTGAAGTTGCATTCCACTCCATCTTAATGTAACCAGAGCCCATAACAATTGCATACTCTGCAGCTCTATGGAGATATTTCTCTAACCTATTTTCTCGCATATAATACTCTAAGAGTCCATTTGCAAGCTTGGTTTGTACTAAAGATTTATAGTCTGTGTTTGTTGACCTAGCCCGAAAGCTAGGTCGATTTGATGTGACCATCACCAAAATATGTTGTGCTAAGTTTCTAAAGTGATTAATTGGCAACTCTACGAGTTCACCCTGCTCACCTCCAAACGTAATCGAATGACCGCCACCAACATCATCATAATACGCACCATGATGTGCAAGCCAGCATCTTTTAACCTTTTCGAGGTAATTATTATTAGTAAGAGTATCGAACCATGCATCAGATTTTTGTTTTAAAATCTTAGCCGCTTCTTTAGCCTCTTTTTGTGCAAAATATTCTGTAGTATCTTGGTCTGTTAGTGGGTTAGTTCCAACAGACATCCCTAAATTATCAGCCATTATTACCTCTTGATATAGTTGTTAATTCTTAATATTCATTATTTTTCTAAACATAGACTCAATTCCGCCTTCAGCTTTTTTGCTTATTTTAGACGCAAATACGTTCCCTCCGGATTTTGCTCCCCAATTCTCCGGATAAGGGTTGTGAGAACGGACCAAATTACGCACTAAATAAATAAGCGCATCAAGGGCATCTGCGTGTCCTCCTCTAACTGTCATATCTGCAGAATCAGCCATTCTAGCAAACTCTTTGTGGTTTTTATCCCAAGACCCATTAGCTACGTGGTATATTAAATGTTTACACCGAGGATTAATTATAATTTGATTATTACTAATCATCATACGTACTTGGTTTATCTGAGCTTCTTTATTATCTTTAGCCGTTGCCAGGAAGTTAAGTCCATGAAGCCTCTGTAAATCATTTACCATAATTAAGTTATTATCCATAACCCGCATATACACAGGTAAAGGGTATCCACTGTCATCTGAAAAATGTTCGGATTCTTTTTTATATATGTTATTAGCTAGAGCCTCAGTTGTCATACTAGGGCCATTCATAACTAGTTCATCTTCTATAACCAACTTGGCGTTTAAAAAATCCCAGTAAGCAAATAAATAAATAGTTAGATCTTTAAACCCTACATCCCCTGCTGTATATATATCGTAAAATGCCGGTCTATCCCATTCACGGATTAATTCCTGTTGCCTCTCTTCCGTAAATTCTGGTATCACTACTGATTCGTCATCTTGTATTATTTCGCAAAGGTATTCTCTTTTAAACTGAGGATCTTCTTTTCCTGTTGGAAATCTTGCTGCAATCCCTTCTACCTTTCTCTCGCTTAACATTGGGTTGTCATATATGTTTAAAACCAGAAGAGAGTCTGCAGCTTTCGCTGGTCTTATAAACTTAGTGATAAAATCGTGGTTAGCACTTTTAGATGGGGTTGATATTAATACGATCTTACCATCAGTAGTATCTGTAGTTGGAGCAAGAATAGAATTTACAACATACTCTAAGTGGTCACAGAAACCGGCCTCATCTACTATGCATAGATGTGATGCGCCCCCTCTAAGATTCTCATGGGAACCATTATCTGTTCCCGCAAATTGTATTTGAGAACCGTTCGGAAAAACGTACATCTTGTCATTTTCTTTCCATTCCGGTCTTAGATCCCTAGGACAATCTTCTAGTATGACTCTCATGTTTGGTTGAACAATTGTCTTTACCATCTTTAAACGAGGACAAACATATTTTACAATTGCGTTGGGAGTAGTCATACAAAGCTCGACAGCTTCTACAGTCATCTCAAAACTTTTTCCCAACCGTCTAGATGCTAGTATAGGGATTATATCCCGTTTATCTTTTAATATATAGTCTCGCATTTTGAGCTGGCCATCATGTCTCTTATAACTAAGATCTCCCCTTGACCATATCTCTCTTAATGCTTCTCTTTTTGAGACTTTTCTGCGTCTAGCCACATCTATCCTTTGAGTATGTCTTCTAGTTCTTTAGTTGACATTTTTTTAGCCTTACCTTTTGGCTTGACCCGGATATCTTCGCCCCTTGCTATTTTTAGATTTTTATGTAATATATCTAAAGTCTTAACCTCATCCTGAGTTAACTCTCGTTTTGAAGAGTGTTCTTTTAGTATCTCTAGTTGTTTTACGCAAATAATTTCAGCATCAGTTACGCTATCAGAAGATGCCGACTCGTCTATCTCCTTTAATAGGAGCTTTAGCTTACTTACTTCCAATTCAAGCTCTTTTATTCTTTTACGTAAAGCAGACTTTTCTGCTTGTTCCTCTAAAGATATTAGTGTTTTATCATCCATGTATTACCACCCAAACTTTTGTCCATCTACCCTAGGTTTAGATTGACTTAATAGAACGCTAGATACTTTTGCGTCTAGTTTATTATAAACTTCCCGGTTATTCTTCTCATAAGTCTCTAACTTTCTTACGAATTCGTCAGACGGATCGTCAATTTCATTGTGATCAAGATATACCAAAAACCCAAATAGGACGCTAGATGACACAAATGCGGCAACTTCAAACGACCCTCCACCAAAAATAAGACTCTTTGTTGATATAATTAAAATAAGAAAAAACAAGATGTTAGATTTATTAATTGACATTATTTAGTCTCCCAAGGTGTATTAAAGTATAAATTAGTTGTTAAATTAATTTATTATTGTACTTTGATGCCTTTTGTGTTATATTAATAAGAATTAACCGAAAAGAGGGTATATGTCAGAAAATGGTATGGGGTCTAAGGAGATTGTCGTAAAGTTATATTATGATATAACTATGTGTAATAATGAACTAGATCTACTTAAAGTCAATTCTAAGATAAGACAGCATATAGAAGGAGATGATTCAATTGGGGAGATTGAGACCATGATACTTCTAAGTGCAATCAAAATGAAGAGCAACGAGATAGCTCTTTATAATATAATGGATACTATGGATACGCTGCTTCTTGCCAACGATATATCAGTTGTTATGTCCGATGAGAATTTTGACATAGAAGAAGAGGCAATTAAACAAAGTATGACGGATGAACTAAGTGTAGTCAAAGAAGGCAACATAATGTCTATAAGTGACGTATACTCTCGTAAGAATGGTGGCGATGATCTAGAAGAATCGTCGGGCGAAGATGATGAAAATGCACCAGTTGACAGTGGTGACGAATAGTGCTATGATAGTTATGGATTTATTGCCCCTTTTGTCACTATAGTTGAGGTGTGGGTAGTAAAAAGCCACAAATATAGAAAATGTGATAATTAAGCGTCACATAGGAACTAATATAATAATAGTAGAGGAGTAAAAGTTGGGACTTTTTGATTTTATTGGAAATATTTTTAAGCCAGCCTCAGATTTAGTAGATTCATTACATACTAGCGATGAGGAAAGGTTAAAATTGGAAAATGAGTTAGCTAAGATAAAAGAAGCGGCTCTAGAAAAAATGACAGAATTAGAAAAGGCTCGACTAGATGCCCTAAGTAAGGTGCAGGTGGCAGAGGCTAATTCTAAACATACAATTGTTGCTATCTGGAGGCCAGTATCGTCTCTGTCGATGGTTGCGATTATAGTTGCAGCTAGTTTTAATTTAATCCCTACCCCAAGCCAAGAGTTTTATGAATTAGCTCAAATATTCTTAGGGGCTTACGTTTCTTCGAGGGGAATTGAGAAAGTTGCCGCAAGCATTGGGGGGTTGAGGAAATGAAATACATAACAGAGGTACTACTGGTTGCTAATTTATTGATATGCGGATACGCTTATTATAAAGTATATAGTGTATTAAATGTTGTGGATATGGTTACTAAGCAAATAATTGCTGTTGATAACTCGACTAAAGATATTAAGGATAAGCTAAAAGCTGCGGAAAAATCATCTCAGGAAGCAAAGGACGGAATAAAGAGGGTAGAAACTACTATAGATGAAATTAAGCGTAAACTGGATAAATTGCCGTTATGATTAGGATATTATTTACTGCATTACTATTATATGGGTACTTGTCTTATGCTACTCCTGTAGATATTGATAATACTGTAAAGGAACTAGAATCCCTTTCAGGATGCGAATTGGTCATTACATCCGGATTTAGGACTCCTGAACATAATAAACGAGTGGGAGGGGCTCCTAACAGCTATCATCTATATAATAGAGCTAGAGATGTGGTACCAAAAGACAAAAAATGTATAAGTATTAAAGAGTTAGGGAAGATTGCATGTAAAATAACCTCCTCTATCATATACAAAAAACACATCCATCTCGATAACCGTAAGAATCCTATATGTATTAAAGGTAGATATAAATGACTAAATACGTAATAACGGCAAATAGCCGAAGATTTGATAATTTCAAAAGTAAAAACAAGGGATATGAGCATATTATATGTATACGAGATGTAGTATTACTCAGAGGCTTGCAGTTTAATCCTGAAACGGAAAAAATTATATTTCTTAGTGATTTTGATAAAATATACGGCTCAGAGAATCTTGAGGCCACTCTCCGTAGCATAGGGTATGACGGGAGAATACCTCCGCTAAGTTTGCCGGATTACTCTGTAACCAGTGTTAATATTGAGCCGAGCCCTTTTACTTTAGATATACATAACCTTTCGACAAATACAGCATATATAGGGAGTGATTCATATTACAATACAACCGTAGAAATCCCCCTATACTATGAAATATTGCGAAGTGAGGTCAATAACTTACGTCAACAGATTATAGAAATGCAGCAATCACAAGCAATTTCGCCCTTAGTTATAGAGAGCCCCTTTATGCCAACATCCGGCGAGTCTGATGAGGAATAAAAAAAAATGGGAGCTTGCGCTCCCTTAAAAGTATGTGGTCGGACGACCATGCGAATGCTAACATACTAGAACTATTAATATTTTTTATAACCAGACATATCTTCGTCTTTGGCTATTCCTTTTCCAATTTTAATTTTCTTTAAAGCGCGTTTTCTAGCTTCAGCGCGTTTACGCTTCTCCTCTTTTTCCTTTTCTTCGCGTTCTTTTCTTTTAGCTTCTGCTTTTTCTACATAGGCTTTCCTGACAGAATCTTCTCTCGCGAGACGGCTCTCGCTAGTTTTGTAGCTAGTCTTTACCCCTGGGCGCATCTCTTTTTCTACCGCTTCATCGCCAGATTTAGGATTAACTAAACGCCTCTCTCTACTAGCTTTAACCTCTTCTAGAGCCCTATCATATTGATAATCTTCGCCTTTTTTTGGTCTTTTTCGTCCGTATCTACCCACTTATTACCCTCTTAAAAGTTTATTTTTATAACCACTAATACTTCATTTCCTGATACGTTTACAGTACTCACTGAGCCATACATGGAGAAATCGTACTGTAACCTTCCGCTAGATATAATATCGACTAAACTATAAGTATAAGCAGCATATTCTTTGTTAATACCAGTAATTCTTAGTATTTTCTCTGCTTTTTTTTCTGCCTTATCCGCAATCTTAGTCTTAGATAGGCCCTCATATAGTTTATCAAGTGCTTCATCAGCAAAAGCTATATTAGTTGTTAATAGAAGGGCAATGGGGAGTAAATACCTCATTTTTCTTCGTCCTTCAGAATATAGTCCCCATGTTTTGGGCAATCGTGATCGTGTAAGTTATTAGGAATACCGAACACAGAGTCCGATCCGCATATACATTTCTTCTCCCAAGGCTGAATTTGACGCATCTTAACCTTCTCCCCTAGATACCCAGGAGGAAGTTCTACGTTATCGTCATCATCGTACCATACTCTCTGATTTACATTTCCAAATATACTAGGCATAATTACTACCTTACCATAAAAAAAGTTAAAATACTACCTTGTACTAGTTGTTTTTCTGTGGTAGTGTATTATTTATTGGAGGAAAAATGAATAGATTAACTGTAAACGCATTATTGACAATAGCTGCTATTTTCTCAGCAGACCTACTTTTCTTTTTTATGGGGCTATCAGTTCCCGGACCGCTTTTTCAATTACTAATGTTTGTTGGGCTGGTCAGTGTATTACAATTTATGGAGCTGTCATGAAATTTTTAGTATTTTCTCTTTCTTTACTTCTGGTTGGCTGTGGCCCGAAATTTAGCGTGGGCGACAGGGTTTATTTCTTCAGTAGCTGCACCGGCATAGTAAAAGAAGTTATCCAGTGGTCCGAGGCAGTCTCATATAGGCTGGACCCCGCAATATGCGACCTAGAGCCGATTAAACCCGTAGTTATGCCCCAAAAAGCCCTGAGGGGCTCACAGTGAGGTTTTTACAGTTAGGTGCTGTCTTTCTATGGCCAATCATCTTGGGCTGCTCTACGGCTCCCACAGGACCTTATACTAACCATAAGTTCACGACTGGTGATGTTATAACTAACGGATTCTGCACAGGAACCGTTGTAGATATCTTTAATTTCAGTGTCTTAGACGAAAATAGATACAAGGTAAAAGACGTTAAGTGTACTAACGGAAAGGAGTATTATTATGCAATTTTCGGAGAAAACGGATTTAGAAGAGTTAGCCGATAATATACGCAACTATCTAGAATCTTTAGAACATTCTGAAATAGAACATCTCCTTGCTGCTTTAATTTCTGGTCATGGAGTGCCATATAAAGCCAGAGGCTTAGGTATTATGGCGGCAGATGTTGATTTTTATTTAAGAACTGGATATATAAACCCTAACCAAATGGAGATTATTAAGAAATGAATGCGGAAGAGGCCAGAAATAACGTGGCGACTTATATGAGAGCCCAAGAAAAGGAATTAGATACCAGAAAGAAACAAATGTTGGTTGCTATTTTGGATATTATTTCTAATAAATCTTGCAATGGGTATAGTATTATCACCTATGTTATAGACGATAAAATGAAAACATTTTCTAAAAAACATAAGAAACTCGCTATTGATTTTTTAGAACATAACCTAAACGGCTTAGGTTTTACTGTAAAATGTCAACTTTCTATTAACAAAGATAATGTCTTGGTCATTGAGTGGTAAATATGGAATGGTACTACGAAAAGGTAACAAGAGATGATATTAGTAATATACGAAGATTACTGCAAGATTACGATGCTCGTCTCCATTTCGCTCCAGTTAGTGGAGGGGCTCAAGTATGCATAGATACTAGAATTATAACAATGTCTCCATGCTCAAAAAGAAACTATCGACTATTCCTATCATATTTGTTCCACGAATTAGCTCACATTACCTGCGCAGACTCTGGACTTTATCATAACTACCACAATGTAGAACCAACCAATTCTAAAGAATTACAGACATTTAGACGAGTAGCTTTTAAAGCGGAAAGGTTTGTAGACAAGAAAGCAGAGGAATTAATGTCCGTATATTTCCCGGATATCCCGTTTAGAGAGAATTATACCGAAGACGATAAGTCTTGGTTTTATATGATGTTTTTAGATAAATATTACAAAAAGGATAAATTCAATGCATAAAGATAGAAACATCAAGTTAACCCCTATACCAGGTTTTGAGAAGGAGTATGCTATTACTAAATGTGGTCAGATATGGTCATATTTTAAAAATGACTGGAAAATGTTAGAGAATCTGAATGGTTATCGTAGAGTCGGTTTGCACAAGAATGGTAAATTACATCGTATTTTAGTACATCGCTTAGTTATGTTGACTTTTGTTGGAGCGTCTAATTTACAGGTTAATCATATAAACGGCATTAAAAATGATAATAGACTAGAAAATTTAGAATACGTTACTATATCCGAAAACTTAAAACATGCGCACCGCATAGGGTTGCGGATTAATAGAAAAGGAGAACTTAATGGTGGGCACGTATTAAAGGAGCAGCAAGTATATAAAATAAGGTTCGAAGAAACATCTTCATTAAATTCTATTGCAAAAAAGTACGGTGTCAGTAAAAAACTTATATTTAATATAAAACATGGTAAGGCATGGACTCATATAACAGAGGATTTCTATGATAACTAAAGATAAATATGGGGCGTTGTCCCAAATTCAGCCAGACGGGACCTTGGAAGGGGGGGATTCTGCTGTGTGGACAGGGCACTACCTATACCTCACTGGTGAGAAGTACCCCTTCGTAGAGACTTTTGAAGTAAAACCAGGGGCTTATGTGCGCCACCCCGATCCTAAAATGACCAATAACGGCTTTGGTGCATATTACAAGCATCCTTGGGCTGGGTGTATCTCCCGCGACCAGCTAACAGGCATCATCGCCGGTTTAATAAGCCAAAAGAAGCGCCTATCCCTGTTAAGGCTGATTATACATCACGGGTTTAGGTTATTTTTATTTTCATATAACACTATAGATAACGGAAAAGACCCAGACACCGCTGCCTGGAAATTTCCAGATTTAACTCTTTTTGATATATGGTCAATGTATTTACGAGGTTTTGGTATTCTTTCTTTTTTATTTTGGCCAATTTTATGCGTCCTAGACCTTCATCTACTGTTAAACACGATACATGTAAATAGAGACGGTGATGATGACCAAATTAACTATGCGATAAAACTCTTTATTGCTGTAGAACACGTTCCGACTCCAACAAGTAAACTATCTTTTAGTTTACTAAATAAGTCCTCTCTTTTAAAAAAAATACATAATTACTGGTGTGGGTGGAGGAATAACTGCGACATGTACTATTTATACTTTAATAAATTCAAGGAGTTGCGTAATGTCAGCAAGTAAAAAAGAGGAGAAACGAGATTCTAAAGGTAGGATTCTTAAAAAAAAGAAGTGTATTAAATGCGGAAATATATTTGAAGCTCCTGCTGGAGGCAGGAATAGTTGTTGTTTGAGAACTAAAGAAAGCAAGACCCGTCCTAAAATAAAAGAGGCTCACAGTAGACATTTAATATACAAAAGAGACGGGTATTTGTGCTATTATTGCGGCATTCACCTCTTTAATGTGAACTCATCTCAAATAACCCTAGATCATGTTTATCCGCAATATTTAGGCGGAAGACATACTGCCAGCAATTTAGTAACATCGTGTCTTGCTTGTAATAATAAGAAGCAGGCTACAATTGATGTCGATCGTATAAACGAAACGCTAGAGGACGTAAACCGAAGAAATGAGACTTTTGGGATTCCTTCTAATAAGAAGATAAATACTACAAGCTCCTGAGAGGCCGCAGAATGAGCTTTTATATAAACTGCATGTCTTGGTATACATTTAGTAAAAAAAACCATTGTGCGCCTGCTCAGGGCGCGAGAAACAGTAGTGTATGTAGTGTCTTGTGTGTTTTTTATATAAAAAAACTCCCCTGAGTGTATTATCTTGTAGACTTTTAAATAAAAATAAACTAAAGTGTGATATAAGAGAGTACTGGAGCGGTTGGAGGCAGCAGCCTGGTATGGTTAAGTTTTATCATGAAAGGATAGATAAGTTATGAATAATACTAAAATTACTGGAAAAGTAACAATAGATGTGGAAGATTTTGATAGACTAAGAGATGCCTCAAAGAAACTAGATCGTATATACGAGGTGGCTGAATGCATAAAAATAAAGCATACTGAAACTTATAGAGAACCAACGACTGCCGGATTTGCCGGAGGCGAGCCGTATGTTGCAAACGAGGACCACGAAAAAAATAATATTATTTTGAATATTAAGAGGATTCTATGAAAAGAAGTGAGATGGTAGGACATATTGCCGCAGAATTAGAGGAGATGCTTTCTACCTTAGAAGCTAGGCCTAAAACTAGGCCGTATATTACCGACAGGTTTGCTAATAATCTTTTAGATATGCTGGAGGGGTTTGGTATGTTGCCTCCAGTAGAAGATCCGGCACATAGACACGATTTATCTCGATATATATGGGATTATGAAGATGGTAGTTTTAATCAACTTGTGAACGAGTTTTTAGAAGAAAACGAAGAACTTATGGAGATGTTGGGAGACGAATAGGAGTGTATTAACTCTTAGATTGGTTTTTTAAATATATGCAGCGGGGTTTTATCTAACCTGTAATACTGTATCATCCTTTTTAAAGCCCTACGCGGGTTTCTAAGCGTATTTGATAGCAAAAAGGTATACTGACCCTCCTCCAAATAGATCATGCCGTACAGGCCCTCTGGGAGGCTTTCAGAGATTACTCTAACTGTTCCGATTGTTTTATTCATTGATTTCCTATCTGAGATATACATTTAAGTAAAAAATAGCTATCACCAGGCCCCCAACGATCTGGGATTTGAGGTAACATGCCTTATCCTGCATACCTACCTGGTAATAACTAAGTCTACGAAACCAGTCGCTACTCTGGCACATGCGAGGTATTCTTGCCCTTATTCGCTCTGCTGACACGTTTGACTCTATGTCTGTGCGTTCTAGTATCCCCTATCAAGGTCTTAGCTATTATAACTAAGCTTGGCTTTGGCTACAGCTTCCGCACCTTTCGTAGACATATAGTATACTAAATGTAGTGTATTAAGTCAAGTGTATTATTTTTTAAAATTACTCGTCTTTCCAGGAGCGGTTATTTACAATGTCTGCTATGGTAGCTTTTGATACTCCGTACTTTTCTGCTAACTCCCCATAAGTAGAGCCACCTTTTTTCTCTTCTCGGATACTTCTAGCCTTGTTTATGTTGAGTTTTGAGCGTCGAACTTTTTTTACTGTCCCCAAAACCTCCACCGAATGTCGGTAGTTTTCTTTCTGCGTCACTAACTCTAGGTTAGATATATGGTTGTTTAAGGTGTCCCCGTCTATGTGGTTTATAACCAAGTCTTTCTTTAAGTCTCCTTTGAATTTCTGATAAACAACCCTATGTAACGTTAATTTCTTATATTTATACTGCACATGAACACGAGTTCTCGGGTCTTTCTTAGTCTTTTTTAAATGGTGAGTTAGCTTTCTCCAAAACCCTTTGGTGCTTCTCTTACCTGTACGCTGGATAATTGTGTATATAGTTCCGTCTTCTTGTATATGGTAGTCTGGGTCCTGGCATAACTGCCGCACTAAGTCGTCGTTTGTTGCAATCAATTTACCTGATCTCATAATAACCTCCTTTTTAGGTAGTTTATCACATTGGTGTATTAAATGCTAGTGTATTATCTTATTATATTCTTTTTTAAAAATTTGTATATTATAGAGTGTATAATGTTAATGATTTCAAGCACATACGCTCTGGGTGTCCGGAGCCGAGTTCTTCTTTTTTTTAGGGGTACCCCCCCTGGCACGCTTCTTGCAATAGCAAAATCCATACCAAAACCGTTGGCACAAAAAATGCAATAGCAAAATCCATACCAAAAATCTCTGGCACAGAAATTGCAATCCTATTTAATACTCCACAGATCTCCACCACCGTCTAGGCTCTAAACACTGACCAAAAGTTCAACACCTACTTAACTTCCCGGAACCACTAAACAATTCTCACATTCTCATTTTGCTATACAGAAGTTCGACAGTCTTCAGTACTCTTCAGTAAGTGATTCCAGTTACTTACGTTTGGCACATCGAATGCAACAAGTTAAGGCAACACTTAACAGAGGGGCTCTCAGAGCTTCTCAAGGGAGATTGAACCATG
>Ga0180437_10000486_pt1 | contig 76723 bp, 55 predicted proteins | sample SS_ome_4_FD_132410 | JGI IMG/M metagenome (GOLD analysis project Ga0180437, IMG submission 132410) | Hypersaline lake sediment archaeal communities from the Salton Sea, California, USA - SS_3_D_1 metaG | ecosystem: Environmental > Aquatic > Non-marine Saline and Alkaline > Hypersaline >...
CGGTGGTCCTGTATGGAAGGGCCATCGCTCAACGGATAAAAGGTACGCCGGGGATAACAGGCTAATAGGGCCCAAGAGCTCATATCGACGGCCCTGTTTGGCACCTCGATGTCGGCTCATCGCTTCCTGGGGCTGAAGCCGGTCCCAAGGGTTGGGCTGTTCGCCCATTAAAGCGGTACGTGAGCTGGGTTTAGAACGTCGCGAGACAGTTCGGTCCCTATCCACGGTAGGCGAAGGAGATTTGAGGGGGGCTGTTCCTAGTACGAAAGGACCGGAACGGACGAACCTCTAGTGTACCAGTTGTCCCGCCAGGGGCAGCGCTGGGTAGCTACGTTCGGAAGGGATAACCGCTGAAAGCATATAAGCGGGAAGCTTGCCCCAAGATTAGATCTCCCACCCTCTTAGGAGGGCTGAAGGGCCCTTGTAGACCACAAGGTTGATAGGCTGGATGTGTAAGTCCGGTGACGGATTTAGCTAACCAGTACTAATAGCCCGTGAGGCTTGACCATAAAGTTTATTAAGGCAAAAAATCCAACAATTTTTAGTTTTCCATTCCCATTTTGATTAGAAAAACTCCCGGCAACCATAACAAAGGGGAAACACCCGTTCCCATTCCGAACACGGAAGTTAAGCCCTTTAGTGCCGATGGTACTGCTCGGGGCGCCGAGTGGGAGAGTAGGTCGTTGCCGGGTTTTTTTATATGCATAGCGATGGTTGACGGAAGAGGATTTTATTGCAGTCGCTATTTTTTTATGCGGCCCTCTTCGCGCAACAGTGTAAAGGAAAAGGACAAATTGCATGTTGTCAAAACTCCTATCCTTTATTTCGCGAATCATTAAAAGGAGTAAGTGATGAACATTTACGCGGGCAATTTGCCCTGGGGATTATCCGAAGAGGACTTGCGCGAGGCCTTCGAAGCCTTTGGGGAAGTCGTATCTGTCAAGATCATCAAGGATAAGTTCACAGGCCGCTCAAGAGGTTTCGGGTTTGTTGAGATGCCGAACCAGGAAGAGGGCGAATCTGCCATTTCCGCCCTTAACGGGAAAGATCTCAAGGGCCGCGAAATAGTGGTAAACCAGGCACGTCCCCGCAGGGACGACCGTGGTGGTGAAGGTGGCGACGGATTCTAGTCCGTCCCTTCTTTTCTGATAACGATTTTTTTTGTTTCTGATACCAAGGGATAGCTCTATCTAAATATTTAATGACTTGTCCCTATTGCGGTTCTGAAGATACCTCGCCGGCTGAGCGGGAGTATACGCGCGAATATCCTTTTTGGGTCGCTTTAGCTACCGTATTTGTGCTGGTGGGTGGTGCTTTCCTGCTTTTTATTTTTCTCCAGCTTCATCCCGTTATCCTGATACTGATCCTGGTAGCAGCAATAAGCTGGCTTCTGGATACGGGAAACCGGCGTCGGCAAAAGACAAAAAAAACGGAATATATCTGCCTGAGCTGCGATAGGCGCTTTAAAATCTGAAAAAGGATGTGCCGCCCGGCTCGTCCTTGATCTCGGGAACGACAACGCCACTCAAATTGTTCTGCTGGAGAAATTCGTTAAACGCCGGAAGGTCTGTTTTCAGCAGTTCTTCGAAACGGGCTTTTTGATCGCGTGTTCTTTCCGTTAAAACAGCGTGCACTTCTTTCTGTTGTTTGTTGGGAGCAAAGTCCACACTGCCTGCTAAATCCCCGGCAAACACCGCTAGTTTGAAGTAGAGTTTCTGGGGGAACCGGAAAGATTTGGTATCACCTTCGGCCGTCATCGGCTGAAATAGCTCGTCTTCGATTGACCGCAACTTTGTATCGAAAGCATCGATCGTCGCAATTACCTCAACGGAACCTTCGCTGGCTTTGAGCATGTCTGTCGTATCGTAGATCTGTTTTCTCATCCACTCGATCTGGCTGATCATATCGGAAACAGCATTGAGATTTTCACGGACCTCTTTCTGCATCGCGATCTGGGCCCGGATGTCCCCCCTCGTTCCTTCTGATCGGGGATCTTTTTTGATTTCCAGTGTCTTGATATATTCCTGGTCCCCGATGCTGAGTTTGACCGTGAAGTTTCCGGGCGCGGCCATAAATCCTCCGAATCCGGCAAAGCTTCCCCAGCTCAACAGGGGATACCAGCCTTCCCGAATCCATGTTGCGGCAAATCTTTTTTCTTCCACCACATGCGGGTTCCCCGGAGGTTTAGTCCGGAGCTTCGTAGCTCTGGCCCCGGGATGCCTCAGACTCCAATTGATCCGGTTGATACCCTTGCGGCCGGTTCCTCGAAGCGTGCTTATCACTTCTCCCGACTCATCCGTTATGGTGATGGTCACCGGCTTTTTAGATGGTTCTTTCAGGTAGTAGTTGATGGTGGCGCGGGCGGATACCCTCGGCCCTCCGGCGATGTTGTGCATCCTGTAAGCATGCCGGGGTCTGAATAGATAAGCCTCGGAATTCAGAACCTCGTCTGTGAGTTGCTGAAGAGGAGTGATGTCGTCCATGATCCAGAATCCCCGGCCGTAGGTTCCTACGACAAGATCGTTAAAATGCTCTTGGACCACCATGTGGTGCACCGGTGCGTGCGGCAGGTTATTCTGCAGGGGGAGCCAATTCTTTCCGTCATTGAAGGAGACATAGATGGCATTCTCCGTTCCCAGGTAGAGCAATCCTTGGCGCACCGGGTCTTCATGGATCCAGTGGCAGTAGGAGAACACGCTTTTGGGTACAGTCACGCTCAGGGATTTCCAGGATCTGCCATAATCCGTGGTTTTGTAAACGTAGGGATCCCGGCTGTTCATCTGGTGGAAATCGACCGTCATGTAGGCTGTCCCGGCTGCGTAACGGGACGGCTCGATATTGCTCACCGTTCCCCAGGGCGGCAAATCGGGGATGTTTTCGGTGACGTTCGTCCAGTTTTGGCCCCCGTCCCGCGTGACGTGCACCAGGCCGTCGTTCGTTCCCGCCCAAATGCATCCTTCTTCAAGAGGAGATTCCGCGATTGCGAAAACCACGCATCCATACTCGACCGCGAGGTTATCTCGGGTCAGTCCGCCGGACGGTCCCATCTTGCTCTCATCGTTCGTGCTGAGATCCGGACTGATGATGCTCCACGACCTCCCCTTATCGGTAGTGACATGCACATATTGGCTTCCTACGTAAACCTTTTCGTGATTATGGGGAGAAATGTGGATCGGAAATGTCCAGTTGAACCGGTATTTGGCGGCCGAGGCATGAGAACCGTAGATGGATTCCGGCCACACGTGGACAGAGGCTGTGTGCCCGGTCTTATAATCCACCCTTTCCAACTGGGCATTGTAGCTTCCTCCCCACACGATCGTGGGATCCACCGGATCGGGTATGATAAAACCGCATTCACCGCCGGCCGTTTCTTCCCATTCGGTTGTCGAGGCCCCCCATCCCCTCCTGGTGCTGGCAGTGCTCGGTCCTTTATAGGCCGGTCCGTCCTGCATGCCTCCGTAGACATAGTAGGGGATCTGATTATCCACATACGTGTGGTACATCTGCGCGACCGGAAGATCGATCCGCTGCCAGGTTTTGCCGCGGTTGAGAGTGATGATGGCCACGCCGTCATCGGAGATCATCATCCGGTCCGGATTTTTGGGATCGGCCCACATGTCGTGGCAGTCTCCGCTCCAGGGCACGGTTTCGGATGTGTATCCCCCGTCAAGGGTCCGGCTTTGGCTGTTGGCCGCGAAGTAAACCTCGTCCTCGTCGGCCGGGTTGACCATGACCCGCGAAGCATAGTGGGATCTTTCATTCAGAAGTCGGTTGTAGCTGACAAGCTGCCAGTTTTCCCCTCCATCATCGGACCGCCAGAGTACTCCCCTGTTGGGAGTGCCTGTTTCGATGAGGGCATAGACCACCTGGGGATTTGACTGAGCGATGGCCAGGCCGATTTTTCCGGTAGGAGGAGAGGGAAGTCCCCGGCCCGTCAAACGCATCCATGTGTCCCCCCCGTCTGTGGACTTCCAAATCCCTCCGTTAGGACCTCCGCTGAACCGCCCCCATGTGTGGATGACCAGCGGCCACATTCCGGCAAAAAGGATCCGGGAATTGGTGGGATCCATCGCGATCTCGAAACAGCCGGTATCATCCCCGACGAACAGCACATGCTCCCAGGTTTTTCCCCCGTCCCTGGTGCGGTAAACGCCTCGCTCGTTTTGAGGGCCGTAGCAATGGCCCAGCGCGGCAACGAACACGGTGTCCGGATCTTGGGCATCGATCGCGATGCGTCCGATACGCCCGGTTTTCTCGAGCCCCATGTGCTTCCATGTCTTGCCGGCGTCGGTTGATTTGTAAACCCCGTTTCCGATCGAGATGTTGCTGCGGATAAAAGGTTCACCTGTTCCCGCCCATACCACGCTGTAGTCTGATGGAGCGATGGCGAGGGCTCCGATCGACTGGGCCGGCTGGTCGTCGAAGATCGGGAACCACGTGTTGGCGCCGTCGATAGATTTCCATATCCCGCCCGAAGAGGCCCCGATATAATAGACCAGAGGATTTCCGGGCTCCCCGCATACCGCAGATGTCCGATTCCCCGGCGGGCCGATGTGCCGGTAGCGGAGCGCGTTAAAGATCTCAGGCGTGATCTCCTGAGCATAAGCCTGGATCAAACTGCTGGCGAGAAATACGACCAGCAGGACCACCCATAAAACTGTTTTTGGGTGTTTTCCCTTGTGAGATAGATGGAACATAAATTCCCTCCTTTTAACCTGAAAATTTATAAAAAATGCCGATACAATCATTCATGGCTATAAAAACAAAATTTTCAAATCCTCTTATTTTATGCATCGGCATTTTTTACCCAAAGGGCGAGCCGATCTCATAACATCGGCTTCGTTGTCGTCCATTGGCAGTATTCGATTACAGCTTCACGGGCCACTTCCTCGCCGCTGCAGCGATCTCGGCCCGTAAATATTTCAAGTTGTGTGTTCAAATGCGATTTTGAAACCTTTATTTAATGTTTTTGATGATTGGAAATTTGAGCTCGTTGAGCAAGGTGTTGAGTGCGGGAATTTCCTTGGTCTTCAATTCCTCTGCAAGGTCGAACAAGGGCTGCATGACCTTCTTGATGTTTTCGAACTGGGCGATCTGCGTTTGCGTGGGCGCCCCCTGATAATCCATGACCGAATATTGAAGACGGGAGATCTGTTCGGGAAGGGTTCCGCCGCGCAAGGCCACTATGACCGGCCGTTTGTAGCCTGTCCGGCCCTCCACGCTGCGGGAGTACGCTTTTTGGATCTTCTCCACTTTGGCCCGTATGTCCTCGATTTTTTCGCTGAGCCGTGCGTCTTTTATTCCGGCTTCCCGGGCACGTTCAGATAAGGATCCCAGCTCTTCAGCCAGGCCTGCCATGGACTGAATCAAGGAATTCCCTTTCTGCACCCAGTCTCCGATCTCCTGAGCGTACTTGTGGTTGAGCTTTCGTTCTTCCAGAGTAAACTCGTGTTTGTCGAAGGCCTTGACCGAAAGCGCCTGCGTCTGTTTGTTCCCGTTTACGTCCAGTTCGACCTGATACTCACCGGGCAAAACGTAGGGCCCGCTGGCGGACCGCCGGAACCGGAACCTTCCTGTGTCCTCATCGAACGGCCTCCCCATCCGCAGCGGCCAGACAACCCGGTTCAACCCATGGTTTTTTGTTGCTCTGATCGATGAAATCGTTCGGCCTGTATCGTCTTTGACGGTGAGGGTGATCTTGTCCTCAGCCCTCGGTTTTTCTTTAAGGTAGTAGGTGATGATCGCTCCTTCGGGTGGATTCGGCCCTTGAAAAGGATGAGGCCCCGAGTACATTGAGTTTCCCCTGTATGAATAGAGCACGGCATCCCGTGCTTTGAAAAGCGTGTAATCCGACGCCATAACGTCCGGCGTCAGGCTTTGGAGCGGGGATATGTCGTCCAGCACCCACAATCCCCGGCCGTGGGTTCCGACCAGGAGGTCCATCTCGCGGGGATGGATCTGGATATCCCGTACCGCTATGGTCGGAAAGTCATTCTTGTATGCCATCCAGCTGTCCCCGCCATCGAAGCTCAGGTAAAGCCCGAATTCACTTCCCGTATATAAAAGGTTGGGATTGACAGGATCTTCCCGTACTACATGCAGATATCCCACTTCGGGCAGACCTTTATGGAGAGGTATCCATGTTTTGCCGAAATCTGCCGTCTTGAACAGATAGGGTTTGTTGTCGTCCGTCCGGTGGCGGTCGAAGGTGGCATAGGCTGTTCCCTCAGCAAAATGAGAAGCCTCTATCCGGGTTACCCAGCTTTCCGGCGGCAGTCCCTTGATATTCGGCGTGACATCGGCCCAGGTTTTCCCCCCGTCCTGTGTCACTTGGACCAGGCCGTCGTCGGTTCCGATCCAGATCAGACCTTGCTTGAGCGGGGATTCAGCGATGGTGTAAATGGTGCAGTGGATCTCTGCCCCGGTGTTGTCCGGAGTGATCCCCCCGGAATCCTTCTGTTTTTCCGGATCGTTGGTGCTGAGATCGGGACTGATGCGTTCCCAGGAACTGCCGCGGTCTGTGGTTTTGAAAAGAAAGTTGCCGCCGAAGTACACGACGGTATTGTCATGGGGAGAAAGAAGAATCGGGGCATTCCAGTTGAATCGGTAGGGCGGTTCGTCCAGAGTTGCTACGGGCTTGATATCTTGGGAGTCTCCGGTTTCGACGTCGAAACGGGATATTCCCCCCATATGCGCATTCCGATAAAGGGTAGAATAATCTTTGGGATCCACCTGGGTATAAAATCCATCTCCTCCGCCGATCGCATACCAGTGGAAATTCATGATGCCCATAGGGTCGAGAGAATTGATGGGTGCCCCCCAGCTTCCGTTATCCTGAAGACCGACATATACATAGTAAGGATCGCGGAAGTCATAGCCGATCTGATAAATCTCGGACCAGGCGTTGGTTTTCACGCTGTGCCAGGTTTTGGCTCCGTCATAGGAGATGTCGATCCCCCCGTCGTTGCCGTCGATGAGATGGAGCGAATTGTGGGGATTCACCCACATCATGTGATGATCGGGATGGGTTTCGCCTGAGATCTGCTCGAAGGTTTTTCCCCCGTCCCGGGAAACGTAGCCCCGGCCGGAATAAACGTAAACGACGAGGTCATTGTTGGGATCGACCGTGACCTTGCTGTAGTAGAAAGGCCGGAAGTTGACCCGGTCATAGATCTGCCGGTCGCACGCCCTCTGCCATGTTTCGCCCTTGTCGTCCGAGCGGAAAAGCCCGCTGTTTTCGCACTCCACGAGAACGTACACCACTTCGGGTTTTGTCCGGCAGATGTCGATGCCCCACCGCCCGTATTCTCCGGGCGGAAGTCCCTGGTGGATTTTCTGCCAGGTTTCGCCGGCGTCTGTCGTTTTGTACAGAGCGCTCCCCGGGCCTCCGCTGCGAAAATGATAGGGTTTTCGCAGGTGATCCCACACCCCGGCATACAAGATCCGGGGATTCGATGGATCCATAGCCATGTCCGCAATTCCCGTTGTCGGGTTTACGTACAGGATCTTTTCCCAGGTTTTGCCGCCGTCAGAAGTTTTGAACACACCACGATCTTCGTTAGCACCCCAGAGATGACCCATGGCTCCGATATAAACGATGTCCGGGTTTGTCGGGTGGATCAGGATCTGGGCGATGTGCTGGGTTTTTTCCAATCCCATGTTGCGCCAGGTTTTGCCTCCATCTGTCGACTTGTACACTCCGTCGCCGATGCCCACGCTGTTGCGGGAAGTCCCTTCTCCTGTCCCCACCCAGACGATGTCCGGATGGCTCTGGGAGACCGCTACGGCCCCGACCGCCACGGTGTTTTCGCTGTCGAAAACCGGGCTCCACGTCACACCGCTGTTTTCGGATTTGAAAACGCCGCTGGGGCCCACGGCCGCATAGATTATGGCGGGGTTGCTCTCGACTACGGCGAAATCCACGGTGCGGCCTCCCATGATGGCCGGCCCGATAGACCGCATCGTCATGGTCTTAAGGATTTCGGCGTAATCCTGGGGCCAGGTCGCGCCCGAAAAAACCAGCATTAGGAAGAAAATTGGCAAAATAATACGCAGAATTTTAGGTTTGATCATGATCCCTCCTCTTAAAGTAAAGAAGCGCGATGTCATCCTTCATGAAAAGCTATTTTTATATATCACACGGAGATATCCCGGTCAATGAAAATGCTTCTCCTATGATACCTTGAATCGAATTATCGAGAGACGCTATAATAATATCTAAAGCAAGAGATCGGATACGGATTTTACCTCGCTTTATTTTTATTGAGGAAAGAAGATACCAGGATGGCTGACCGGTTCCCATTGGAAAATCGCAAATTGTCGCATAGACCTGTTTTGAAAAAATTCTCTGTCTTTTTCATTATCGGTCTGTGTGTTTTTTTTCTCCTATCGACCATGCCCTTATCCGCTTCGGCCCCTGGAAAGGGGAAGACGAAAAACGTCCTCCTCATCACCATCGACACCCTCAGGCCGGATAGACTGAGTTGTTACAGCACCGATTATTGCCGGACTGCGAATATCGATGCCCTGGCATCTTCAGGAGCGGTGTTTGAAAGGGCTTTCGCTCATACGCCCACCACGCTCGCTTCCCATGTGAGCATCATGTTGGGCTCGACTCCGCTTCACCATGGGGTTCACCAAAACGCCAATTTTGTGCTAGCCGAAGATTTTCTCACCCTGGCAGAGTATCTGAAAGGCAAGGGATATTCCACGGGCGCGTTTATCGGGGCGTTCCCGCTGGATTCCCGTTTCGGGCTTTCTCAAGGCTTCGATGTTTATGATGAAGGTTATCCCTCTACAGTGTCCACGAAATTTGTCTTTCCGGAGAGAAATGCAAGCAAGGTTATCCGTTCCGCCCTTGAATGGTTGGGGAAGCAAAGCTCTCCCTGGTTTTCTTTCATCCACATCTGGGATCCCCACGCACCCTATTCCCCGCCCGAACCCTTCGGCAAAACATTCAAGGATGATCCTTACTCGGGAGAAGTCGCTTATGTGGATTCGGAGATAAAAAACCTGTTCGATGGCTTGAAGAATACGGGTTTGCTGGAGGAGACACTTGTCGTTTTAACCGCGGACCATGGGGAATCCTTGGGCGAACACGGAGAATCCACACATGGTTATTTCGCTTACAACAGCACGATCTGGGTACCCATGATCATGGCAGGGCCAGGCATAAGCCCGGTCCGTGTCGATGAAGACGTCAGCCATATCGATATTTTCCCCACCATATGCGATTTTCTCGGATTCGAAAAGCCCTCTTTTCTTCAGGGGGATTCTCTCCTTCCTTTGATGGCCGGGAAAAAGAGGGCAGGAAGAGCCATTTATTTCGAGTCTCTAGTCGCTCATTTTAGCAGAGGGTGGGCACCATTACAGGGATATATCGAGGGAAAAACAAAATTCATCGATTCTCCGTTAAGGGAGTATTACGATCTGGAAGAGGATTTCTCCGAACAAAATAATCTAGCCCAAAAAATGGATTTGAGGAGCCACAAGAAAAAGATGGATGCACTGGTGAGGGATCTTACATCCACCGGAAGGATACAAAATCCTCAGCGCATGGATAGCGAAACGCGCGAAAAACTCAGAAGCTTGGGATATGTATCCTCTCTCGCCCAGGTCAAGAGCGCCTATAGACCGGAAGATGATTTAAAGACTCTTCTCCCCCTCCAACAGAAGATGACCACGGCCATGAATATGATGGAGAATAACAGGATCCCGGAAGCTGTCAAGCTCCTGCACGATATCATCCAGGTTAGGACAGATTTTGCCGATGCTTACACCGATCTTGCCCGGATCTATGAGTCCCAGGGGCTCCGTGAGGATGCCCTTGAGATCATGGAAACGGGGTACCGAAATAATCAGGGAAATTATGGAATTGTGCTGGAGTACGGCATTCTCTTGGTCAAGATCGGGAATATCGACAAGGGGATCGAATTTTTGCAAAAAGCTATCGGCATCATCGATTACGATCCCGATCCGTGGATTCAACTGGGCCAGGCGTATACGGCGAAAGGAGACTATCGACAGGCTCTGGAGTATTATGGAAAAGCCCTCGCTCTGGACGCCACCAATGCCCTGATTTACAATAATCTGGGTGTTATCCATTTTTCGATTTATCAAAAGACAAGGGAAATCGAAGACAATACCGCTGCCTTGGAGAGTTACCGGAAGGCTGTCGAGCTGGATCCCGGATTGGCCTCAGCATACAACGGAATGGGCGGAGCTTACAGAGCCGCGGGTCAGGTCGACGAAGCCATCTCAGCTTGGGAAAAATCTTTGGAGCTCGATCCGGATTATGGTTTTCCTCTCTACAACCTGGGAATAACCCTTCTCCAGAAAGGAAACAAGGAGCGCGCCCTGAAATATTTCGAAAGATACCTGTTTTTGAATCACAGGAATCTTTCTCCCGAAGAGCGCAGGGAAATAGAAATTTTGATCCTGAAATGCAAGAATTGATACTTGATGGGCTATGGGGCGACTTCTTTGGATGAAAAAGGAAAAAATGTCAAAAAAATGTTATGAACCGGCAGCCGTTTCGCATCGATTTATTCGTCAAAAAGCGATGGATTGGCAGAAGGTTTTCAGGGAAAAAGTGCGAAAGTTCATTTTGTCGTCTCTTTTTGGCCTTTTTGTCGTTCTGATCGGTGTCGCGGCTCCTTTATCAGCGGCACAGACAAAAAAGAACGTCCTTCTCATCACGATAGATACACTCAGAGCAGATCGGTTGAGCTGTTACAGCAGAGAACATGTCCAAACACCGAATATCGACAAATTAGCCGAAAGGGGCGTGCTTTTTTCCAGAGCTTTTGCCAACACATCGACAACCTTGCCTTCCCACGCCAATATCCTGCTGGGCGTTTCCCCTCTTTATCATGGTGTTCATGATAATCTTCACTTTGTCGTGAGAGAGGAACATTTATCTCTGGCTGAACATCTCAAGAACAACGGATATGCCACAGCGGCTTTTGTGGGAGCCTACCCTCTCGATCCCCGCTTCGGGCTCGATCAAGGATTTGATATTTATGATGCTGACTATCCTCATGATTTCGAGTCAAGCCTCCCATCTCAGGAGCGACGGGCGGAAGAGGTCATGGATTCAGCCTTAGCAGCGATCGAAACATTGAATTCGCCGTGGTTTGTCTGGATCCACTGTTATGACCCCCATCTCCCTTATGAACCCCCTGAGCCGTACAAGAGTCGATTCGAGAATAGCCCTTACGATGGCGAAGTCGCCTACGTTGACGATGTGTTCGGGAAGCTCGTGGATTACCTGGAAACACAGGGATTATTCGATGAGGCGATGATCGTTTTAACCGCTGATCATGGGGAGTCGTTGGGACAGCATGGCGAGACGAGCCATGGATTTTACGCGTATAACACGACGATCTGGGTGCCACTTATCATCGATGTTCCAGGATTGGAAGAAAAACAAGTGCACCAATATGTCAGTCATCTCGACATATTTCCCACCGTTTGCGAGTTTGCCGGTGTTAAAAAACCCTCTCAACTTCAAGGGAGATCTCTCCTTCCTGTTATGCAGGGGGCCAGATGGTCCGAAAATCCCATATATTTCGAATCGTTATATCCCTATTATTCCCATGGATGGGCACCGCTGAGAGGCATAATCCACGAACGGAAAAAATTCGTCGATTCGCCTATCCCCGAAATCTATGACCTCGAAAAAGATTTTGACGAGTCTTCGAATTTGGCCGGTTCCGAGAGAAGGGATGAATATCTGCGACAACTGGAAAAACTTATCCGCGATCAGTCTTCTCCCCAGAGTATCCGCTCCCATGAGCGCTTTGACCGAGAGGTATTGGACAGGTTGAGCAGCTTAGGGTATGTCTCTCGTTCTCCGGGATCAGCCAAAGAAGACTTTGGTCCTCAGGACGATGTGAAAACCCTCCTCCCTTTTCATAACCAGGTGTTCGCAGCTATGACCCTTTATGGGAAGGGAAGGATTGCCGATGCTATCGACATGCTCAATCAAGTCATACAAAAGAGAGAGGACATCGGTATCGCCTATTGCCGCCTTGGCTTGGTATATATGAATGAAGGCCAAACGGATAAATCCCTGGATATACTGAGAAGGGGGCTTTACCGTGTCCCGGGTGACTATGACGTTTATCGCAGCTACATTCAAATGCTGCGACGCGCCCAAAGGTTCGACGAGATCGTCGAAAATTTTCATGAGCAAAGTTATCCAGAAATTTCCTTTGACCCGGAAATTTGGAACGAATTGGGGTTTGCCTATGCCAATATGAAGGATTGGGATAAAGCGCTCGAGTCTTACGACCGGGCTCTTTCCCTCGATTCGAAATTCGCGGAGGCGTTCTACAATAAGGGAAACGCATATCTCACCATGGCCATTGATGAGAAAAACGTTTCTTTGGTGGAAAGGTCCGTGGCTCAATTCCAGCGGGCTGTCGATGTGGACGCGAATTATCCTTCTCCTTATTATGGTCTGGGCAGGGCCTACCGGATCAAAGGAGATATCGAAGCAGTCATCCGGAACTTGACAAAAGCAGTGGAATTGCGCCCTGATTTCGATGCTTCTTATTATTATTTGGGATTGACGTACCTGGATAAAGGGGAGAAATTGCTTGCCCTCGAATGCTTCGTCACCATCAAAGAAAAGTTTTTTTCACGTTATTCCGAAGAGCAAAAAAACCGGATCGACGAATTGATAAAAAAGTGCAAAGACTAGAGCTGAATTAGTCAAGAAAACGGGCCAGAAACATTTTTCCGATCCTTTGCATATGGTAAAATAATTGTGGAAGCTATGGAAATCTTGTTTTTCAGCATGGAATTACGGCATCGGTAACGGAAATCGAGGATGAAAAAAAGGCGTTTTTTTGCCGCACCCCTTAGTTTTTTGTTCGTCCTGGTCATCGCTTCTCCTTTGGCGGCTGGGAGCAGGGAAGATGGCAAACCCCAAAATGTTCTTCTGATCACCATAGACACGCTCAGGACGGACAGGTTGAGCTGCTACAGCACGGAACATCTTCGAACCCCGAATATCGACAAACTAGCCGAAAGAGGAGTGCTGTTTTCCAGAGCTTTTGCGCATACGTCCACGACATTGCCTTCGCATACGAACATTCTGTGCGGAACCACTCCTCTGCATCACGGGATTCACGATAATTTCAATTTTATCCTCAAAGAGGAGTATCTTACCCTGGCAGAACATATGAAAGCGAGGAACTACGCAACCGCGGCTTTTATCGGCGGGTTTCCCCTCGATGCGCGTTTCGGGCTCGACCAGGGTTTCGATGTGTATGACGATGATTTCGGGGAAAAAACGGAATTGGAGATTCGGGCGGAGTTTGTCGTGGATAAAGCCCTGTCCTGGTTGAAACATCAGGAAAATCCCTGGTTCCTGTGGATTCACTGCTACGATCCCCACGATCCTTACGAGCCTCCCGAACCGTTTTTAAAGAAGTATGAAAACGATGTTTACAATGGTGAGGTGGCATACGTAGACCATGTTCTGGGAAGACTATACAATTATCTCGAGAAGAGCGGATTATTCGGCAATACACTCATCGTTTTTACCGGAGACCATGGAGAGGCTTTGGGACAGCATGGAGAGATTCTCCATGGATTTTTTGCCTATAATGAAGTCATCTGGATTCCTCTTATCATTTGCTCTCCTGAGATTGCAAAAGCCCGGATCGATCAGTATGTGAGCCATATCGATATCTTCCCGACGATCTGCGACCTCGTCGGTGTTAAAAAACCCTCTTTTCTGCAAGGAATTTCCCTGGCGTCCGCGCTAGGGGGGAAGAATATCCCGTCGAGAGCCCATTATTTCGAATCGCTGTATCCTTTTTACAGCCGGGGATGGGCCCCTTTGCGGGGTTTCATCCAAAACGGCGAAAAGTATATCGATTCCCCGATTCCTGAAATTTATGAACTCGAGAATGATTTTTTCGAAATGAATAATCTGGCAGAGACAAGGAATCTGGAAAGTTGCAGGAAGAAACTGGAAGGAATCATGACTGACCCATCGAATTCCGGCACGACGGCATCGCGGAGAAGGATCGACCAAGAAGCATTGAGAAAACTCAGGAGCCTGGGTTATGTCTCCAACCCAAACCTTGTCGCCAAAGAAAATTTTGGACCCGGCGATGATGTAAAAACACTGCTTCCATTATACAACAGGGCCAATCTTGCCACGAATCTCTACGAAAAAGGCGCATTATCCATCAACGATGCTATGGAGAGCCTGAAGGAGGTTCTCTCGGAGACCCAGAAGATCGATATCGCCTATCAAGGCCTTGGTTCTCTTTATAGAGAAATGGGGAGGCTCGATGATGCCATCGCAGTTTTACAGCAGGGGATGGAATATCATTCTTCCAGTTTCGAACTCTTGCGGGATCTGGTGAAATATTTTTCCGAAGCGGGAAAACACCAGGATATCATATCGGTATGCAAAGACCTCTCTTTCGTACAGATGGAGGTCGAGGCGGATACCTGGAATTTCCTCGGTTATGCGTATTGGAAAACCGGGGACCTGGAGAAGGCCGTCCACACGTATGAAAAAGCGGTTGCGATCGATGCCGAGAATCCGTCACTTCTGAGCAATTTCGGCAATGTCTATCTGACGATGTATCCGAAAACCGGCCAGCAAAATCATCTCGAGAGAGCCATCGATCTGTTCGCGCGATCTATCGAGTTGGATCCCGGGAACGCCCAGGCTCATTTCGGTCTCGGCATGGCTTATCTGGGTTCCCACGATATCGAGAGGGCCATCGTACAATGGGAAAAAGTGGTAGAGCTTAAACCGGATGATATCATGACCCTTTTTAATCTGGGCAGAGCGTATTTTGAAAAAGGCGACAAGGTCAGGGCCCTGGATTATCTCATGAGATTGAAAAACGACTTTTTCAGTCGCGTCCCGGCCGAGATGATGCAGACAGTCGAAGACCTGATAAAAAAATGCAAAGAGCGCCCCACGCTCATGAGTTCGCCTCGGAAAAACGGGAGATAATAAGGAACGCGGGAATGGAAAAAGCAGGTATTTTCAACAGGATTTTGCTTAGCCTTCTTCTTTTTCTTGCCATCGCATCCGTGTCTTTGCCGGCGAGAGACAGGGCAGAGGAGGGGGGAAGAAATGTCCTGCTTATCACCATCGACACGCTCCGGGCGGATAGGTTGAGCTGCTACAGCAGGGAACACGTTCCAACACCGAATATCGATGGTCTTGCCGAAACAGGGGTAATGTTTTCTAGAGCCTTTGCCAACACGTCCACGACCCTTCCCTCGCACACAAATATCCTTTTGGGCGTTTCCCCTCTTTACCACGGGGTCCATGACAACCTGAACTTTGTGGTGAGAGAGGATTTTCTGACCCTTGCCGAACATCTGAAAGCTAACGGTTATTCCACAGCGGCCTATGTGGGGGCCTATCCTCTCGATGCCAGGTTCGGCCTCGATCAGGGTTTCGATATTTACGATGCCGACTATCCTCATGACTATTATGCGGACTTGACCGCCCTGGAAAGGCGGGCGGAAGAAGTCGTGTCCAAAGCTTGTGAAGGCATTAAGGATGCGAAACGACCATGGTTCATTTGGGTTCACTGTTATGACCCCCACCTTCCCTACGAACCCCCCGAGCCCTTCAGAAGCCGGTTTGCGGAAAATCCGTACGATGGCGAGGTAGCGTATGTCGATCTCGTGATGGGCAAGCTTTTGGATTGCCTGAAAGATGAGCGACTGTATGACGATGCTGCGATCGTTTTGACCGGCGATCACGGGGAATCTCTGGGGCAGCATGGAGAGCTAAGCCATGGTTTTTTTGCCTACAACTCCGCGATCTGGGTTCCCTTCATTATGAAGGCTCCCGGGATTGGGCCGGCCAGCTTTAGCCAGTACGTCAGCCACCTGGATATTTTTCCTACGATCTGCGATCTTGTCGGAGTCAAAAAACCGGCATTTCTTCAGGGGGATTCCCTTGTTCCCCTGATGAAAGGGAATAGGGTCTCCGGCAGAACGATTTATTTCGAATCCATGTATCCCTTTTACTCCCACGGGTGGGCCCCGTTGATGGGTTTTATCCAGGGACATGAAAAATTTATCGAGTCTCCTATTCCCGAGCTGTATGATCTGGAACAAGACTTCGATGAGCTGGCGAATCTGGCGGAGCGGACAAAATTGGATCGATACCGGGAACAACTGGAGAAGATCATACGCGATCAATCCTCTACCGCCAATATCCGGGCAAAAGAGAGGGCCGATTCTGAAACGCTGGAGAAACTGAGGAGTCTGGGCTACATATCCAGCTCGTCCGGTTCCAAAAAAAGTGTGTTCGGCCCCGAAGATGACATAAAAACCCTATTGCCTGTCCACACAAGGAATTTTGAGGCCATGGGCCTGCATAAAAAGGGAAAAACCGAAGAAGCCAAGGCTATCCTCCAGAACGTCCTGAAAGAAAACCGGAACGTCGGGATGACCTATGTCTACCTCGGTTCTGTCTTCGCGGATGAAGGCAGGCTGGAGGAAAGCCTGGAATTGCTAAGGGAAGGGCTGTCCAAGTTTCCGGAAATGTACGAGATATACAAGCAATATGTCAAAACACTGCGCCGGGCCCGAAATTTCGATGAGATCATCGATAATTTCAACGAAAAAAGTTTCCGGGAAATACCGGTCGATCCGGAAATTTGGAACCACGTGGGATTTGCCTACGCAGTCAAAGAAGATTGGGATAAAGCTATACAGGCTTTCGAAAGGGCCATATCATTGGACCCGCGATATGCCGAAGCCTACTTCAATCGAGGGGAGGCTTATCTCTCCAAGGCCCAGAAGGCTCGAGATCAAAATATGGCAATGATGGCTTCGGAGAGCTTCAAAAAAGCCGTCGAGATGGATCCGGATCATGCGCCCGCATATTTCAGCCTGGGCCGGTTTTATCGGCAGGCGGGCAATGTGGAGGGGGCCATCTATTGCTGGGAAAAGGCCGTCGAACTCCAGCCAGATTTCGGACTGGCCCAGCTTTTTTTGGGAGAAGCGTACCTGGAAAAAGGGGATAAAGAAAAGGCGCTTGAGCGTTTTCTATACCTGAAGGAAAAATTTTTCCAGCGCTTTCCCGATGACCTCAAAAACAAGATCGAAGCCTATATCGAACAGTGCAAAAAATAATGGGGAATAATGGGAACGTCCCATCAGCTGCCACCCTGTTTCCTTGATTTCACAAAAATCGCTACGTTTCGGCATTCAAGGTTTGTATAATCCTGTGGGGCAAAAAAAAGGCTCTGGAGTTGTGCAATGGGCGATAAATATCGGAAAATTCCTTTATTCTTGTGTTTATGGGCTTCCCTCATGCTTGCGCTGAGCGTTATTTCCTGTCAAAGGCCCACGGGTGCGGATCCAGCGATGTCGGTAGAGAAAGACGAGTACGGGCAGCTCTCGTTTGGGTCCTCGGACAGTTCGCTGGTACAGAGTTTCGCATGGGCCAAGGAACAGGCTTTGGCGTATGTGTATGAGGGAGATTCTGTGGGGGCGTGGTATGAAGCCGCGCTTCCCGGACGGGAAGCGTTTTGCATGCGGGATGTCTCGCATCAGGCCATGGGTGCTCATGCCCTGGGGCTTGCCGCCTGGAACCGCAACATGCTGGAAAAATTCGCGGTCAATATCTCCGATACGAAAGACTGGTGTACCTATTGGGAGATCAACCGTTATGATGAACCGGCTCCCGTAGATTATCGCAACGACAAGGAATTCTGGTATAATCTGCCGGCCAATTTCGACGTGCTGGACTGCTGCTGGCGGATGTATCTCTGGACCGGTGACAGGACATACATCGATGATGCTGTTTTTTTGAATTTTTATGAACGAACGGTGAAGGATTATGTCGAACGCTGGAACCTGGAGCTGGAAAAAATCATGACGCGGGCCCGGTTCATGAACCGGGAATACTTCGATCCGGAAGACAGCTTTCACATCTGCCGGGGTATCCCGAGTTATCACGAAGGCCGTCCGGGAAATACACAGGTTGGTGCGGACCTGCTGGCCTTTCAATCGGCCGCCTATTTGGCCTATGCGGAGATCCTGGACATGAAGGGATATGGGAAAGAGGCGGAAATTTTCCGGAATAAGGCCGAAGAAATCAGGGATTTCATCGGCAAGGAATGGTGGGACTCGGAAAATAAGGCATTCCACACCATTTATGAAACGGATGGCGGATACTCGAAGGAGGGAAACCTTCAGGCTTTTTTGCTGTACAAGGATGTCTTGATGCCGGGCGAAAAGAGGGAACAGACTCTTCGCGATCTCAGTCGGGGGGCTCCTGTCAATATCGAGATGAAATCCTACTATCCCGAGATTCTATACCGGTATGGAGACCCCGCAAAAGCGTCCCGCATCCTTTTGGAGTTGAGCGATCCCGGAACCAGGCGGAGGGAATACCCGGAAGTCTCTTATGCGGTCATCGGCAGCATCGTCAACGGGTTGATGGGGATCGAGCCGGATGCACGATACGGGACCGTAAAAACCTTATCGCGCCTGCCGGATGAAACGGCTTGGGCCGAGCTGGATCTTGTGCCTGTGCTCGGAAGGAAAATAAAGGTGCGGCATATCGGGAACACAGAGACGGCATTGACCAATAGATCGAACGAACGGTTAGAGTGGATCGCCTGCTTTTATGCGGATGGGGATGAACTTCTTGTCGATGGAAGTACCGTGCGGGCCGAGCGGTCTGTCGATCAGGCTGGTTGCTCCGTCCTACAGATAGACGTTGCGGTCGGACCCCGAGAAACACATTCTGTTAAAGTAAAATAGACCCGTCGTCACTCATACCGGAGGGCGCGGGCCGGGTCTGTCCGCGCCGCTTTGAATGCCTGGAAGCTGACTGTCAAAAGGGCGATGCCGTAGGCTAATGCACCGGCTATCAAAAAGACCCAAACGGTTATGCTGGTCCTGTAGGCGTAATTGTTCATCATGCGGCTCATCAGAAAGTAAGCGACCGGCCAGGCGATCGCGTTGGCCAGAGTGAGCAGGATCACGAATTCTCTGGATATCAGAGAGACAAGACCCGAGACCGTGGCTCCCAGCACCTTCCGGATGCCGATCTCTTTGGTACGCTGTTCGGCCGTAAAGGCAGAAAGGCCGAATATCCCGAGACAGGAGATGAATACCGCGAGGATGGCAAAATATTTGAAGATCGTTCCGGTCCTCTGGTCAGTCCTGTAGAGCTGCTCGAAATCCTCATCCAGGAAAAGAAAGTCGAAGGGGTAGTTCGGCGCGAATTTTTTCCACGTCTTTTCCACATCGTCCAAGGTCTGGGAAATGTTTTCCGGGCTAATCCTCAGGAAGACCTGGCTGGGCCCCCAGTTCTGCTGGGCCAGGGTAAGGACCAGGGGTTCGATCATGTTGTGAAGAGGGCGGGAATGGAAATTTTTCACGACGCCGATGACCTGACCTTCGTATTGCCAGATCGAAAAGAGCTTGCCTACCGGTTCCTCAAATCCCATCAATTTGGCAGCCTCCTCGTTGACGATATAGTTCTGCATGTCGGTCGGATAGTCCCGGGAGAAATCCCTCCCCTGCACGATTTCCATCTCGAAAGTCTGGATATAGTCATGGTCGCAGGCGATGAACCGCATGGTTTCATACTGTTCCGGTCCTCTTCCTTCCCAGTAGACCGGGTTGATATTGCCCACGCGGGTGGGTCGGCTGGTGGCTGATGTCACATGGGTGACGGAGTGGTGGGTCAATGCTTCGTTTTTGAAGGACTCGTAACCCTTCCGCAGGACCGGATTCATCGGCAGCACGATGACATGCTGGCGGTTAAATCCCAGCTCCTTATTCCGGATGTAGTCGAGCTGTTTGGCTATGACGATGGTCCCGATGATCAGCACGATGGCGATCGTAAACTGGGTGACGACCAGGATTTTTCGAAGCCAAGGTCTGGATGAGCGGGAAAAATGCGATCCTTTGATGACATTGACGGGACGGAACGAAGACAAAAACAGGGCCGGATAGCTGCCGGAGACGATACCGGTGAAAAGTGTTATGCCGAACAATCCCATAAGCATCGGAAGATTGCGGCCGAGGTTCAGGCTCATGCTTTTTTGGGCCAAGTTGTTGAATGCAGGTAGAAAAAGAAAAACAAGCACGATGGCGATCGATAGGGAGATCAGCGATAATAAAAGGGATTCTCCGTAAAACTGGTTTATGATATGGTTGCGGCGGGCGCCGACCACCTTGCGCAATCCCACTTCTTTGGCCCGTGTGCTCCCTCTGGCCGTCGACAGATTCATGAAATTGATACAGGCGATCAAGAGGACAAAGATGGCGATGGTGGAAAAGATGTATACGTAGATGATATTGCCCCCCCCTCCCAGCGAATAAAGATGCATGCGGGAGAACGGTTGAATATGAGTCGTCACGGTCTCATTCGTTCGTTTATCGTATTCCATGGTGATGCCCGTGATTTTATCCTGGAGGGAATCGGGCGCGGCGTTTTTCTCCAGCAGGATGAAACTGCCGGATTCTAAGGCCCAGCTGTTGAGGGTTTCCTCTCCGAAAAGTTTGACAGAAACGAGGATGTCGAATTCCAAAGTCGAGTTGGGAGGGACATTTGCGATGACGCCGGTGACCGAGAGCTTCGTCCTGTTGTTGACCGTGAACGTTTTTCCCAGAGGATCTTCATTTCCGAAATACTTTGCGGCCGTTCTTTCCGTGATGACGGCAGAGGCCAGAGTGGGAAACGGGGTGTCCTGGCTGCCCTTCACCCAGGGAAAGGTGAAGATGTCGAAAAAATCCGGATCCACGAACGCGGTCTCTTCATAAAAACTTTTGTCTTCGTAAGTAAAGAGCAGGTCGTTCTCGCGGTATCTCGTAGCCGACCGGATTTCGGGATATTCGCGCTTTAAGATCGGTGCCAGGGCCCAGGGACTGGAACTCATCCATTGACCCTTGATGTTGAGAGTGGTTCTGAATATCTGTTTGTGATTCTTGTGAAACCTGTCGAAGCTCAGCTCGTCCTGGACCCAGAGGAGGATCAGAATGCAGCAGGCTATGCCCACGGCAAGACCTGTGATGTTGATAAAAGAATACCCTTTTTGTTTTTTGATGACCCGCAATGTGATTTTTAGGTAATTTTTGATCATGGCAAAACTCCAATACAGATACGATTTGAAAAAAGGCGGGAGGGATATCAGAACTTGATGCCATGCCCAGCACTTGGCTCTGAGATGTCCGTGCTGGGAACAGATGTCGTTGTAATCCTCCTCCACATCGCCGGCAAGAGATAAGGCGTCTTCGGGATCGCCCAGTTGCCGGACGAGCCAGATGGCCAATCTGGGCATTTTTGCGTTTTGTTTTCTCATTGGCGGCAGCCTATTCGATAATCTCCCTAGAGATATTTTTCCAGATGGACTTTTGGTGCTCCAACGTGCTTTGAAGGGCATTTTTTCCCTCATCTGTCAGGGTGTAGTAATATTTCCGGCGCCCTCCTCTTTTTTGCGTGGGTTCCCCCGCCGTTTTGAGGGCCATGCCTTTTTTGACCAGTTGGGCCAGCATAAAATAAAGGCCCCCGTAAGAAACCGTTTTGCCCGTTTTTTTCGATACCGATTTTTTGATGGTGACCCCATAGGCATTGTCTTCGAGCTCCCAGATGGAAAGCAGATAAACCTCTTCCCACCGGCTCAATAAATCCAGATCTTTCATGTTTTTGACCTCGTCCTTATATATATACTGTAAACTTGTACAAATAGTTTACTTTTTTTTGGATTTTTTTTCAAGTTTTTAAAGAATGTCAGCATTGCATCCCAAAAAGCCCCATTTATCATGGAAATAGGAATGCTTTCTAAAAGATCGGGGTGACGTCTCCGTTTTATTTGTTTAGAAAAATTAAAGATATTTGTTGCATTGTGATGAAATTTGTTTTATATTATTAAACAAATACGACAATATGGAGTGAAGATGAAACTTCTATCCCGGTCTGAAGAATATGTGCTGCTGGCTGTCTGGAGGCTCAAGGGGAATGCCTACACCCTTTCCATTCTCGACCAGGTCTCCAACGTCACAGGCTACAAATGGCAGATCGGAGCCATTTATGTTCCCCTCGAAAAGCTCCGGCAGAAAAAATATCTGAGGAAATACAAAGGAGATCCAACCCCTGAACGAGGGGGGCGGAGCAAGTTTCTTTACGAACTCACGGATGCCGGAATAAAAGCGCTCCGGGAGATCAAGCAGGTCCAGGAATCTGCCTGGTCCGGTGTATCGGAAAAATCTTTCGATTGAGAAAACATGCGATGCTGAGCGAAGATCATGAAATGCCCTGCTGGGTCGAGCGCCTCTTGAGGCTGTTCTACACCGGAGATGTCCTCCAGGAGAAACTCGGCGACCTCGAAGAGTATTATCAGTTAAGTTCACCGGAAAAAGGAAAATTCAGGACATCGCTATGGTGCTTTTTATACGTTATCCGGCTTCTTTTTTCCGAATCCCGATTGTCTTTTTACTGGAGTTTTGCCATGTTCAAAAATTATGTGACGATCGCATCGAGAAGTCTCAGGCGGCATAAGATATACTCTTTGGTCACCATATCAGGTTTGGCTCTCGGCATTGCCGCTTTTCTTCTGATTTCTGTATGGGTCCTCCACGAGCTCAGTTTCGACAAGTTCCACGAGAATGCCTCTGCCATTTATCGGGTTTCCGAGAAGAGGCATTTTCCGGACTATGTCCAACAGAACTTCCGGACACCCGGGCCGCTTTCCGAAAAACTGAAAGAGCAGTTCCCGGAGATCAGGGATTCCGTGAGGGTGGCTATGACAGGGGAGCGGGTCATGAAATATCGGGATAAGATCTTTTATGAAAATGCGATCCTGACAGTCGATCCCGAGTTTTTCACGATGTTCTCTTTTCCCTTCATCGCGGGAGACAGAGAGACGCCTCTCGATAATCCCTACGGAATCGTCATCGCGGAGCAGGTTGCGCGGAAATATTTCGGCCAGGAAAACCCGATCGGCAAAACACTCACTCTGGACAACAAGCTCGATTTTACCGTCACCGGCCTCATAAAAGACGTCCCCTCCAATTCCCATCTCCAGTTCGATATGGCCGTTCCCTTTTCGGTCGTCGAGAGACTGGGTTGGATAACGGATGCCTGGGATTTCAGCATGTCCCTGACCTATGTCCATCTGGACAAATCCGTAGATTACCGCCGGTTCGAAGAAAAGATCGCCTGGCTCGTCAAAAGCCATGACCAGGACACCAACATCGAATTGTATCTCATGCCTCTGACTGAGATCCATCTCTATTCCAGTTATGACGATCCCGATGGCCGAGGGCGGATACAGTATGTTTATATATTTTCACTTTTGGCTCTTCTCATTTTGATCGTGGCCTGCATCAATTTCATGAACCTTTCCACGGCCCGGTCCGAATATCGCGCGCAGGAGATAGGCATGCGGAAGGTGATCGGCGCCGGTAAAATCCATATCGTACGGCAGTTTTTAGTGGAAGCCGTTTTTATCGCATTCCTTTCGCTCCTTTTGACCCCCCTTCTGATCCAGATCGTTCTTCCCGGATTCAACAAGGTCACGGAGGAGGCATTTACCCTGCGTCAATTCACGAGTTTCGGTATGATCCTTTTGGTTTTCGGTGTGACTTTATTTACGGGGATCCTGTCCGGGAGTTATCCGGCCTTAGTGCTCTCTGCATTCCAGCCTGTGAGGGTTTTGAAAAAGGGATCGAATCCCGGTCAAATGGGTTCTTTTCTGAGAAAAAGCCTGGTGTTCGTTCAGATGAGCATCTCGCTCATCTTGCTGATCGTATCGGCCGTTATTTACGGTCAGATCGCTTATCTCAAAAACAAGGACCTGGGACTCCGCAAGGACCATGTCGTTTCCATTCCCCTCGGAATCGCGAACGAGGAAAACAGCCAGATCTACAAAAGATTCAAAAATGTGGTCAAGGGAAACTCCCGGATCGAAAACGTATCCGCTGCCTTCACCCATCCCACAAGCTTCGGCACGCAGGCGAAAGATGTCGCTTTCGAAGGCCGGCGGCTGGATGTAGAGATGCCGATAAACATCACATCGGTGGACTTCGATTTTATCGAGACACTGGAGATCCAGGTCCTCGAAGGCAGAAGTTTTGAGGAAAAGTATGGGACGGAGACGGGCAGCCTGATCGTCAATGAAAAATTCCAAACGATTTTGGGAGTCGAGTCGGCCATCGGTAAAACTCTGGAAATCGGCGACACATACAAAGGCAGCATCATCGGAGTTGTGAAGGATTTCCACCTGGAATCCGTATCCAACTCCGAGATAGGCCCTTTGATCCTCTTCCTTAATCCCAGAATTAACTATATTTTCGTGCGCGTAAGCACGGATGATATCGCCGCCACGTTAGAATACATGGAGAAGACCTGGCTGAGCATAGCCCCGCATTTTCCGTTTGCCTACAATTTTTTGGATGAGGAATTCGACCGGCTCTATATAGATGTGGCAAACCTGGGAGCTATTCTGAGGTATTTCACGATCCTTGCGGGAATTATTGCCTGCATGGGCCTTTTTGCCCTGTCTTCTTTCGCGGCGGAAAAGCGGACCAAGGAGATCGGTATCCGCAAGGTGTTAGGATCTTCGGTCGGCGATATCCTGTATCTATTGAACAAAGATTTCCTCCAACTCATCCTGTTGGCCAATGGGCTGGCCTGGCCGGTTTCCTGGTATCTGATGAGCCGGTGGCTGCGGAATTTCCCTTACCGGGTGAGCCTATCATGGGATATCTTTTTCCTTTCGGGCCTTTTGACCGTTTTGGTGACCTTGATGACGGTGAGTTTCCAAACCGTCAAAGCATCGATGGCCAATCCTGCCGATTCCCTGCGCTACGAGTGAGGCGGATCCTTCCGATCAATCCGCCATAAGCTCTTGAATATGGACGGGGACGGCCTGCTCCAGTCCTTTCAGGCTATAGCCTCCCTCCAATACCGAGACCAGGCGGCCTTCGGCATGATCAGCGGCAACCTGTTTCATTATGCGTGTCAGCCGCTTGAATCCGGCGTCCGTGACCCTGAACCTGCCGAGGGGATCGGTATTCCGGGAGTCGAATCCAGCCGAGAGGATTACGAAATCCGGTCGAAAAAGATTTACCCGCGGGACTAATTTTTCTTCAAAGGCTGCGATCATCTCTTGGTCCCCTGAACCGGCTGGCAGAGGAACGTTGAGTGTCGCCCCATTACCGGAGCCAGCGCCCGTTTCATCCGCGCTCCCTGTCCATGGATACCAGGGCCACTGGTGGGTGCTGAAAAAGAACACGCTTCCATCCTCATAAAAGATGTCCTGGGTTCCGTTGCCATGGTGGACATCCCAGTCGACGATCAGGATTTTTTCTAAGCCGTATTTTTTCTGGAGATACCTGGCCGCGACGGCCACATTGTTGAAAAGGCAATAGCCCATCCCGCGGTCGGGCGTGGCATGATGGCCTGGCGGGCGGACGGCACAAAAGGCATTTTTTGCCGCACCGGACATGACGGCATCGCAAGCCTCCAGCACGCCCCCCACTGCCCATAAAGCGACCGAAAAGGATTGGGGGCATATCGCGGTGTTTCCTGATTTGGTGGAAAGAAACCTGTCTCCACTCGACACATCCTGCCGCACCGTTTCGATGTATTCTCTATGGTGCACCCCTTCAATCCAGGGCAGGGCAGCCTCCCGTGGTTGGATGGATTGCACCGAGGAGGAAAGACCGGCTATTTTCAGACCCTCCCCGATGGCTCGAAGTCGGTCGGGATTTTCGAAATGAAATTCACCTGTCTCATGATTCAAGTAAACGGGATGGGAAACAAGGGCGGTTTTGGAGCCGGATTGGCGCCCTCCTGCCGATAGCTGCGGAAGCATCGAAAATAAGAACGTGCTGCCGGCCATTCGGATGAAATCTCTCCTTTTCAATGGGTTCTCTTTAATTTTCATATTCGGCCTCTCCTGGCGGTCATTCCTTGGCTCCCGCCTTTTTAAGGATCTCGTAGTTCTGCGGATCGCTCTTCGCTCTTTGCAAGGCGGTTGTGCCGGAATCATCTGCGGCATTCAAATCGGCTCCGGCATCGATCAGGATGTGAAGGATCTCTGTGCTGCCGTCTGCTGCCAGCATGAGCGGGGTCAGTCCTCCTGCGATTCTGGCCTCGACATCAGCTCCCGCATCGATCAACACCTTGTAAAGTTGCAGGGGGATGTCATTTTCTGTCGTGAGAGCTTCTATCAGAGCCGTCCTTCCATAGCGGTCTTTGGCATTGACATCCGCACCCATTTCGATCAGTTTCTGCATGAGTTCTGAGGAGCCTGTGATGGCACAGTACATCAGGCAAGTCACTCCGTATTCGTCCTTGGAGTCTGGGTCCGCTCCCGCCTCGATCAAAGCCGAGCCAACCTCTTTAAATCCCCTCCGGCATGCTTCCAGCAGGACGGTCTTGTCTTCCTCCGCAACATCCGGATTCATCCCTGCTGCGAGGAACAGATTTACCGCCTCAGGCCGGTTTTGGATGACTTGATAGAAAAAACTTTGTTCACTGAACTCGATTCCCATGTTCCGGAGCCTGTCTCTGGCCTCTTTTTCCGAAGTCGAACACGCGAGGAGTATGATAACCAGGCCCAGGCAAAGGAACGGTTTTGCGGAAGATTCGGTATGTTTCATCGGGACCTCTCAGGATTTAACGGGAAACACTTTATAGCCTATCAGGACCGCGCTTTTTTTGTCAATTCTTCCGTGAAACTGACGGTGCTTCTTGAATCGTTCCTTAGGAGGAGATCATCATGGTATAATGCCTTTAATGGAAAGGACGTGACCATGAGTATACGCTATGTTGTTATCGGAGCAGGAAGACAGGGGACGGCTTCCGCTTATGAGCTTATCGCTCATGGCGGTGCCTCCCAGGTGGTTTTGCTCGACAGGGATGAGGAGGCCGCCCACGAGGCTGCAAGCAGGGTGAATAATCTGACGGGATCCCGGATTGCTGAAGGCCACACGATCGATGCCCGGAAACGGGATGATGTGGAGAAGGTGTTGGAAGAAATGGATGGCTGCCTGAGCGCTCTCCCCTACACCCACAATTTGGAAATCACCAGGGCTGCGATCAAAACAAGAACCCATATGACCGATATGGGAGGAAACGAGAAGGTTGTCAAAGACCAACTGGCGCTCAGCGAAGAAGCGGAAAAGGCGGGGATTTCCATCATTCCCGATTGCGGGATGGGGCCGGGATTGACCGGGAGCCTGGCCGCATACGGGATTGCCATGCTGGATGAAGCCCATGATGTGTATATTTGGGATGGCGGATTACCCCAGGATCCGACACCGCCCTGGCATTATCGTGTGACTTTTCATATCAACGGATTGACCAACGAATACGACGGAGAGGCCACCTTTATTAGAGACAGCCGGCTGATCAACATTCCGACATTTACGGAATACGAAAAGGTGAATTTCCCTTTGCTGGGGGAGCTGGAAGCCTTTGTGACTTCCGGAGGAACGTCCACAGCGATCCGGGCCTTCCAAGGAAAGCTTCGCACCTATCAGAACAAAACCCTCAGGTATCCCGGGCATTTCGAGCAGTTCCGGGCTTATAGACTTCTCGGGCTTTTCGATCAGAATCCGGTGTCTCTGGGTGGAGTCCGCGTGGTGCCGCGGGATTTTTTCCATGCCCTGCTCGAGCCGAAGATCAGAGCGGACGAGAACTTCCGGGATATCTGCTTGATCAGAGTCCTTGTCCGAGGGTTGAAAGACGGGCGGCGGCATGAATTCAGAGCGGAAATCATAGACAGCTACGACGATAAGACGGGCTTTACCTCCATGCAGCGTTTGACAGGATGGCATGCGGCTGTCATGTTGGAAACGGCTGTGCAGGGCAAAGCCAAGAAAGGCGTGAATGGTCTGGAGGATGCCGTAGATCCTATCCCGTTCATGGCAGAGATAAAAAAAAGAGGCATTCCTGTAGTCGACAGCCTCGATGTGTGCAAAGTGCCATAGGAGGTTTGCACCCGAAAAAATCGGAAAGAAAAAAGCGGAACGGCCATGAAAGGATTGAAGGATAAACGCGTTTTGATCACAGGCGGCGCCAGCGGTATAGGCAAATCCACCGTCAAAGCATTTCTGGAGGAAGGATCCAGGTTGCGGCGTTATTTGCCTTCCTCGCTTCTGACGAGGCCGGTTTTATCACCGGGCAGTATTTTGTGATCGACGGGGGAGAGATAACCGGAGGACCCGACATATCCCAGCTCCGATGAAGCAGGTTCAGCTCTGTTTGCGAAAATAACGATAGAGGTAAGAAAGGTGGCCTGCGATCAGAACGATAAGGCTTCCGACAAGGGTGTAGAGGGGCCAGGCGATGGTCAATCCGTCACCGGGCAGAAGATTTTGGAGGGGACCCTCGACGAGGAAGATCAGGGCGATCAATCCGGAAAAAAATCCGGCTACAGCATCCGGAAGACGGAGTTTCGGAGAGAGTATGCCCAACAAAAAAACGCCCAGCAGTCCTCCGTAAGTGTAGGAAGCGATTCCCAGTCCCAGCTCCACGACAGCCGGCCGTTCCCCGGACGACTGGAGCTGAAGGAAGGCGAAGGCGAATGCCGAAGCCGTGATGATCACCCCCCAGCCCATGGCTATCCATCGGGAAATCCGAAGGTCCTTTGCCGGCGGGTTGTTTTTTCCCCAATAGGGTTTATAGATATCCAGAGCCGTAGAGGAGGCCAGGGAATTGATCGATGACGAAAGGGTGCTCATGGCGGCGGCCAGGATCGCAGCTATGATCAAGCCGGATAACCCGGCAGGCAGCTCTTCCACGATGAATTTCGCGAAGATCTCATCCGTGGTGGCCAAACCGAGCTGTCCGGGCGTCTGTCCGTTGTAAAACCCGAAAAGAAGCATCCCGATGAACAGAAAAAAAGCGAACTGGCAGAAAACCACGAACCCGCTTCCGATAAGGGCCTTCTGACCGGAACGCAAATTGCGGGTGGCCAGCAGCCTTTGCACGATCAGCTGATCCGTCCCGTGGGAAGCGATGGAAAAAACGCCGCCGCCGATCAACGCCGTGAAAAACGTGTACGGCTGCGCGATAAAATCCCTCAAAGACAGGCCGGCCCCTAGGTCGATAAACTTGAGTTTTCCAGCCTCTTCAGCAGCCTTCATGACGCCTCCCAAACCTTCGGGCAATCGGGAAAGAATGATCGCGGCGGCCAGAAATGCCCCTCCGACATATATGCCCATTTGAACGACATCCATCCACACCACAGCCTTGATCCCTCCCAGGAGTGTGTAGACGAGCGTCACGGCGGCGATGATGAATATGGAAAGGAGGTAGATGTTGAGGTCCGAGGCCGGGATACCGGCGAGACGGAAGATGATCGCGATGGGGATGGCCGATGCGAAAAGACGGACCCCGTCAGCCAGCAGCCTTGTGACCATGAAGGTCGTGCTGGCGATTGTGCGCATGCCGGGGCCGAATCTGTTTCCGAGGAATTGGTATGCGGTGGATAGATCCCCTTGAAAATACTTGGGGAGAAAAACCAGGCTGACGGCGGTCCTCCCCAGGATGTAGCCGAATGTGATCTGGAGAAATGTCAGATTTCCCCCATAAGCCACAGCCGGGATCGAAATGAAGGTCAGGGTGCTGGTTTCGGTGGCTACGACCGAAAAAAGCACCGCCCACCAGGGGATCCGGCGGCCGCCCAGGAAATAATCCGATGCGGAACGCTGTTTTCCGGAGATCAGGATGCCGAAAACCGTGACCCCGGCGAGATATGCGATGACGACCAGATAATCGATCGATGCGAATCCCATTTCTTCTTTATCCTTTGTAGCCGTAGCGAAGGGCTGGGTTATGTCGTTTCAGATAATTTTCGAGGCCGATGGTTTCGGATATGGCAAGGGCCTCTCTCCAGGCCACAGGTTTTTTTGTCCTCAAAGCCTCCAGGATACGGAGAATAGCGATTGCCACTTCGCTCGTTTGCCTGCTCTCGGCGGCAAGGAAATCCATGGCATCGAAAAGGACAGCATTGGCGTGTTCATAGGTGATCGGGCATGTAACGCCGCATTTCCGGATCCATTCATCATGGGATATGGTATCGTTCACGTGACTCATGATCAGGTATGTTGCCCGGCCGATGAGCTTGAGATTGGTGGGATTGACATTGGTCATGGTGTTTCCAACGACTTTTCCCATCATGGCCATCACGGCGGTCGAGTGGGCGTTGAGCAGGATCTTGATCAGGGTTTGTCTGTTCAATCCCAAAGGATCTCCTTTTTTGTCCAGCGCGATGGAGATGACGACATCCTTCTCTTTATCCAATGGCAGGCGGGCCGCGATCATTTCCGGGTCCGGAGACCGTCTTTCCCCGATGAGTATCAGAACCAGGTTGGCCTTTTCTTTTTTAAACGTGGAGACGAAACGGAAAAAAGAAGAATCGGCACCGGTCAGGTCGTTGACTTCCTCATCCAGGCAGACCAAAACTCCCAGGTCCCCCTGTCGAGGTCCGCATCTGAGCTCATTATCCTTGGAGAAAGAAAAATCATAGAGTTTTTCCTGATCGTTTCCGGCTTGTGCAAGGCTTTCCAGGGCTGTCTCTCTGAGAAACTCGTCATCGATCCCCTCCTCGAAAAAAGGTTTGTAAAAGGCTTCTCCCAGCCCACGGAAATTTCGTCCCAGCATGTTCCGCCAGGCAGACTTCGAATCTTTCCCGTCCGTCCAGACCTGGAACCAGCATTTCCTTGTCTTTTCTCTTGCGGTATCCAGGGGATAGAGATGAAAGGTCGGGCTTCGCTCGGTACAGTCCGTGAACACGGTGACTAAAGCGTTTCTGGCGAAATAGGTGGAAAACCGGCTGTGCCGGTATGTCTCCGATTCCAGATGTGTGAATAGGGAGAGGTCTTGAACCGATGGTTTCAATACCTTCAAAATTTCATGGAAGGAGCGGAGACGGTCTTTTATCGAAAAGCTTGCCGGAAAACCTGCTTCCTCCAATTCCCATGAGGATAAAAATTCTTTGAGAACTCCGAAGATCCCTGCCTCCAGGACGATACCCAAAAGAAAGGTCTCCGTGGTGGTGGCCTGCATCCGGGTGGACCCCGTGATCGCCTGCGGTCCTGTGGTCAGGTTGATCTTCGTGATGGCTGGATTGTCCAGCACCGACCGGCTTCTGGCATATGGTTTCAAGACATCATCAGGGTTGTTATAGATGAAGTACAGATTGTTTTTGGCCTCCGTTATCTTTCCCTCGGTCAGTTCCCCATACTGTTCGAGCGCTGCCAGGACCGCCCCGATAACAGAGGACGTCTCTCCCCCTTCTGTGATACAGAATATAACGTCCCCTCTTTCTACTCCCCGATCCAGCAACTGAAGTTTCCCGACGATTGGAAGATCTTCGAATCCTTCCAGAGAGCTGATGAGAGCCCGGTCTCCCCCTGTCATCTCTCCGATCAGGCGGTCTTCTATGTCGCCAGGCAGCGAAGCTTTGAGTTTATTCCACAGCCGGCTTTTTTTGATCCTTTTCCAGAAAGGGCGCCAGATGGCGCTTTCCATCTGTTTGGCCAGCCGGCCGGTGGCCCCGCAGCCGTATAGAAAGATTTTTTTCTTTTCTGTGATGGCCCGAGTTACGGCATGGGTAGCTTGGGCCACATGATAAGGATCCTCTGCCATTCGGTGGAATTTATCAGCGATATCTTCGTCGACAGAAAAAAGGTGCCGCAAACCTCCTGCCGTATCTTCTTTCAGGACAAAGCTCAAATTCCATGTTTTCGGATGCCGCTGTTCTGTCAGGAGGGAATGGAGTTGAAAGGGTTTTTTATCGCGGACGTAATCGATCGACCGCGGGGAAGGCTTTATTTGCAGGAGGGATAGGATGTCGTGTCCTTTCATCATCTTCCGGAACGCAAAAATTTCAACGGAAGGGTTCCTCATGGGGGATGTCCCCATGCTTTTTTTCGAGCCTTTTCCGGACCGCTTCGCTTTCCAGTTCCCGGATAGCGTCGGATGCAATCCACCGGGCGGCCCTGGAATCCAGCCGCTGGATCTCTCTGGCTGTCCGGATAGCCTCTCTGTTCAAACCGGGATTCCTTTTCCCGATGTTCCTAAGGGCCCAATTGACGGCTTTTTTCACGAAGTTGCGTTCATCCGTTGCGCCCTGTTTGATCACAGGAAACATGTCCGTGAATGTATCGTCCCCAGCGTTCTTATCATGCCAGGCCAGGCACGCGATCAGGGCAAACGCCGCCCTTTTGACGAATTCCTCATCTCTTCCGGCCCAGTCACGGATTTTTTTTGTGGCCAGGGGTGATTTTTCGAATAGATTCATGCACACCTGGTCACACACATCCCAGGATTCGAAATCCCGGGCCCATTCCTCCATCTGGACTTCCGTCAATTTATCCGGTTCACCGATCATTCCTGCCAGGATTCTGGCATCGGGGATTCCGGTCTTCCAGAGCTTTACTGCCAGCGTGTGGTTTCTTCCGATCTCTTTTGCCAGTTTCCGCATTTCCGGGACCGGGACCCCGAGTCTGCCTTCCCCGGCGATGGCGAACCGGGCCATTCCGTCCAGTTGATCCGGTCGGGCTTTGGCTTTGAGTTTCTGCAAAACGTCTTTGGCAGAAGCCATGCTCGTGTTCCCCTTAGGATAGTTTCCGGGCCTCCATGTAGAACCGCTTTTCCCAGGCTTCTCCCATCGAGAATGTTTTGCGCGGGGTGGCCCCGTCCAGGATAACGGTCTTGAAAAGATCGTTTTTGTTCATGGCCGGCAGATAGAATCCCATGTTTCCCGGTTTTTTCCCCAGTTGGAGCAGGGTCTCGGTGCCGTGGATATAGTCGACCTCCTTTGCCCCACCTTCCTTTAAAAAAACATCGAGGAAGTTCTGGAGGGTGCCGACAGGGAGATTGGAGTCGGGATTCGAGATTTCCATCATGCCGAATCCTGAGGGTGTGACCACTCCGATTTTATGCGGGCTGCCCTGTTGATTATCGACTACCGCCGTCATTTCATCAGCTCCGGCGGCATTTACGAACCGGCACTTTTCCGGGTAAAAGGCCTTCATCTCTCTCTCGATGTCCCTGTCACCGGCGAGTTCGAAAAGAATCCGGTGGATCGGCTCGAACGAAAGGGCTTCGTCATGAAGGTTAACCAGCTCCACCAGGGCATACCTGAGGGACGAGGACAAAATGCCCAATTTGTCTTGGGCTTGTTCCTTGGTTTTTTCCCAGATGCTTTTGGCCGTGGCCAGGGAGTGGTTTCCGTCTCCCATGGCGAACAAAAGAACAGGTGTCCTGGGACTCAGGGCATACTTTTTTTCGAATGTTTCCGGTGCGGCCAGGACCTGGAGACTCTGGATGATCCCGTTTTCCACTGCGGAGTCGTTAACGAGAAACCCTGCGAGATGTCCCGAGTCCATCATCAGCTCGAGATCATAGAGCTTTTCCATCCGGTCCCGGTTTTGTGTCAGCGGGCCGATGACCGTGTTTTCCGGGTCGTCGATCAAAACCATGATATGCGGGACCTCCAGGGGAGCTCCTTTCCTGATCTTTACGCGGGGAGGGATTCTGCTGAGGATCGTTCCTTCCGTTGCCCGGATAAGGCTCGAAGACCCTTTACGGAAATCATAATGTTCCAGGTCGATGCAGGCCATCAGGCCTTTGCGGATCTTTTTCCCGGTTTGGCGTTCGACATAGACGAATCCCTGTTTTTGTTCCATCAGGCCTTCCCGCAGATAAAGATTCATGTGATTCCGGATGCGAGCGATCCTGGAATCCGGGTCCTTTTCACCCAGATAGACCTCCGGATAAATGAGGTTCAGCGTGGAGGGGGCCTCACCGACGATGTCGCTGACGTTTTGCCAGTATTCCGGCTCGGACGTGAATTGATCGCAGGCGATAACCGCCCATTTTCTGAGGTCCACACCTGCTTTGGGGAGCAGGATTTCCGGAATGCCGATAGCGATGGATTCGAATGTTTTCATTATGATTCCTTTTTTTCTGAATTATTCATAGAAAGTTGTAAATTATCGTTCCCAGACTATGCTGTCGGGATAACGGTTTTTAGATTTATGAATGTACCAAACGCAGCGCGAGCCGTCAATAACCGAAGTCCGTTCCCGCAGTCTCCCTACTCGTACCTGAGCACATCGGAGGGATTGGCGGAAGCGACTTTTATGGTTTGCGTCGATACGGTCCCGAGGGCGACAGCCATGGTCATGGCCGCGGCGAGGGCGAAAATCCAGGGCGAAAGGGGTGTTCTGTAGGCGAAATTTTGCAGCCATCGGTTCATAGCCACGTAAGCTATCGGCCAGGCAAAAAGATTCGCGATCCAGACCCATTTCGTGAAATCTCTGGAAAGGAGCGCAAAGATGTTCCGTTGCGTGGCTCCCAGGACTTTGCGCACGCCGATTTCTTTGGTGCGCTGTTCTGCCGTGAAGGCGGCCAATCCGAACAGGCCGAGGCAGGCGATAAAAACGGCAAGGATGCTGAACACGCCGAACATGCTCCCCAACCGCTGATCGGACCTGTAAACCCTGTCGAAGATATCATCGAAAAAGCTGTAGTCGAAAGGATAAGCCGGAGAGAATTTCTTCCACGTTTTTTCCATGAATGCGAGTGTCTCGGGGATGCGGCCGCCCTGGATCTTTATCGATAGATAATAGATCCATCTCTGGTCTTTCCCGAAGTACAGCAACATCGGATCGATATGCCTGTGGAGGGAATGAAAATTGAAGTCTTTGATCAGGCCGACGATCGGGCCCGTTTGGCCGTCCCAGTTCTGGAATTCTCTACCCAAAGGCTGTTCCCAGCCTAGTGTCTTCGCCAGTTTTTCGTTGAAGATAAACGCGCTCTGGGCATCGGAGTGAAAATCTTTTGAAAAGTTTCTTCCCTGAAGAAGCTCGAGACCGAAGACATCCAGATATTCCTCGTCCACATAGCTGATGTAAATGTCGAAATATTCCATATCTTCCGGCATGCCCGGCCATTTGGGCCCTGTTTGGCTCTGGATATTGTTTGGGAGGGCGTCTGTAGCCGATACGGCCACCACGTCCGGATGGGCTTTTAATTCCGACTTGAGGGCTTCAAGGTTCTTTTTCACATTCTGGTCGAGCAGGCGGACGGTGACGATCTGTTCCGTATCGTAGCCCACATCCTGGTTTGCGATGAAGCCCAGTTGCTGTCTGACTACGAGAGCGCAGATGATGAGGCCGATCGAAACGGTAAACTGGAATATAACCAGGGCATTCCGGAGGAAACGGCCTCGCTGTCCTCTCAGGATCTGTTTTTTCAGTCCGAAAACCGGCAGGAAAGAGGAGATCAAAAGGGCTGGATAGCTTCCGGCCAGGAGGCCCACGAAGCCCACGATTAGGATGACACCGAGGATAAGCGCGGGATTGCCCAGATGAGACAGGCTGAGATCTCGTTCGACAAAAGCATTGAAGGCAGGCAGTACCAGGAGGGCCAGGGCGATGGAGATGACAAGAGCTATCGCTGTGAATATCACGGATTCGCCGTAGAACTGCTTGATCAGGTGGTGGCGTTGGGCCCCGACGATTTTTCGGATGGCCGCTTCCTTGCCCCTCTGGATCGAACGGGCCGTGGCGAGATTCATGTAATTGATGCAGGCAATGATCAGGATCAAAAAAGCGATTGTCGAAAACAGATAGATGTTTTTGATGTCGTTGTTGGACGCGAGTTCGCCGTCCAGATCGGAATGGAGATGGATCGATGTCAGGGATTGAAGAAACGGACGGGCGTAGCGCCGGCCGCCGGGCCAGTTGTCGGGGGGGGCGTTCTTTCGGTACAGCTCCGGGATCTTCTGTTCCAGGATGTCCGGACGCGATCCCTCGGTCAGGAGGACATAGGTCGCACAAAAATTGCTTTGCCAGCTATCCAAATTCACGCCGGAAATAGCCTTCAGCGAGTTGAACGGCATGAGAAAGTCCATGGTGAAGTGAGAATTCGCCGGCATATTTTCCAGGATCCCGGTCACCTTCAGATCATGGGTGTCTCCGTAGCGGAGAATCTCTCCGAGGGGATTCCCGCTGCCGAAATATTTGGCCGCCATTTTCTGGGACAGAATGATGGACAGGGGATCGGCCAGCGCGGTTCGGGGATTTCCCGCAGCCAGAGAGATCGAAAAAATATCGAATACCTGGGGATCGGCGAAAAAAAATTCCGTCTCCAGAAAATGATTTTCCTTTTGGGAGAGGAGAACGTTTCGCCTGCGAACGATTCTCGCCGCCGATTCCACCTCAGGGAATTCTTCCATGAGCGCAGGGGCCAGGTTGGGCGTCGTGTTGACCATCTTGTTCTTTCCACCGTGCGTGTGCCCGGGCGGCAGCTCCTTGGCCACACGGTAGATGCGTTGGGCATGCTTGTTGTGGCGGTCGAAGCTGAGCTCGAAATGGATATAAAGCATGATGAGCATGAAAAAGGTTAAACCCAGGGCCAATCCGGCAATGTTGACGACGGAGTAGACCTTTTGCCTTTTGACGTGTCTCCAGGCAGTAATAGCGTAGTGACGAAACATGATGAGGCTCCATTTGACGAGAAAGAGAATGTAGGATGGGATGGTTTTCAGGACCTGCTTCCGGTACCAGCACCCTGCGGCGCGGATGCCTTTTTTCGCTGCCTTCTCTTGGAATTCCTCTTCGATGTCACCGGCCCAGAGAAATTCCTCATCGTACCGTCTCATGCGTGCAAGGAGCCATGCGGCGATACGTGGGGGCTTTTGTTCATTTTTTGTCACGCTCGGTCTCCCTTCCGGGCATCGGCCATTTTGAGGCCTTTCCATAGTTTTTCGTGAAGGTTGCGGGATTCTTGAAGGGCTTCGATCCCATGGAGCGTCAGCGAATAATAAATCTTGCCCCGGCCCCCACGTTCCGGTGTGGGCTTTCCCCGTTTTTTTTGGACATAACCCTTCCGGAAGAGCTGGTCCAGCGTGTTGTACAGGGTCCCGTATATCAGATCTTCGTTTGTCAGCTCGACGACTTTTTGGCGGATGGCCACCCCATAAGCCTCCTCCTCGAGCCGGAGGATTGTTGTCAGGATGATCTCTTCCAATCTCGTGATGTGCTTCATCGGCATGCCTCGGTTTTCATATTTCCGTAATTCTCGTATATATATTTATACGTAATTTACGAAGAAAACGTTGCGTTTTTTTAAGAAAAAATCCGGGCAGTGATGATGATTGTTAAATGGAAGAGACCATTATCAGGTGTTCGTTGAAAAAAGAAAATCTAAAATCTTATCTGCCTGTCTTTGTTTTGACCTGGTTTAGCAAAAATATTCGTTTTTTTTTGATTTGCTTCGATGCTGCCAATTGCCGTTCGAAGTTCTCGCTCTCCCATTTTGAATGACATTTTTTTTGTGTCGTCCTGATGCAAGAATCAGTTCGGGCGGGATTCGTTGCAGGTTCTGGAAATTCCATTGAAATCAGAATCATTACGAATCTCCTTTTGATAAAAAAGTCCTTTTTAAATCGAAAATCCTTTTTTCGATGTTAATATCTTTGGAACACCTGGCAGTGCAGGAGCCGCAAGATATGCAGGCATCCAAACCTTTTCCCTTTGGGATATCGAGAAGGGCATCATGAGCATGATGGGTTTTTCCATAACAATAAGTGTACATGTGTGTTCTCATTAGTGTTGGGATGTCCACTTGTGTCGGGCAGCTCGGCACGCAGCTGGAGCACTGTTGGCAGTAGCTTCTAAGAATTTGTTTTACATCTCTATCATTGAGGAATTCCTTTTCTTTGTCGCTGTATTCCAGGTTGTAAGCGACGGAAACATCTTCTTCCATCTGTTGAAAAGTCGTGTAGCCGGGAATGGCCGTCGTGATAAAGTCATGCTGGAGAACCCATTTGAGGACGGCTGTATGGAGGATGCATCCTTTATAATACTCGAGTTTTTCCTCCGGAACATATTCCCGGTACCAATATTGGGAACATTGCGTTTTCATGGCTATAATACCGATTCCTTTTGAGCTTGCGATTTGCAGGGCTTTTAAAAGCCCAATGTCGTCTTCCAGCGCGTAATTGAAAGCAGTGGCAATCACATCGTAAAATCCGTCTTCAGTGGCATTCCGGATGCATTCGGACATGTTAGTGTGGGTCGAAAATCCGATGAAACGGATTTTTTTCCGATCCTTTAAATCCAACATCGCTTCTTTTATCCCCGGATTATTAAGAAATTGTGTATCCGTCACATTGTGCACATAGAGGATATCAATGTAATCGGTTTTTAATCGGTCAAGGCTGTCTGAGGCAGATTTTAGAAAAAAATCCCTGATTCTTATATCGGACATGTTCCGCTGCTCATGGGGAATAAAGACTTTTGTCCCGATATAGACCTTTTCTCGGACTCCCAGATCCTTAAGGACACTTCCAACCATTTCTTCATTGTGTCCCCTCTGGTAGTAGGCAGCCGTGTCGAAATGACGAACACCGATTTCATAGGATTTCCTAACTAAAGCGGGTTCGAAAGCATTCATCACGCCCATGCTCACCACGGGAAGCTGAATTTTCGTTCTGCCTAGCATTCGATAAATGGCTTTTTTCGATTGTTCGCGGAAGGATCCTTCCTGTCGTTTTGTCGAGCGATCCCTTGAAACACCAAAGAGTCCTGCCGTCAAAATGCCATGGATGGACTTCTGTAAGAATTCACGCCTGTTCAGATGGTCTTTATCTTCGCCCATGTTTTCCTTCTCCGTTGTGATTCCGATTGACGATGCCACGTTCAATTCCTCAGCGATCGGACCTCGTCAGAGACTCCAATTTCTTAAGTCCGACCGAGGTTATTCTTCCACTCAAGGAGAAAATATATCTGATTATTTGGCGAATGAGTCGACTTGATTCATGAAGTAGGACATGGTTTTGATGTGAAAATCTTCACCTTTTGATTGCTGAGAAATCGAGCCTTTTATCAGAAAGGGCTTAGAAGTAAAGGCGGAATCGATGAATCAATGTTGTTGTGATTTCCTGAATTCTGATGGGGTCATCACTGATATTTTTTATCCGTTCTTGTTGGGAACTGGAAAAGGGAGTCGTCGATTTCCGGATCCAGCTCGACACTTTCGATAACCATTTTTCTTACGAGTACGCCACCGATGAGAGTTTCCGTTGTGAAAGGAAGTAAAAGCCATCCTACTCTACGGAAGTCTCTCTCGATGGTCTCATGGGTAACTGATTTGCCCTCTAGTCTTACTGTGATAGTGATCTTCAGCTCTCTTCCGGTTTGCACGTCCAGGAAATGCAAGGATTCAGTGCCGGTTTTTTGGATCAATCTTATTTTGTATACGTTGGCTCCCTCGAATTCTTCTGTTCCGAGGTATTCAATTTTGTTGCCCTTTTTTTGATAATCGATGAAAGGATAGACATCGGCGTTGTCCCTTGCGATCCGAGCCTGCTCCTCAGGCAGGAGGGTCGGTTCCGGAAGGCCGCGACTGGCATCGCACATCCAGGCAGATTCGCTGGTAACGACATATACGGCCTCGTGGCTGTTCTGGGACATCTCGATTCTTGTTTTTTCCGGAACTTTGTACCAAACGGTTATCGGAATCTCTGTACCTCCTTGTGCTACCTGAATATACCTGGCAGTGGCTCGCATACTTTTCCAGGCTCTCAGATTTTCAAGCCCACCCATTGTCTCATAGTATTTAGCCATGATTTCTTCGACATTCTGGAGCATCCCGAAGCTGGAAATAACCAGGGAGAGAAAAAGTCCCACCGCGATCTTTAACTTTCCCAATTTCATCTCCTTAGTCCCTAGCTGGGAAAAAGAAGCTCGCAAAGTGATTCTGACCCACTTTTTGTCCATTTAGCGTCTCCCTCCAGTTAAATGTTTTCTTTAGTTTTTTCTATATAAATAAGGTAATAAAAAGACTATTTTAAATTCGACCCCAAACATGATTCGGAACGTTCTGTGTCTTCATTTTCCCGGATTCATCAGTGTTTTATTCGGATCGAGGAAAACTGAGCTCCTCGGCCTGTCCTGTCCTCAGCCGCCTGACTGAGACAAGGGAATGATGTTGTACCCAGAAAACTATAGACTTTTTGCTTTCTTAAGGATTATCATGAATTGTCAGGGAAGGCATAGAGCGATGGATTGGAGTCTCCTGGACATTCTGAATATCATATCAGTGTTTCTTCTGATATTTTTTTCTTTCTTTTTAATCAGAAACAAAAAAGGAAGAAGGCTTAGCAATGGAATTCTCGCAGCTCTGCTATTTGCCACTGCATTATGTCTCCTGAATTACGTTATTTACCAGCAAAAGGAGCTTTCATCCTCTTGGGTATTCGATTATTTGGTATTAGGGAATTCGATCGTCTTTTTATGGGGTCCGCTGCTTTATTTTTATATAAGGTCGATTATCCACCCTGACTTATCGTTTCAGATTAAGCACTGTGTTCATCTTATTCCGTTCCTAACCTACTTTTCGTTTCTATTAATTAGAATGGCCATCCTTGACGAAAGAATCGTCCGAGGCCCTCTTGGGGCAGGGATCGCTTTTCATCCTCTTGAAGTTCTTGTTTCCCTCGGTTCGCTCCATGCGATGTTTCTATTCTACATCATCGCCTCATTTCGATCGCTGCAGCGCTACAGACAACAGCTCAAATATTATTATTCATTTACCAAAAATCTCGAGTTCTCTTGGCTTACCATATTATTGGTCTCTTTCAGCCTGATGTGGACAATCGGATTTGTGAATTCTTATCTGGCAGCAAAAAAAGGTTCGCCCTTACCTGTCCTGAGTTTTATCAATCTCGCCTTGATTTTTTTTATCGCCAACATGTCAATTTATAATGGGCTTAAAAAACCCGAGATCTTTTCGGGCTTCGACGAAAGGCCCAAATATGAAAGATCGACATTGACCAGGTCGAATGCGAAACGCTATCTGATAAAGCTGAAGAATCTTATGGAGGGGGAGAAGCCCTACTTGGATCCCTTCTTGAACATCAAGCAGCTTGCCAGGAGATTGACCATTCAACCCCGACATTTATCTCAGATTTTGAATGAGTCGTTGCATCAGAATTTTTATGATTTTATCAACAGCTATAGAATCGAGGAAGCAAAGAAAATGCTTTTGGGTGCGTCTGGCGAGAATCTGACTATTTTAGAAGTGCTCTTGGATGCCGGGTTCAATTCGAAATCGGCATTCAATCGTGCTTTTAAAAAATGGACAGGCTTGACTCCTTCCGAATTCAAAAGAAAAAACAACCTCTAGTCCCCGATACCACATCTCCCGAATGATTCTTATCCAGAAGGTTCTCATTCATGAATCCGGTCGGCCAAATCTTGTTTATAATATATTCTGTTTTCTTGTTGCTCTCCGCTGTCTTTTCTGTGTATCTTTCCTAGAAAATAAAAGAAATATGCAATTACATCACGTTGAATAAATTCTTAAAAAAGCGGGTATATTTATCGATAGATCATATAAGGAGGATACCATGTCAGGAGCTGGCCACATAACCGTTTTCGAGCGTGTAATGAAACGTTATCAGAATACCACTGCCCTGGACGGCATTTCTTTCGCAATCGACAGAGGCGAGGTTTTCGGTTATATCGGACCGAACGGGGCGGGAAAAACCACGACGATAAAAATCCTTGTCGGTCTCATCGGGGACTTCGAAGGGATCGTGCATGTTGACAAGTTTAGGATGCCTGGCGAGAAGCAGGAAGCAAGCAGGTTATTAGGATACATGCCACAGGATGTGGCTTTCCAGGAATGGAGGACCGTCGAACAAACCCTTGTGACCTTCGGACTTCTTTCCGGACTGAAAAAGCGAGAGATCGATAAACGTATCGAAGAAGTTTTGGATGCCGTTGGTCTGGGCCGGGAGCGGAAAAAGAAGGTGTCTCACCTCTCTGGAGGGATGATCCAGAAACTGGGATTTGCCCAGGCCCTTCTCCACAGGCCGGGTTTTCTCGTCCTGGACGAACCTCTTGCCGGTCTCGATCCGGAGAGCCGCTACCAGATCAAATCGATCCTCAAAGACATCAGTAAAAACGGAACAACGGTTTTCTTTTCTTCTCATATCCTCAGCGATGTCCAGGATATCGCCGGGCGGATCGGGATCATAAACAGAGGAAAGATCGTTAAAATCGGGACTCTGGCCGACCTCAAAGCCCAGTTCGATCTCACCATCGATATAACGATCGTGCTCTCAAAAGAAGCTAGAAACCTCAACGATCTGGCAAAGATCGAAGGAATCGACAGCGTCGATTTTTCCGGTGCGAACAGGATCAGTCTGCGCATAAACTTGAAGGCGGATTCGGATAAAGTCCTTCACCAGAGCGTCCTCAGGATTATCGAGCAGGGGGGGCAAATTCGAAGCATTTTTCCGGCTTCCCAGAGTCTCGATGAGGTTTATTTGAAATATGTACATGGAGATCAAAGATGAAAAGCTTCCCGATTCTGTATAAGGATGAGCTGAAAGGATTCTATAAGTCGAAGGTCATGCTTCTTTTGTGGTTAGGAATGCCGCTTCTTGTTTTGATTATTCATGTCTGGAATCCGAGCACAGAAGAAGAAATGCCGTTGGCCATGCTTTCTGCCCTGACAGTTTCGAGCATCGGCGGAACCCTGGCCTCGGTCATGCTGGCTGTCGGGATTGTCCATGAAAAGAGCAAAGGCGTTTATGCCCTTTTTTTGATAAGACCGGTCAAACGGCGGCACATTCTGCTGAGTAAGTTTTTCTCCGTTTATGGATGCATCGCTGTCGCAGCCCTGATAACCCTTGCTTTCGGATTTGCATTCGATTATCTGAATCAGGGCGGGATAACGCATGAAGTTTTCAGACAAACCGTTATGTCCCTTGTGATGAGTTTTTCGATGATGGCCATTTCCAGCTCAGCAGGCGTTCTGATCGGAGTGGTCTCCCCTTCTGTGCTGGTTTCGGTCATCCTGGTGCTATACGGAGGCAATCAGCTTTCGGCGCTGGGGTTTCTTCCATACATGCTCAAGTTGCCTAATCCCCTGTTGATCATGGTGATAGCCGGTGCTGTAGTGGCGTTCATTTTGCTATCGCTCTCCGTTTTTATTTTTAACAAAAAACAGTTTTAATTTTTGAGCTTTGCGCCCGTTCTATCCCTTTTTTCTTTTCTTTGGACCGTCTGTTAAGCATGATACCGTAACGCTAACGGACCTTTTTCAAGCCTTCCAGGATAGCTTTAAACTCCCTTTCCTCCCGTATCGGATCGAAGCTCACGTCTTTTTCTAGCTGTTCCCCATCGGAAAATCCCTTCTCGACAGCCTGTCTTAGCGCTCGAAGGGCTTTTTCTTTTTCGTTATTTAGAGAATAAGCAGAAGCGAGCATATATAGCACTCCAGGGTGATGGGAGCTTGATACGGCAACCATCTCAAAAAGAAAAGCGGCGGTGGAATAATCTTTCGCTTCGAAAGAGATTTCTCCCTGCTCGTATACATTGTAAGAAAAATCCTGAAGGAGGCGTTTGGCCATTAGAGACATGTAGGGATCTTCTGCTTTATCAGCCTGTTCTAAAAGCCGATCCAGGCGGAACCTATTCACCAGTGTTTCTCTCTCGGATGTGTTGCCTATGTTCTTTTTTAAATTCCAGAAATTTTCTCTCATTTCCCCGATCAACCTCAACTCTTCTTCGAGTGCCTGCCTTTCTTGCTTCTGGTTTAATTTAAAATTTGGATCCTCTTTGATTTTAATGGCCTTATCATCAGCTTCCGATACATCAACCCAGTCTGAAAATTCCTCTCTCAGTGCCTCATAGATCTGAAAAGCCTCATGAGGATTGCCCGAATCGACGTACTTTTTGGCTTTGCTGAGTCCTTGTTTGTAAAGCTGTTCGATATAGGCCGGTTCCTTCTCCTTTTTTCCTTGTTTTACGGCTTGTAACTCCATCCATTCCAAGGCTTCTTCGCAGAGTTCCCTGGGAGGCCAGTCGTGGGACCCGTCGAATATTCTTGTCCGGTGTACCGTATTCAAAGAGTCGAATTCATTATCCAAGCGTTTGATTTCCTTGTAGTTCAAATCGGCGAGTCCCGCAAGGCCGAAAAACGCCGCTGGAGCGATCTTATCCGGTGTGAGCCAACCGGGCAGGCCGGCTCCGCAGGCGATGATCCCGGCCACGGGTTTTTTCAGCAGGCTGGAAAGACCGGACGCCATCCTGGCTCCTCCGGAAAACCCGGTCGTATAGATCCTCTCATCATCGATGCGGAAGCGGATGTGGGTGTCCACCCAAACAGCGTTCCCTGCTTTCATGTTATTCTCCCAGGGGCCGTTCCGCGAGTTATTCGATCCGGCAACGATGTAGCCATATTTTTCAGCCGCTTCTTGAAACAGCTTGACAGGAGTCTGTCCCATCGCGCCGGGATCGAAAGCGTAGATGATCGGCCACCGCTTCTCCGGAGTGTATCCCGAAGGAAGATACAAGGCATAGCTTTGCGAGCGATCGTACTGGCAAACCACTGTTGCAATTATGCGGCCTTGTTCTATTGCTTGCCCTGTGGACAATGAAGGGCAGGCAAGGAGCAGAAAAGCGAGTGGAAATACCGATAAAACACTCTTAAAATTCCTTTTCATGAGTATCCTCTAATGCCTAAAATTTTTGTTGCGATTCACCCTCACGATAATTTTACCGCTTCTTTCGACAGTGATCGACCTTAGTTATGCAAGAATGGTACCACTTCATGAATAAAGACGAAAAGAATCTCAAAATTCGATATTGTTATGAGCGAATGTGGCATAAACGGTACAGCCTTATTTCTGCAGTGCTTTTTATCTGTCTATGTTTTTCCTCGTCGTCCGTTCAACCCAAGACGTTTAAAGGGAAACTCTGTTCTTCAATTTCAGATTTTGAAATCCATAAGGCTGTCGAGGAATGCGACTTGGAAGAAGTGAAAGCCCTTCTTGAGAAAAATCCCGAACTGATTCATGCCGTGGGAGAAAATGATCGAAATCTTCTCATTTGTGCGGTCATCGGAGGACAGAAAGATATGGTTGAATTTCTGCTCTCCAGAGGGGCTGCTCCCGATCCGGAATATGTAAGCGGAAGTGGAGGAACTCTTCTCCACTTGGCTGCTTCCAAAGGGCTCATGGAGCTGAGCAGCCTATTGATCGAATCGGGCTTCGATGTCGATGCAAAAGACCGGTACGGCTTGACTTCCCTGCATCTGGCTGCGTTATCCAATCAAAAAGAGGTTGCAAATCTGCTGATTTCAAAGGGTGCGGACCTGAACGCCCAAAGCGATTCCGCCTGGACACCGCTTAGATGTGCCCAGGAAATGAATCACATGGAACTTGTTGAATTTCTGGTTTTAAAAGGTGCATCCCGTGACGAAACTGGATTAACCAATATGGAAGGGAAGTATTTCGGTCAAGCAGAAGCAGGATTCAATCCCCAATTGTTCTCTCCAGGAATTGTCTCCTCCATATTTCTGGAACACAGCCCGGTTGAATTCTCGCCCGACGGGAATGAGGCTTATTGGACCAGCGATTTCAGGGAATTCGGCCACACCGAGGGCAGGATTTATTTTTCAATGCAAGTTGAAGGAAGATGGACGTCACCGCGGATTGCTCCTTTTTCTGAAAAAATGAACAGCTATAATCCTGTTCTCTCTCATGATGGAAACAAGATGTATTTTTTTGCCGCTCCTCCCTCAACAAGTTCACAAGAGCCTGTGCCAAATATTTATGTCGTCGAACGCGAAGGAGAGGAATGGTCGAAACCGCAGATTGTCGAGATCCCGAATACCCGGGGATATTTGATGACCCAGTTTTCTTTGACTAAGGAGGGAACCCTCTATTTCTCGACAGATTCTGATGACGGCTACGGATCGTTTGATATTTTTAGATCCCGGCTCATCGAAGGCAAATACACGGAACCGGAGAATCTGGGAGACTCCATAAACGGCGATTTTTGGGATAGTTGCCCGTATATCGATCCGGAAGAACGATTCCTTCTATTCACCTCAATGGGCCGTCCCGATAGCTGCGGTGGAATGGATTTGTACATCAGTTTCCAGATAGAAGATGGATTATGGACTCGGGCCGTGAATATGGGGGATTGTATCAATACGAAGGGAGTCGAGGCCCTGGCGAATTGCTCTCCTGACGGTAAGTGGGTATTCTTTGTAAGCGACAGAAACGGAAATGTCGATGTCTACTGGATGTATGCAAAAGTCATTAACAACCTCAGGCCGGAAAACGTTAAACACGAACCCCGCCAAACAGAAGATCAATTTCGATGTGATGTGGCAGCGATGTTGAAAGAGCGAACAAGGACCATTATCCCTTGAATGATATTTCCTGGAATGAAGAAAGGATTGTGCAAAGAAATGAAGTATAAAAGATTTTTCAATATCTGCGTCCATATTGCAATTTTTGTCCATGTTGGGCTAACCTTTTCGGTAACCTTTCCGCAAGATCGAGACTCCTGGCAGCAACCGGCTTCGATCTTCTCCACAAGGAAACATTTCTCGATAGAGCGAATATCTATATTTTTCGATGAAAAGATACCATTGGAAAAAATAGACTGGCTCCAACGCAAAATTATTAAAGGTGAATGATATGAAAAAATATCTTTGTGTGTTTTTTATATTGTTCCTTCGGATTTTTTTCTTCGGATTTTCTCTGTCTCAGAATTCCGAGAAGCCACAGGTTGTAAAGGTAGACTCCAACCTCTTTGCCGTAGTCGGCCCGGGTGGAAACGGCAATGCGGCGTTTCTCATAACAGAGGAGGGAGTGGCAGTTATCGATACAGGGGAATCTCCGGAAATGGGACGTCAGTTTTTAGCCCTGATCCAAGGAAAAACGGACAAGCCTATCCGTTATATTTTTTTGACCCACTATCACGGCGACCACACGCTGGGGTTGCAAAGCTTTCCGGAGACGGCAATCGTTATCGGCCATAAAAATCTTTACAGGAATATGAAGAAGATCCTTTTAGATGATATGAAGGATTATCCCGAGTATATAGAAAATTTGCAGAAAAAAGTTGAAGAGATGCGGAAACAAGGAAGTTCCAAGCTCGGGGAGGAAGAGGAAAGACTGAAAAGCAACATGGATAGCTATGAGAGACTCAAGGATGTCAGGATTATTCTTCCGGATCTAACCTTCGAAAATAAGCTCGTCATCCGTCTAGGAGAGGAGATGATCGAAATATATCATCCAGGAAGCACGCACACCAGTGGGAGTTCTGTTGTTTATTTCCCCGGCAGGAAAACCATCCATATGGGGGATATGCTGTTTGCCGGCTCCCATTCCTATATCGACGGACGCGCTGCGGCGGACACCAGGAACTGGATATCCTTTCTCAGACAGGTGCAGGATTGGGATGTGGAGAAAATCATTCCGGGTCATGGTCCACTCGGCGGGAAAGATGACCTCGAAAAGGAGATCATGTATCTGAAGGACCTGAGAAAAGAGGTGGCCGCAGCCATCCAAAAAGGGATGACCCTGGAGGAGGCCAAAAAGGCCGTCAGAATGGAATCGTACAAAGATTATAAGTGGCCCGAGATGCTGCCGCTTATCATTGAAGCCGTTTATCAAGAGCTCCTTACAGAAAGGGAACAAACAGAGAAAAAAAGCTTCCATGCCGGTCAATCGCTGGTGATACAATCGGCCCATTTAAATGAATCCAGAGATATTTTCGTGCATCTTCCTGATGGTTATGAGACCTCGGATAAAAGGTATCCGGTGCTTTATGTTCTGGATGCTGAAGACGTTTTCGACTATGCGGTTGGTGCTGTTGATTTTTTATCGATTTCCCGTATGCCGGAAATGATCGTGGTGGGTATTCCCAACACCAATAGGGAGAGGGATCTTTGGGTTAATCTTGAACCAGACGGCGGTTACACCAAATTTATCGGTTTCCTAGAAAACGAGCTGATACCCCATATCGACAAGAATTTCCGGACCCACCCGTACCGGGTTTTTTATGGTTTTTGCAGCGGTGCGGGAACCGTTTTATGGATTCTCTTTACCCATCCGGAGATGTTCGAAGCATATATCGCTTCCGGCACAGGCTTCGATCAGACCTGGTCCGGCATTGCTCAACAGGCGTTCAAGGAACGGCCCGATTTGAAGAAATCCTTCTTTGCTGTGACCGAGGGAACAACAATGCGGGCCGATGGGGTTCGCATGCTCCGCCAGCTTCTAGAGGAGTCGGCGCCGTCCGGTTTGAGCTGGGAATGCGAAATCATGGATGGGGAAGAGCACGGTCCGGTGCTTGCAAGGGGGCTCTTCTCAGGTTTGAGGTTTGTTTTTAGGGGCTGGAAACTTCCGGAAGACGTTGCCGCTGGCGGCCCGGATGCTATCAAGAAGTACTACGACCAGCTCAGCCGGGATTATGGTTTCGAAACCGGGATTCCGGAACAATCTGTATTGAGTGCCGGGAGCTCTCTGTTCTGGCGGGGGAAAAGAAAAGAAGCCATTGAAGTGTTTGAATTCATGACAGAGGAATACCCAAATTCTCCGGATGCTTTTGAAATGCTGGGCTTGGCCTATGAGGAAGAAAACCAGCTGGAGCATGCGAAAAAGGCTTATGAGGCTGCTGTCCAGAAAGCCAGAGAAAATTCCGACCGCCGTCTGCCAAGGTTCGAAGAGTATTTGGCAAACATCAGAAAGAAGATGAAAGGGAGCGATCTTGAATCCTTATATCACCGCTAAAAAAGTATCCACAATGATGGGAAAACAGTGAAAACAGCAACTTTTCATAAAGGTGTATCCATGGGCATAAAAGTTATTGTTCTTATAATTTCGTTATTCTTGACTAGGGCCTCTTTTTTTGAACTTTCCGGTCCTTATTTCGGCCAGAAACCTCCAGGCAAAGAACCAGCACTATTCGCACCTGGTATCGTTAATTTCGGTCTCTTCACACGGGACGTCGCAATGACACCTGATGGAAAAGAGTTTTACTTCTGTGTTGGCTTTCCAGGTTTCTCTCGCTCCGCGATCCTTGAAATGCATATGATTCAAGGCAAGTGGACAGCTCCCGAGGTCGCTCCGTTTTCTTCTGATCCTCGTTGGCGCTACCTGGAGCCATGTATTTCGCCCGATGGTAAAGAGTTCTTTTTCACTTCAGATCGTCCCGCTAATCCTTCGGAAAACAAAGCCGATCCTTTCGGCATTTGGATTATGAAGCGTCTTGAAAATGGCTGGGGGATGCCTCGCCGACTTGACGACTTTATCAATGGTCCGACAGAAGCATTCTTTCCATCTGTAACACAAGATGGCACTCTCTATTTTTGTCGATGGGGAGATGACAAACATGGAACCATATGGCGCGCGAGAAGAGGAGCCAACGGCTATCTTCTACCTGAAAAACTCCCCAAAGAAGTCAACAGCGGCGAGAACCGAACCAATGCATTTGTATCGCCGGACGAGAGCTACGTCATCCTCCCTTTATTCGGGAGAGAGGATTCGTTGGGGGGATCGGATTACTACATCGTATTCCGCCGCCCAAACGATACCTGGTACGATCCTGTAAACCTTGGCCCAGTCATCAACACGCCATCGAACGGGGAGATCAGTGCTTTTGTGAGCAGGGACAGCAGGCATCTTTTCTTCATGTCTGCCCGGATCAGAAGGGATCTCTTTTCACCGGGTGAGACGCTTACCATCAAGAAGCTGAAGATGTTGGCCGACCAGCCAGGTGCCAACGGAGATGCGGCCATCTACTGGGTCGATGCCAAGATTATCGAGGAGTTAAGGCCTAACAAAATGAAATAATTGAGAAGTATCAGTCATGAAAATACAGATTCTTATTATTAGAGCTACGGTTTTTTTTATTGTTTTGATGCTGTTTGTCGCCTGTGCCAGGCGAATGGATCGAACGGTTGAACGACCTGCAGGGAGGGGCTATCACGCCATGACCTATGACAGCGAATCAAGACGAGTTATTCTTTATGGTGGACAGACAGGGAATATCTCGGATTATCCTGAGATTTATACAAGCTCCGAAACCTGGAGCTTCGATCCTACGCGGAACCGTTGGCAGAAGATGACGCCAGAATCGAATCCACCGGCGATGGCTGCCCATGCTATGGCTTATGACAGCGAATCCGATCGTGTGGTTCTTCATGGAGGCGGAGGGATCTATAAAGAGGGTAGATTAGAAGAATTTATTCTCAGTCAGACCTGGGCTTATGATGTCAACAACGATACCTGGATGAGGATGTCCGACGGCCCGCAGCGGCTCGGCCACCGCATGACCTATGATGCCGAATCCGACCGAATCATCATGTTTTCGGGTGCTTGTTTTCGGGATGGCCGTTTTCGAGATGTCCAGGAAACCTGGGCCTATGATTTCAATAGTGACACATGGACAGAAATGAAACCTGCTCGAAGTCCAGCGGCCCGTCACTATTACGGTCTCTGCTATGATTCAAAATCAGACCGAGTCATCCTATGGGGAGGCTTTATCAGCAGAGAAGTTCAGGATCCCAGTGTTTGGACCTATGATTTCAATACGAATACGTGGCTGGAACGCACAAATATAAGTTTGGAACTCATCCCGGAATGCGGTCCTGATCCCCGGTGGTATCAAGCCATGGTCTATGATGAAGCCTCTGACAGAATCATCATTTACGGCGGGGAGGATGAGGGGTGCGACGAGATGTGGACCTATAGTCATTCCGGCAACACCTGGATGAAGCTCCAACCCATGAGTAATCCTGGAAAGATTTCCCGAATGCCAATGGTTTACGTTCCGGATACAGGCCTGCTGGTTTTGTTCGGCGGGCAGCTCGATTCGCGTCAGTACACCTACTCGGATGCGACTTGGCTCTATGACCTCAACACCGATGCCTGGGCTGATGTCACTTTACGCCGGGGGGATTATCTCGGACAAAACAAACCAGGGATAATACCTGAAGTCTTCGCTTTGGGAGTTATTTCATCCGAAAAAAATGAACATGGATCGGTTGTTTTTACTCCAGATCTAAAAGAAGCGTACTGGACGCCCATATTTTTCGATCCACCCAGAACAACCATCTTGTTTTCTAAAAATAAAAATGGTGTGTGGACTGAGCCAAGCCCGGTCTGGTTCTCGGATGAATACATGGATGGTGTCCCGTCAATCACTAAAGACGGCCGCCGGATGTATTTCACTTCTTTCCGGCCTGTTCACCAGGATAGTCTGCCGAAAAATCGAAATATCTGGGTCAGCGAACGCATAAATGATTCATGGTCCGAACCAATGCTGGTTGGCGGTGGAATCAGCAGCGGCTATGAAGGCATGCAGGTCTCGGTTTCAGATGATGGAGCTTTATTCTTTAATTCTGCGCGCAATGACGATCCCGGCAAGTTGGAGTCTTATCATGTATATTGTTCCGAATGGGACAACGGCAGACATATTCATCCGGTTCTCCTGGAATATCCCATTAAATCGGAATATGGTGAGTATGATCCGTGCATTGCACCGGATAAAAGCTATTTGATTTTTGCCGCGATACGCCCTGACGGATTTGGAGATGCTGATCTTTACATCAGTTTTAGAACCCAAGAAAATAGTTGGACTATGCCGGTAAATCTCGGGAAGAATATCAATACAGAGAATAGAGAGTTTTCTCCGAGTGTATCCCCGGACGGGAAGTTTCTATTTTTTGTCCGCGACTTTGGTGGAGAAAATGGTGACATCTATTGGGTCGATACGGAAATTATCGAAGATTTTAAAAAAAAGAGATGAATAGGGAGTTTGGTATGAATAAAATCGCATTTTTTTTCATCATCACTGCCTTTTTGTTTGTTCCTTTTTGGGCCGAGGAGATTCATGAGGCGGCTCAAAAAGGGGATGTCGAGAAAGTTCGAGAGCTTCTCCGACAAAACCCCGCCTTAGTCGATGCACGGGATGAATTTGAGCGGACACCGCTACATTGGGCAGTCCGGGGGGTTCACTTTGAAGTCGTTCAATTGTTGGCCGATAAAGGAGCGGACGTCAATGCCAAAGACAATGCCTGGATTACTCCGCTGCACAGTGTAGCCGCAAGGGGCCATGAGCAGGCAGCTGATCTTTTAATTGCAAAAGGAGCTGAACTTGTTGATAAAGATGCCAGCGACAACACCCCGCTCTCCTACGCTGTCTCTGGTGGATATAATAAGGTAGCCAAGCTCTTGATGAGACATGGTATAAAAATCCCTCTTCAGGGTGAGGAAGCCCGCAAACTGCTTCACCTTGCCGCTTCTTCAGGGAACAGAGAATTTGTCGAACTCATGATCGATGAAGGCGTCGATATAAGCCTGAAAAATGATGACGGAGGCACCGTGCTGCACTCCGCCGCTCAAAGCAGGAATAGTGAACTCGTAAAGAGCCTTATGGAAAAAAAGGTGAATATAAATGAAAAAGATCGGCATGGCATAACCCCTCTTCATATTGCGGCTTTCCACGATCAGGGAGAAATTGCCCGATTGCTTCTAAATAGAGGTGCAGATATCAACGCAAAAAATAAAATTTCATGGACAGCGCTATCCTTTGCGGAATTCGCTGATAGAAAAAAAATGATAGAACGGTTGATTGAGATGGGGGCCGAACGAAGGTCGCCGCACTTAACAGATCTTTCGGGTGACTATTTCGGGCAAAAAAGGCCAGGATTGAAGCCGGAGATCTTCGGTGATGGAATCCTTCGCCCCATCATGTCCTTACAAAGCACTCCTTCTTTTGCACCCGACGGAAAAGAAGTGTACTGGTCGACATTTTTCGGCCCTCCTTTTCGCCTTCTGGTGATGTTTATGAAAAAAGAGAACGACAGATGGACGACGCCCCAGATAGCCCCTTTTTCATCGAGTGAACATTTGTCTTTCAACCCCGTCTTTTCTCCGGATGGAAAGAAGCTTTACTTCATATCCAACCGCTCGCTGGACGAAAATGGAAAGCCTCAAGGTTTCAACAATTGGTTCGTAGAAAGGCAAGCTTCCGGTTGGTCCGAACCGAAACATCACGGGCCGGCGGTTAATTCCAACGATGACTGGGGAGCATCCGTCACAAGAGATGGGACTCTCTACTTTGCCTCGGGCCGTGAAGGGAGTATGGGAGCAACCGATATTTTCCGGTCCAGACTTTTGAAAGGCCGGTATGCAGAGCCGGAGAATCTCGGTGTGTCCGTCAATACCAAGGCGAGAGAGCTCTATCCCTTTGTCGCTCCGGATGAGAGTTACCTCCTGTTTGCCTCCAACCGAAGTGCCGGAGAATATGGAGGAATAGATCTGTACTTCGATATTTACATCAGCTTCCGCAGGGCCGATGGCTCCTGGACCACAGCAAAAAAATTGGATGATGACATCAACTCGGATACATTGGAAAACACACCCATTGTATCTCCCGATGGCAAATATCTCTTTTATGTCAGCCAGAGAAAAAGCAGCGCCGGCGATGTCTACTGGGTCGGTGCCGGAATTTTCGATGAGCTGAAACCTGATGAGTTGAAACGTGAAAAGAACAGCTCGCGGTTCGAGAATTCCGTTGTGTGTGTGCATTATCTAGGACACGCTTCTTTTGTCCTCGAATTCGACAATGGAGTCACGGTTCTCACGGATTACGGGAAGTCCCGTTCCTACGGGCTTGACAGCCCCATCTACGGTTTGGGAGAGCTGAATCCGGATATCTTGACCTATTCCCATCTGCACGAAGATCATGCCGGGGGCAAAGTTCCGGATGATATCGCTCATGTGCTGAAGAAGGGTGAAAGTCTTCATTTGAAAGGCGTAGATATCACCCCTATCCCGACTTTCGAGCGATCTTTGGAGCAGCCTGACAATTTCAGCTATCTATTTACCTATAAGGGCATCAAAATCCTTCACATGGGGGACTGCCAGGGATTGATCATGGGAATGAAGGGCGAGGAAATCAAAGCTCGTATCAAACAGATGTATTCGGATGACTATGACCTGGTTTTATTGCCCATAGGCTATGTGACCGACATCGTCCAGCAGGCTGCCGAATTTGCAGCCCTCCTCAGGACCAAAAGGCTGATACCCATCCACTACTGGAGCGAAGAAGAGAAAGCGCGCTTCTTATCACTGATGAAAGATCTTACGAATGAGGCTGGTGCCCCTTACAAAATTGTCAATGCTGGCGGCGCTCAACTTCGCATTTCTGATTCTCTGAAAGATGATCCTGCCGTAAAGATCATCGACCTGAATGCTGCGCCTTATGTTCCAATAACCAAGATCGAGAAATAATCTCATCTCCACATGTTGGTCAGGAAAACCCAAATATGTATATTTTGAAAATTGCCGCTCTTGACAGAGAAAGCTTTTCTGGTTATATTGAAAATTCATCATAATCTGTAAATAATGGCGATAAATACATTAATATGGAATAATAATCGAATGTTAGACAATACAGACAGAAAAATATTGTCTCTTCTTCAGAAAGATGCGCGCATGCCGAATGCCGAAATAGCCAGGCGGCTGAAAATGGCTCCCTCGGGTATTCTCGAGCGGCTCCGTAAACTGAAGGACCGGGACATCATCAAAGAATATGTGGCTCACCTGGATCCCAAAGCCCTTGATTTTGGGCTGCTGGCTTTTGTGTATATAAAAACGAATGAAAAAAGAGTGAAATGGGATGTGGGCGAAATCGTTTCCAAAATTCCGGGAGTTCTCGAGGTGCACGACATTGCCGGTGACGAATGCTATGTAGTGAAACTAAGGACCAAAGACACAGAGAGCCTTTACAGGCTTTTGAGGGATGATTTCGGTTCCATCGATGCCATCGCATCCACCCGGACCACAATTGTCCTGAGAACCCTCAAGGAGACATCCGATCTGCCCCTTGAGCTGAAAGGAGAGGCGTCAACTCGGTCAAAGCGAGAGGATTAAGAATGAATGTATCACTGATTCTGGGACATCCGAATCCCCTTAGCTTTAATCATGCCATTGCGCACACGGCTCTTGATGTTTTGAGGAGCCTGGGCCACACAGTGTTTTTTCACGATTTATATGCCGAGGATTTCGATCCTAATCTTCCCTTTTGTGAGTTCAACCAGAACGCTGAACTCCCCGTTGATGTCCGGGACTATTGTGAAGAACTCAAGATTTCAAGCGGCATTATTGTCATCCATCCGAATTGGTGGGGACAGCCCCCGGCTATCGTTAAGGGCTGGATAGACAGGATTCTTCGGCCCGGGGTGGCCTATAATTTCGCTGAGGGAGATAAAGGAGAAGGTGTTCCTATTGGCCTTCTTGAAGGTACCGCCGCACTGGTCTTCAACACCTCCAACACTCCTGTTGAACGGGAGATGAACGTATTCGGTGATCCACTTGAGATTCTTTGGAGAAGTTGCATTTTCGGCTTATGCGGGATTAAAGATTTTTTCCGAAAAAATTTTGGTGTTGTCATAACCAGCTCTGCGAAAAAACGAAGGATTTGGCTTGAAGAAGTGAAAAATACAACAGCACATTGTTTTTCAGGAGTGTCCTGTAATGCAACGAATAGAACGAAGTCTGTGTTATTTGATAGTTAGGCATTGAATATGTCATTCGAATTCCACGATATTCTTTGTTTGGTTGCCATTATTCAACTGACGCTGTTCTCGCTTTTCCTCGTAACATTGAAAACAGGGAATCTTCTCCGGAATAGGCTTCTTGCCCTTTTTTTGTTCTCGAAATGTCTCAGCATTATGAATCATGTTTTCATCCGTCGTGGAATCGGAAATGCCGATTTGTACTTTTTCCTCGTTCCATTCGCCTTTTTATGGGGGCCTTCCCTGTATCTCTATATCAAATCCCATGTGGATGAAAATTTCAGATTGCACAAGCGCGATGTTTTGCATTTGATGCCTTTCTTTGCGGTGAGTCTCTATTTTGTGTTGATCTACCATTTGCAAAGTGTTGCTCTAAAAGGGCAGATAAGTGTTGAAGCGATGACTGGAATCACGATGCCACAGATCGTGATCGTCGGGGCCTTACATCTTCTCATACTCCTCTATATGTTCGGTTCGGTTCGAATTCTTGTGAAATACAAAAAAGGATTGAATTCCAAATTGGATCAGCTCGAGAGAAAAAACCTGTCCTGGCTTCTGCTCGTGCTGCTTGGATTCATGTTGATCTGGAGTATCGATGTCGGGGAATTCTTTTTAGCCATATTCGCCGAACCTGTGTTATTTTTGAGTTCGTTAACACTGGTCTTGTTATTCATTTTTGCCAACATCGTTGTTTTTCAAGGGCTCAGGATTCCCGAAGTTTTCCAGGGGAATGGCGAGAAAAAAAAGTACCAGAATTCCCCCTTGACTGAGGAAGAGAAAAAAGAGCATTTGGAGCGTCTGTTTAAGTATATGAAGCAGGAAAAACCTTACCTGAATCCTTCGCTCTCTCTGAATAAGCTTGCCCGCCGTTTGTCCATCCCTTCCAGATATCTTTCGCAAATCATCAACGAATCTCTGGGTATTAATTTTTTCGATTTTGTGAACGGCTATCGAGTCGAAGAAGCGAAAAAACTCTTTCTCGATACCTCCAATGGACAGCGCAGTATCCTCGACCTTCTTTTCGACGCTGGCTTCAACACCAAGTCAGTGTTCAACCGGGCGTTTAAAAAATACACAGGAATGACGCCTTCCGAATTCAAAAGATTCCATCAGGGTTCATAGTGTCTCACTTCATGTTTTCGGTCGATTGATTCTTTTCTATCGATGTATTTTTCCCTCTGGAGATAAAAGAGGTCTTTCCATTTTCTTTATTTCCTGGAAAAAGGAGAAAAAAAGAATGCGAAAAACAGCATGTTTTTTCTTGTCCATTTTCATTTCTTGTTTTCTTTACAGTCTGGATACCGCAGAGGTTCAGGAGGGCATATCCTTTTGGTATATCTGCATGGAGTTTGAAGGAACCCATTCTCAAATTTCAGAGAAGGCCGGGCTTCTCTTTGAGGAGATCTACAAACAGGAACTGCAAAAAAAGGTCAGAGGCGATTTTCTGGGTGTCTTCTTCGATTCCCCGCTTCTCAATGAGGGGAAGCGGCCTGTGTATGCTCTGGGATTTATGACTGATAAAGGAATACTTGTCAAGGCCCCTCTCGTAAAACAACTGTATGAATACAAAAAGGTTGCGGTGGCCATTCACTATGGCCCCTATGAGACGGTTGCCAATTCATTCAACAACCTATTGGCCTCGATCGAGAGTCAGGGCTTGGAGGTTAACGGCCCCCCTCTGCAGATCTGGATGGGGGATCCACGCCGGGATAAACCCGAGGAATTGAAGACGAAGATCGTCATCCCTGTAAAGGAAAAATGATCCATCTGCCAGATAAGGTTTTAACGCAAAGATGAAATGAGAAATGAAAAAAAATCCGTTTTTGATATTTTTTGTATTCTTATTTGGGTTGAAATTAGATGCGCAATGCACCCGGGCATGGAAAATTCTAGGTTCGCCTGTCAAAGATGACATTCATGATGTTTTTTTTCTCAACGATGAGATAGGTTGGGCTTATACCTATGGAACAGGCATAATCCTTAAGACGGTCGATGGGGGGGAGAACTGGCAGATTATTGCGAGGCTCGATCCGGTCTATTTTGAACAGATTCATTTTTTGGATGCTCGCATTGGCTGGATATGCGGCGAGCAGGGAAAAGTGTTAAAAAGCGAGGATGGTGGGAAAACATGGCTTGACAGGAGCCTGATCCTTCCGGATTCGAATGCGCTGCTTTATTCGCAGTGGTTTTTTTCTCCTGATATCGGGTTGGTGGGGGGAACGCTGCGATACCAGGGTGGGACCACCGAATTTTGTCTTTTTAAAACAAATGATGGTGGCTTGAGCTGGCTAAAAATGAGAAACAATCCTCAAGTTCATCTTACCCAAATTGTGTTTGTCAATGCTAGAGTGGGATATGCAGCTGGGGGAAATCGTATTTTCGAAACTCGGGATGCCGGTGAAAGCTGGTACCAGGTTTCTGAAAGTCAATTGAGCAATAAAAGGGAAGGATTTCGAGGATTATACTTTCTAAATGAAAATGTCGGATACGCCGTTGGTGCATCCGGAGAAGTGGTCTCGACTCGAGACGGAGGCAATAACTGGGAAGAGAAGAAAATCACTGCCAATAGGCTGAGGTCTGTTGTTTTTGTAAGCGATTCTGAAGGATACATTGTAGGAGATCAAAACAACGAAGAGGGCGTTCTTTACGAAACAAAAAATGGAGGGAAGACCTGGAAGGCTATCCAGTGTGAATATCCGGACTTGCATAGAATAATAAAAAGCAATAACTATATCTGGGCGGTTGGCAAAGAAGGAACCATCCTCAGAAAAAAGTCGGAAGCTCGATTTTCTCCGTTAGAAGTGTTGAACAAATACCATCTAATAATTTCTTGACTGACGGGTCGATTTTCTAAGCAGAATGTGACATGCTGCTAGTTTCTGCTATCCCCATGCACAAAAATAATTTCTTTTATAGTTGATGTAACGACTTGGTTGCTGAATTCGAGATGTAATCCCCAGGCAGCGAATAGTTTGGTTTGGATAACCGAACTTCCCCAAGTACAGCCTTTGATAGAAACGACTTGTGGCGAAAGATTATTTTGATCGAACCATCCCCCAAAAACCAAGCAAAAATGTGGACTGAGAACAAGGATATGATAGAGGGAGTTTTCTGTAAAGACCAGAACCGTATCGCCGGATTCCACTTCGCACTTCTTTAGCATCGGGAGATTTTTGATTTCAGCTTTGATTTGTTCCAGGGAAAAACCTGTCTTGGCATTTACATTAATTTTCATTTTTCCCCTTTAATATCGGCGTGACGATGTCGGCAACCACTTTCCATTCTCCCTTTTCTTTAAACATGATCAGCGTGAAATAGGCATCCAGCCGATCGACTTTTCCGTCGGTCCGTAGCTCTCGATAGTGAAAGACGGCCATGGCATAAGCTGCGTCGCCGTTTTGCACGATGAGAGGAGATTCATAGTCAATGCCCCAGTTTGTCTTCTTGAACCATTCGCTGTGATCGTCGAGATATTTTTGCCGGCTGTCTGTTCTTCTTCCATGGGAATTGATGTAATGGAACTCTTTGCCATGAGTGATCGTATCGACGAAACCCTCGAAATTTCTTTTTTTTATTGATTGGACATATTGCTCATATGCCGCCTGTGGAGTATCTTCAGCGAACACCGTTGTTAACATCATTGTCCAGAAAAAAAGAATCCCACAACCCGTTTTTTTCATTCCCATCTGCGACTCCTTGTATTTCTTAGTGTAAATTTATCGACTAGATGACATCGCTCAGACGCAAAAACGAATGCACTTTTTATGATAACGTTATCAATATTAACAGGGATATCTGGTCGTTCGACCTTTTTCGTGAATCCGTACGTTAAGCCTCCTTATTTATCTTCTGTCGTTTAAAACATGACTGTCCCTGTCACATTTGAAAATTGTTTATGAATTGTATGTTTTCGCGAATAAGGACGATTTTTATTATTGTGTTGTCTATATTTTTATTCGAGAAGTGCGTGAAGTCTGGTTTGATTGACTGAAAAACTGGGATTGAAAATGAAAGGGCGCCTGAGCCAAAACAGGGACCATGTCAATGCAAAAGTAGTGACCAAGTTTTTTACTTTGATTTTTATCTTTGTGGCTATTTTATTTCTTTCTGCCGGGACTTTAAACTGGCCCGAAGCCTGGATTTTGCTTTTCTTCTATTTCTTGTTTTTTGGAGGAAGCCTGATTTGGTTGGGAAAAAATGACCCTGGCCTCCTCGCGGAACGGATGTCGACAAAAAAAGGTGTCAAGGGTTGGGATAGAATCATTATGGGTGTTTACGCGATCATCCTCCTAATGCTCTTTGCGGTTACGGGGCTTGATTCTATCCGGTACGGATGGTCAAAGGTGCCTGTTGGGTTGAAAGCTCTCGGCTTATTAGGATTCGTTATTTCCTGTGTGTGGATCCTTTGGGTAATGAAAGAAAATTCGTATCTATCGAAGATGATAAGAATCCAGAAGGATCGCGGGCAAAAGGTCTGTAAAACGGGACCTTATCGATACCTCCGGCATCCAATGTATGCAGGTGTGATTCTTTCCGTATTCAGTTTCCCTCTTTGTCTTGGTTCTTTCTATGCCCTACTGCCCAGCTTGTTTATTGCATGCCTCTTCATTCTTCGTGCCTCGCTTGAAGACAAAACTCTAAGGAAAGAGCTGCCCGGATACCAAGAATATGCAAAACGAGTGCGGTACAAATTGCTCCCAGGCGTGTGGTAAAGGGGGATTCAGGTCAATGAAGAAAAAGCGGGTATCGATCTTCATGTCGGTTAGCTTTTTGTTATGCGTCCCGAGCATAGGTTGCAGGGAAAATCTGAATCGAGCGAACGCGGATGGAGATTACCTCAATCAGCTCTCCCCTGGGAATGAAGCCGAAATATTTGCTCCGGGATTGGTATCAACAGAATTTGGGGAGAGAGACGCGGCCTTTTCTCCAGATGGCAGTGAGTTTTTCTTTTCGAAAAGAGTCGGGACGATGTATGTCTTGATTTTCATTGAATGGAAAAATAGCAAATGGTCTAAACCTGAAGTCGCCCCTTTTTCCGGGAGATATTGTGATTGGGAGCCCTGTTTTTCCCTCGATGGAAATACACTCTATTTCGTATCGACAAATCCGTTAATCAGTTCCCGTTTTCATATCGGAACCATCCAGATAGGCAGAAATCATGTCCGAGGCTAATTCGTGATTCTGAATTTGACCACTTCAATGAAACCTTGTTCGTTCTCCCGGCACTGCCAGAAGCAATCGTCTGTGAAATATGTCCAGGGTTCCGTCGGAAATTTTATATTTCCCAGGATTTGAACGGAAGCGATAAAATCGCCCTTTGAATCGAAAGCATCGAAGGAGTCGGGTGAGTTTTTATCCTTTTCTGTCAACACATGGATGAGCATATTCCCCTCGGAGTCGATGAGGATATTGTCAAATGCCGGCTTATATTTGGGAAATTTCGTATTTTCGATTAGAAATTCAGGGACTTTATCCGTTGGTCCATCAGATGAAACCGCGACCAATTCGTTGAAAAAATTTTTCTGGTCCTCTCGAGTGATTTTTATCGGGATGTATTCACGACTGAAAGTTGAATGGAGTTTTTTTTGAATGTCCATAATGCCGATCTTATATTCATCAGAAAATCCAACCACAATTTCCCCCATTTTACCGACATCCCAGTGCACGCTCGGGCAGTACGGTTGAGGGATATTGACGCCTCTTCCCTGGATTTGCAGGAATTTGTGTTTCCAGACACTATGGGAATATAGGGAATCCAATAGATCGAAGTTTTCAGAGGACAAAAGGACGAGCGAAGTCAATTGCGGTTTTTCTGGATCCGTTGGAAACATCCTCTCCAATTCCATTATCAAATTCCCGCTGAGAAGCGCCTCCATTCTCATCGGATATCCCAGATTGGACGGGAATTTTTTTGAAAATAAGAACTTGCCGTCCGGCGATAAGGTGCATAAGCGCCTGTTGCCCATGTCCAGGACCACAATGCGATCGTATGAGAAGACAACTTGGAAGGGCCTTGAAAAGTCGCCAGGTCCCTGGCCAGCTTTGCCGAAAGTAGCCAGATAACTTCCTTGGGCATCGAATTTTTTTATATCGTTTGCCTGGGCATCACAGATATACACGTTGCCTTTCCCATCCGAAGTTATCCCGATGGGGGCCTCGAAGAACACACCTTCCGGCATCGATTCAGCTTTAAGAATGAGTTCGGGAACAAATCGGACTTTTCCTGCTGAATAGACCGTTTTAAGTGACGCACATTCTGCCTGGAGATAGAAAACGATGATGAATGCGGAAACAAAAACTAGGAAGTTGAAAGCGAAATTCTTTTTCATTTTTGTTTTTATCCTTTCTTCGGAAAGATGATTTTGAATGTCGTTCCGCCTTTTCGGCTAACCTCTATGCTTCCGTCAATTTGGTCTATCAGATCATTGATGAGTTGAAAGCCCAAGGTTTGCGGGTTCTGAAAATTCACGTTTTTCGGAAGGCCAACTCCGTTGTCTCTAACGATCAGACTATATGAATTTTTTTCGTTCTTATGAAAATAAAGCCCTATTTTCCCTTTCCGATCTGCGGGAAATGCATGTTTCAATGCGTTAGAAATAATTTCGTTTATGACCAGACCTAGGGGGATGGCATTATGTATACCTAAGGAAATGGATCCAACGTTCATATCTAATCGAATGTTCGATTCTTTAACTTCGAAAGTATGAAATAGCGAAACGGCCAATTTCTGGATATAGTCTCCAAAGTCTATCCTTGCCAGGTTCTCGGAATCATATAACCTTTCGTGGACCAGGGCGATCGACCGCAGGCGATTCTGCCATGTTTTTATAATTTCTGTCATTTTTATATCTTTGATTTTTCTTGCCTGCAGCCTCAGTAGACTCAACATGAGTTGCATATTGTTTTTCACCCGGTGGTGAAGTTCCCTGATCAGAACCTCTTTTTCTTTAAGAGATTTTCGAAGTTTTTCTTCGATCTGTTTTCGTTCTGTGATATCTCTCAGAACCGAAACGACACCTACGATTTTTTCGTTCTTTTTCAAAAGAGAACCGTGTATTTCGATAGTTTTTTCCTTACCTGACTTGGTTAGAAGGATCAATTCCAGAGCTGGAATTCGGTGTCCTGAAATAATCTTTGAGAAAGATGTGGATATTTTTCTTATGTTTTCTGACGAAAACATGTCTAGGGCATGAATTCTTCTTCCTATTATTTCTTTCTCCCGGTATTCTCCGAATTTTAACACTCTCCTGTTGACTTTTGTGATCTTGCCCGAAAGATCGAGTTGAACGATGCCATCGCTGACGCTGTTGAAAATCGCATCGGATTCTTTTCCAGTTCGAATTGTTCCCTTATGTGCTTCGTATTGCTTGGTCATGTAAAAGTTGCTGCTTATTCCTATTTTGGCTTAAAATTCGCACATATCTTCTTTACATGCTGATTTTTCCTATTCATATGACTTTTTTCATCAGAAATCGACCTGAATCATGTAATGGTACATCATCCACGAGGTTTATACCGGTTGGATCTTCAAAAATGGTCGCGATTCATGAAACGGGACGACATAACGTATAAATTGTGTTAATGTAAATTGTTTTGGATAATGACATGATAACGATAGGCGTTATCACTGCGATCAAAGAGGAAGCCAGGTATTTCTATGCAAAATATTCGTTTGAGAAAAAAACGCTGTTTTGCCGTGATTTTCTCCAATGTATTGAAAATAATATCAGATTGATACTCGTCCATTCTCATCCGGGTCCGGTTAATTCATCAGCAACTGCGGAGTCTCTTATCATCAATTTCTCCCCCGATTTCATTTTCAATACCGGAAGTGCCGGATCACATGATGTCGACATTTTGCCTTGGGATGTTGTCATCGGTGATCGTTATACAATGAACTACAATATCGAGGACGCTGAACAGAGCAAAATCAAAGAGAAAAGGGGACCTCTGATCAGGTTTATGAAAAATGATGAAAAAAAATCATTCGATTTTCTTGAACCTGATGGATATTTGCTTGAATTGGCCCAGGAAGTGAGCCAGGAAGTCTGTTTGGAGAGGATGGCTGGAGATGATTATCGCGATTTAAACAGGATTCACAGAGATCCAAAAATATTTTGTGCAGGAATCGGTTCGGAAGAACACTGGACAGTGGATGCCGAGCTGATCGAGAAAAAGAAAAACTTCTTCGGCCATCGAATCGAAGATAAGGAATCTGCCTATATAGCCCAGGTTAGCCGTTTTCATGATATTCCTTTCCTCAGCATAAGAGGAATTTCCGATAATGAACTCTTAGAAGGAACTGTCGGTTATGAAGACGTATATAAGAGAATCGAATCATGCTCTATCAATGCATCAAAACTGGTGGTCAGAGTGATTGAGAAAATTGGAGAAGATGTTTGATTCAGACGATTCGAAAAAATATGATGTTTGATTTTTGGCCTGAATCCGATTCGTTATATGGAAGGGCCTGCATATCCCTGGTGTTGTTCCGGATTTTATATTTTTTATTCCAGAAACCCTATCGATCGATCTTTATTCCCGAGAGGATTTCCAAAGCCAAAAGCACTTCTGCGTTGGGATCAAAATCGTAGGACTTAAGCCTGTCAAGAGTAAGCTCAAGGTCCGGCCTCAGGAGCCTTCCTTTTTCCGGATCATCGGGAAACATCAAGAATTGCTTCGTCGGGACAGACAAGGTTATCCCGGTGTTGGCCAGAGAAAGTTGAAGAACCGACCCGTAATGATTTCCTGCCTGGCCGGATGGAATCCCCACAATCTTGGCGCCAGCTTTTTTAAGGAATGCTGCCACCCAATAGCCGCCGCTGAAGGTTCGCGGCGAAGTCAAAACAACGATGTTCGCAACCTGACAGGAAGCTTCGTATTGGCCGGACCGGACTTCGGCCGCGAATGTTGGCGTCCAATTTTTGTAATATTCGATCCAACCCTCCCTATCCCGTTTTTCGCTCTCGTCTTCGGATGTCTCGCTAAGCAGCCTTTTATCAAAGAGATAGTCCCCAATCTTGAGCGGAAAAGCTCTGCTTTTATTGATTTCCTCCAACGAGCGGTTCTTGTGATGATCGAACAAGTAGGGGGAGAGTCTTTCGACTGAGAGCATTTCGGATACGGATTGATAGACATGCAGGCCATACAAAAAGTAAACGAGGATATCGCAACCGATGGAATGGCCGCCGCCGTTGCGTCTCACATCGATAATGAGCATCGCCGTATTCGACTTTTTCATCTCAACCGCCAATGACCGCAATGTATCGGTCATGGCAGGTAGGCCCTCGATTATTTTATCGTGTTCTTCCGGAGGTTCGGCATTGTGGAACTGCCTATAGAAATGTTTGGCCCAGTCTTCGGCTTGCTTATACCCTGTGTTTCTGAACGCCTCAAAGGCCTCTCGATAACTCACAAGGTTGTCGAGTCGCAATAGAGCAGCTTTTTTATTTCTATCGATGAAACTGAAATTCGGATCACGCTCTTTCTTTGAGGGAAGCTCAACTTTAGAAGACAGAGTGATAGGTTCTTTGGGAAGATTTTCGATGAATTCGACTTCTTGTTCTAGGATTTTATCGGATCTCATAAGAAAGCGGCATCGGATTTTTTCAGCTCCCTTCGCACCTTGAATGAGAGCGGCCAAACCATCCGGTAACCCAAGGCTTTCCCTAAGGTTGTGGAGGTTGCCGAATTCATTTTCTGCACCGGCTAACTGCCTCTGTCGCTCCACTAGTTCCGGGTAAGACACATCGTTGATTCCGGTGAGAATAGAACCAAGAATCGGCTTGTGGTTCTCAAAATAGACTCTGGAAACATAAAGCTGGTCTTTAACGATCTCCCAGCCCAATGGCAGGCGGAAGCGTGATTTTTCACGGGAAAAGGGAAGGCTAATGTATGTGTGTCCGTCCTGGACTGCAGCCACAAAGGGCAGAAGAAGTTCATAAAAGTCGGTTGCGGTCATTCCTTCTGGGGGAATGGCCTGGAGAATCTGCTGGAACCTGCGGTGGAATGTGATTTTTCCCCCGTTTATTCCATAGGGTTCCGGATGGATGGACTCGATAAACGAAGCGAGTTGAAGAGTATCCTCGATAAGCTGTTCGCCAGCCACTCTTTTCGTCTCCCGGTTCTGAGCGCTAGCAACGGACCATAAAAGGGGAAGAATCAAAAGAAGCATAAGAATCAAGACCGTAGGTTTTGTGTTTTTCATCATTGCCATTCTATCCTTTTCATAAAACGTTCTGCTCATGTTTGGATGAATATCTCTGTTCGTTGAATACTGAGGATTTTTTTAAGGATATCACTCGTTTTAAATATAAATCTGAAAAATAGAGGATTTTCATTATCTGGTGGAAAATATGTTCTGATTTTCATCGCAGGTCTCTGACTTTCAAGATCCCCCCGCTGTCCTGAGCAATATACAGGAAGCCTTGATCGTCCCGGGTAATGCCCTCCTGATTATCTCCGAGAAAGGCGTATTCCTTTACGACCTTTCCTTCGAGAGTGATCTCAACCAGGATGTTATCGGCGTCGCTCACCACATTCAACAACTTGGTTTCCGGATCATAATACATGCCAGCTGGATCATCTAATTTCAAGGGCAAAACCCGCATTATCTTTGCTTCAGCTGTTTTTTCGTGACTGGTATTCAAAGGGATATAAAGTTCAAATACACAGGGAGGGTCCCATTGATTTCCTGCATAAAAGGCCCCGCCTTCAGGATGAGCTTCATCCCGTACAAATTCTAGTGATTCAACTCCCTGATCATATGTTTCTTGCTGTTTTTGGATATAATTAGGATCCCCCTTCCATAACCGGTTTATTGGAAACTCCCGAGTGACGTCTTGATCGACCGGGTCAACCTCAAGAATGACATCCTCGCCCTCCACAATCACATAAAGAAATCCGGTCTGAGGATTCACGGTTATGCCTTCCAGATCCCCTGGAATTTGTATGCCGGAAACCAGCATCCCATCGGTTTTGATCTCAAGAATCATTCCCTCATCGCTGACGACAAAAAGAGTTTTTCTTGATGGATGAAAACAGATTCCGGAAGGTTCCTTGATCCTTCTCTCCAGGTCAATATCACTTCCAAATCCCTGTTCATCGAGCCACTTATAAGGGAATCGGATATTTGTTGAAAATTTCTCTTTTGGGCAGGCTATCCCCAGGATTAATAATATCAGCAGACAAACCGTCTTTGTTTTCATTGCTCAATCCCTAAAATTCCAATATCGCATTTATCTCACCAATGAGGTGGGTTGGTTGGACCAAATTCGTCTCGTGAAAAGTCCAGGTTAAATAATTTTACATTTAAGATGGGAATATGAGTTTTTACTCGACTTTCCGCATTCGGAATTCCATACTAACGTACCAGGTGCCGTCGGGTCTTTGCCGCTCGGACCTGGCCGTTAAAATCCCCTCGTCGTCAATCGCAAAGCCGAACTTATATGTTTCCCCTCTCGCGTCTTTGTTGATGTAGTGGAGAGCCTTTCGCTCAACGTCAATCTCGATTTTTTGCGTGAAGACGAAACCGCTTCCGGTTCCTCCGCAATGCCACATTCTGTATTCGCCGCTTGGGCCATCGAAATAGATCATTCCCAGACCGTACATGATGTTAGTCTCAGCATCTTCCGGGACTCCTTGCGGTCTGAATCTTCCTTCACCGTCGACGACGAGTCCGTTGCACCTGTAGCTGTACAATTCAGTCACGGAGAACGGATAGCGTTGGTCGGGCCCGACCAAGATCCAGCCTTCACCTTTCCATTGCCCGATGACAAAATCCAGTTTCTTCATCGCCACCCGCTCATCATTATCATCTTTTTGGATGCTGCTGTGATTCATCGATTCCTCCCTGTTTCGGTATTTCTCCGGCTCAGCAGGCGGAACATCCCAATCTTTCATGTCGTAGATCCAGCCCGGATAGTCTTTGTCGACTGAAATCCGGTCTGTTTGAATCTTTACGGGATGATCGGCCAGATATCTTTTGATGTACTGAATGATCGAGATAAGATCGATTCGGGGGTCCACCGTCATATGCAAAGAATCGTTCTTTGTGAAATCCCGTCGAGGCATATGGGAAGGATATGATGTGGATACTAAACAAACAAAAGTCGATAGAAGCAGACCTATGAGCCTTCCGGCCGATTTTTTTAACTTTGTTTTCATAGTTATCACCTCTCGCTAAAATTTGTGGGCCTCGGTTCCCTCGGATAAGCGGCCGTGAGAGCAATAGAGGCCTCTGGTTATGGATCCGGCTGCCATCCCTGATTCATATCCCTGATTCGCGGCCGCGGGTCTTGAACCGGATGACGACCGGAAGCATGGGATTATCCTTTTCATCCGCAAAATTCTGGGCAAGCTCGGAATTGAGGCCAAAACCGTATTCCGTATCAGGTTCGAGCTTGATACCCAGGATGAAAACCGTATTAGAGGATTCCCATCTGAATTCACCTGTGAATTCAGGAAATTCGGTGTTTTCGATATGAATGAACAGGGTGTTCTGGTTCATGGAGCGGTCGAACTCGATCCGGATTTCCTTCAAACTAGGATCGACATCCGATTCTCTGTCTGCTGGCACCGTGCCCACAACTTTCGGGAGTCTTTCCGGGTGAGCCTTTAATTCCTCGAACCGCTTGCGCGCTGCTTCCCTTCTCTGGGCAGCAATTTCATCCAGCCTGTTTTTGATCTTCGCGAATTCCTCAGGATTTTCTGACATATTCTCCAAGGCGGAGATCACGTCAGGGAGGAAAGAATCAAATGTCGGATAGCTCTCGCGCCGGCTCTCGAATTCTCCGAAAAATTCATAAAGCTTCTCAACAAGCACGAACTGCCGGGCCATCTGCCTGTCTACTTCGGCTTCAGCCTCTTCTTCTCCTCTAAAAGCCAGCAGATATCGAGCAACGGAGGTGCGGACGAAAGTTTCCTTCATCATAGTTTGCCACTCGGTATAAGCCTGATTCCTCATAAAGGATTCAACAAGGGGAAAAAGCTTTTCCCCTAACATTCTGAGCTCCGATTGATGCCTGTCTACAAGTGGATTGACGAAGGAGTGGCAAAATTCGTGAATGATCGTGGTCAAAAAACCTATGTTCTCGAAAACAGGAAGCTTGTCCTCATCAAGATTAGGGTATCCCAAACCCAGAATGGAATAGTATTCGATTTCTCCGCCTGGGCTCCGGAAGCAGAGTCCATAGGAAGGTCCTCCATTATTCGGTGCCAGAGCGATGATGAAATTGCCCTCTGCTCCATCGCCGAAAAAGGACGTAAACCAATCGAGATGGACTTCCTTTTTCACGAAATCTTGAGCCCGTTCCAAGGTCACCGAATAAAAATCCTGATGATCTTGGAAAAATTTCATGAAATCGGAATCCTTAACGAACGTCCGGGCCTCATTCAGGAAGTCGCGGACCGTTTCCGTTGTCCAGCGTCTGTCCAACAATTCTGGATATTTTTCAAAATCAATCCTCTCTTCGAGTTCGGGAGGATTGGAAAGATAAATCGCAAGACTCATGGGGGCATCAAATCCGATTCCGGCATTCCTGCGAAGATTCTTGACCATCTCGACAGCAGAGTGTTTTTTGAACGCATCGAAATGTTTTTCAATGTCTGCCACATAAGGGATGACACCGCGCTGGTTGTACTCGCCGTTTCCAGCCAGGCGGAAAATGATGCTCATTAGCTCCACCCTGGGATCAACAACAACTTGAATTCCGGTTCCATTGTTCTCATTGACTTTCGGGAAGATGATGGCCGTTGATAAGAAGACAATAAGGATAAAACTGATAATATTGATTTTCTTCAGGATTTTTTCATTTTTCATGAGTTCCCCCTGTTATTGAATTGCACTATCCAAACAGGTATATTCCAATATTTTATAAGTAAGACTAGATTTCCAATGGAGTTTTCGACCTAATTTATACACTCTTTCTTTACCTTCTGAACTTTCATATACATATGTTTTTTTTTGTTGGAAGTCGTCCTGAATCACGAATGAGGACATCGTTTATATGAATTATGCCGGTTGGATCTTTTTAAAAGAGATTGGGATAATGAAAAAAAGTCATGCGATTATGAGGAGTTTCTGACTATAAAAAGCCATCCGGCAGGAGAAAGGATATTATTATTTTGTGAGAACGTCTCCCGGTTTTTGCCAGGTCAATTTTCCGCTTTCGACCACAAAGGTGCCGTTGACAAGGACATATTCGATGCCCTCGGCATATTGATGCGGCTCGAAGAAGGTCGCGGTATCTTTGATCGTCTTCGGATCGAAAACGACCAGGTCGGCGTGAAAACCCTCCCGGATCATCCCTCTGTCGCGAAGACCCAATATCTGGGCCGGCAGCGAGGTGGAGGCCCGGACGGCGTCTTCCAGGGAAATGACGTTTCTTTCCAAAGCAAAATACCGGATTTTTCTCGGGAATGTTCCGTAGTACCGGGCATGTACGGGTCCATCCCCTGGCAAAGCGATGCTGGCATCTGACGAGGTTGCGGTCCAGGGTTGGGCTGAAAAAGCGTCGACATCGATTTCTGCCATCGAAAAAGCGCGCAAGCGTGCTCCTCCAGGCCTGTCTGCGTATCCCTCGAGCTGAAGTTTGATGACCATCTCCACATCCGGCACCCCGTGCGCTTCGGATATCTCTGCGAGGTTTTTCCCGATATAAGACTTATCCGGATAATCCATGACGATGATGTTTTCAGCCTCGCCCCTCCAGTTGAGGTTGTGCCTGATGTCCTTAAACAAATCTTCAGCCATTTCCGTATTGTCCAACACTTTTTGCAGTTCGATCTGGAAGTCTCGCCCCAGAGCCCACCGCGGTATCAAAACCACGCTGCCGTCGCTCCCCGAAGTATTGTACGGATAACAATCGGCCCAGATGTCCACCCCCTGTGCCCGCGCCTCATCGATCAACCTTATGATGGCCCGGCTCGCCCCCCAGAAATCGGCCCCCCTTGCTTTGATATGGGAAGCCAGGACCGTGGCCCCTGTCCGCTTCCCCACATCGATGAGCTCTATGATGTTTCCCAGCATGTTCGGAGGCCCGGGCTTGTGCTGGCTGGGCACATACCACATGGGCGTCAGACCCGCGGCCCTCTCGTGGGCCATGTAAACGCCGCCGAAAGGAACGATCTCTTTCACCAGGGCTACGACCTCATCTTCGGTGCTCCAGATACTCGGTACATATTCAAGTCCTGTGGACATGCCGAAAGCGCCCGCTGTCATGGCCTTCCGTACCAGTTCCTTCATCTGTTTGATCTCTTCCGGCGTGGCCGGTCTCTGGAATTCTTCTCCCATCACTTGACGGCGGACAGCATTGTGCCCGATAAAAAGCATGACGTTTGGCCCTGTTCCTTTTGCTGCCAGGGTTTCCCGCTGCGTTCGGATGCCGATCGGTCCTCCCCCGCACATGTTGGAAACGAGAGAGGTCACGCCCTGGCTGACGAAATTGGGAGCGAAAAATCTTTTTTCATCTTCACCCTTCCAGGATGTCTCGTCCTCCACGCTGTCATAGGAATGACTATGGATATCGATGAATCCCGGAGCGATCACTTTCCCTGTGATATCGATGATCTTTTCGGCTGAAGAATTTTTTTTCAGCCTGCCGACCGCAGCGATCTTCCCGTCTTTGATGCCCACGTCTGCATAAAAACACGGATTCCCGGTCCCATCCAAGATCCGGCCGTTTGTGAAGAGGATATCGAATCGTTCCTCGGCTTCGGCGGTGAAAAAAGCCATAGCGGCCAGTGAAAAGAACAAGACCCAAATCACGATCGAAAATAATCTCGCTTTTTTCATCTCTCCCTCCGCTTCGTTCAAGTCGAGACTATACCTTACATGAAATATCATCCCTTTTTCAACGCAGAGTCCTGCCCGGGCAAATGAATCTGTTGATTTTGGCGAGATTTTTTATTATCTTATAGATGCTCGTTATAATATTTTCATAAGCGATTCCAACTGCCTTTAAAATAATCATCCATGGAGTGAAAAAATGGCTGTTCAAGCAAAAATTAGAGAGTATCGGCCGGAAGATCTAAACCAGGTGCTGGGACTGGTCAAAGAACTGGAAGCTGAGATGGCAGAAAGATTCTCGAACATCAAGATCACGGCAGCGGAATGGGATTACAAACAGAGATACCTTCAACCAGGGAACAAATACAAGACATTTGTCGCTGAAGTGGAAGGCAAAATCGTGGGTTACCTGATCGGTTATCCCTCCGTCAGTGCGCCCGAAGTGGACCGCATGTATGATGTTCTCCCTGTCGCACCCGGCCAGGTTCCTCCGGAGTTTTATCTCCAGATCACGTTTGTGTCCAAACCTTTCCGGAACCAGGGGATATCCACACAGCTCCATAAGAGGATAGTGGAATATGCCCGGGAACAGGGGCACAAGGAGCTGTATGCCTGTATTGCCAAGTGGAACGAGCCGGAAATCGCCGTCATCAAATCTCTCAAGTTCGAGATCAAAGACCTGGGATACAGATACCGGTTGAGCCTGAAATTATAAGCGTATCTCTATTCTTCCACTTTGATTTCGACCGGCGGGCTTTCTGCTCTCTGTTTTCCCGCGATCCCGACCGCTTTGATTCGATAAAAGCCCGGCCTCATATCCCAGTACAGGCTGAAAGGATAGGACGCCTCGCCGATTTTTTGATTGTCCACCCACCATTCCACGCGGTCCACGGCCATTTCATCCGGGATACTTGCCTTGAATTTGATCCTTTGGAATGAGGGCCGGAGAATAGGGTCCATCTTGAATACGTCCCGGTTCCGGGGAAAGGCGATCGCAAACGGTAATCCTTGTGAGGCCTGCAGCCCTTTTTGCCTGCTTTTTCCTGTATGAACGGAGCAATATTGTTGCGGTTCTGTTCCTTTGATGAATATGTCCTCCATGGCGCCGGGGCAGTGTTCTGTGGCGCGATTTCCCGAGAGCGGGCAGATTTTGGCTTTAACGACTTCCCCGGCCTCTGCAAAGGAAAGGGGAGACTTCCGGTTTTCCAGAAGGAGCATGATGTCTTTGAAAAGCGGCCCGCATCCGGAAACTCCCGAAATGTTGTGCATGGGGGAGGCATCGAAATTCCCTACCCAAACGCCGACCGTGTAGCGCGGGGTGTATCCGACCGTCCAATTGTCACGAAAATCCACGGTTGTGCCGGTCTTGACCGCACAGTCGAAGGGCAGATTCAGGGGAGAGAGGTAGCCGAAAGCGGGAACACGCGCGTCCCGGTCGGCAAGGATATCGCTAAGGATGAAAGCGATTTGTGGAGAGAACACCCGGTGCGGGCTTTCCCTCTTATCCCAGTCGATTTCCTTTTTTTCTGTGTCGTAACATCCGAGGATCGCTCTATCCCCTATGTATATCCCTCCCCTGGCCAGAGCGGCGTAAGCCCTTGTCAATTCCAAAAGGGTGACTTCCCCGTTCCCTAGGGTCAGGCCGACGCCGTAATGGCTCGGGCTTCTTTCCAGGCTCTCGAAACCCAATAACTTGAGCCTTTGGTATAGCAGATCGGGGCCGAGTCTGTCGAGAAGGGCAACGGCCGGAACATTGTAGGAACAGGCCAGGGCCTGCCTCAGGCGCACGGTCCCGTGGAATCGCTCGTCATAGTTGCGGGGAGAATAACTCCCTCTCGGGGTAGGAAAGTAGAAGTCCCTATCTTCCAGAATCTCTGCTGCGGTCATTCCTCTTTCCAGGGCCAAGCCGTAGGTGAAGGGTTTGAGCGTGGATCCAGGTTGCCGGAGGGCCACGGTGCCGTTGACCTGCCCGTCATGGCGGGCATCGAAAAAGTCCTTGGAACCCACCATGCTCAAAATCTCGCCTGTGGGATTGTCCATGACGATAACAGCAGCATTGGAGATGTTTTTCTTTTCCGCCCTCAGGATGTGATCCCCGACCAGCGCCTCGATTTTCTCCTGAAGCGAGTAATCGCATGAAGTCTGGATCGTGCTCAGTGACCGTTTTATGGATGGCGGGATCTGCCGGAGGATGAAATCGCAAAAATGGGGGGCCCGAAAATTGATGTGTTCCGGCACTAGCTGCAAAAGCTCTCCTTTTGCCCTTTGCCATTTCGCCCGGTCGATATGCCCGCTTGCGAGCATTCGATCGAGGATGCGCTCCTGCCTTTGTTTTGCTTGACCGAAAGAGCGGTAGGGGTTATGTGTCGATGGGGACCGGGGGAGTCCTGCTAAAAAAGCGGCTTCTGCCAGGCTCAGGTCTGCGGGCGGTTTGTCGAAATACAGTTTCGATGCGGCGGCGATCCCGTAAGCCTGGTTTCCGTAGTAAATGCGGTTCAGATATTGGGTGAGAATTTGATCCTTGGGAAACGTGCGTTCGAGCCGGAGGGCAAGCCAGATTTCATGAATTTTGGCGAAAAGCGTGCGGCGGCTGTGGAAGATATTCCGTACGACCTGCTGGGAAATCGTGGACGCGCCGGAGACGATCCGCCCGTACCGGACGTTCTGATACAGGGCCCGGGAAATGGCGACCGGATTGATGCCGGGATGGATGTAAAAATACCGGTCTTCTGCTGCGATCGTGGCATTGACTAGCTCGGGGGAAACCTCATCCAGGGCTACCCATCGGCAGCGGCCTCCTTCATCCGAGAGGACCTCTCTGAGCGGAGCGTTGTTTCGGTCCAGCAAGGAAAGGGAAATTCCCGGTGAAGGCTCGAGGCATTCCCCGGGAAAAGGCATGTACAAAGATAAAGACATCAATACGGCAAGGAACGATAAGGTCAAAGCTACGATCCTTTTTATTTTTTTGGCCATTTCATTTGATGATGTCTATCTTGGCTTCTTCGCTCCGGCCGAAAACCTCGGGTGAATACATCTCTTCGATCTTGGTTCCGGGGGCATGGAACGTCCCGTATGTCAGGGCTCTTACGAGATACCGATGGGTGTGAATTCCGGGCATCAAGGAATCGGCAAAAAGGAGAACCCGGTCGTCATGCATCTCGATATGGTTGAATCCCTGCCACCACCGCTGCCATCCTGCGGACCCCGCCAGCGCTTCCATTTGTTTTTGACGTTCTTCGCTTTCGGTCAGGAATGCCGGGTTCACCGCCTCGAATCCTGCGGGGAGCGGATCGTCGAGAACCACGAAAAGGCTTTCCTGGGGAGAGATGACCTGGAGCGTGACAACGGCCAGTGTCCCCGCCTGGATGGAATCGATCGGATCGCCGTCCAGGGTCGTGATGTTTTTTATAACGCTGAATCCCTGGTCCAGGGCTGTCAATTTCCTCATGGGGGCGTATGTCAGCCGCGTCTGGTAATAGAGTTTTCCTTTTCCCCGCATGTCGATTTTCAGCGGCACGGATTTTCCCGGCGTCAGGTCTTCCAGAGGCGATTGGATGATTGCCGTTTTATCCCGGACATCGAAGGATTCTTCGAGGATGCTTTTTCCCGCCAGGAAGATCGCGATTCTGAAATCGGGTGCGATTTTTTCGTATCGCTTGTAAAACTCGCTCAGGGCATAAAAAACATAGAAATTGTCCTGCGTAGTTGCCCAGGATCCCGCTTTACGCTGTTCCACGAGCCAGCGTGCGATCGATGAGAGCAGGGGATTTTCGGTGCCGACTTCGATGAGACTCTGGAGGATGAGCGCTGTTGTCCGCTTGTTCGATGCGTAGATCCATCGGCCTTCCCGGCCTTCGTCCTCTTCGAAGTGCGCTGCCGTCGGAGTGATTTTGACCTTGTTCATCAATTCCTGGATGAGAACGTTCCTGGCATCGAGCGATCCTCTTCCCCGGTCGAAGGCTTTTAGAAGGAGAGTTTTCCCGAAAAGGGAAAGGGCCTCCCTTTCTGCGAAAAGTTTTTCCGCATAGGCCGGTTCAGGCTGGCCGAACAGGGCCAGCGCGTAGAGGGCATAAGCCTGGGTGGTTTGCCAGATTTTCTGGTGGTAGGGATAGTTTTGCTTGACCATCCGTCCCCGGATCATGTTTTTCAAATAAGAGATGAGGCGGTTCAGGCGGCCCTCATCGACAGCGAATCCGGCCTCCCTGGCACGGGCCAGCGCAAAGGCCGCATAACAGGAGTTGAATGGTGAGTCATACGGGGAATCCGGCCACAGCCCGAAACCGCCGTTTTCTCTCTGGTATTCATAAATGTCCTCCAGGCCTTTCCGGATATGATCTTTCATCTCGGCCTGTGAAAGCTCGCTCAGTTTGAAATCAGAGAGGACATCCTGGGCCACGATATAGGGCAGAATGGAGGAAAGACGCTGTTCCAGGCAGAGATAGGGATAGTCTGTGAGAAAGCGGACACTGCCCTCCAGCCCCGCTAAAGCACTGGCAGATGCGGAAAAGGCGATCCGGCTTTCAGCGGCATACACCTTTTCCGGAATGCGGATCGTCTCTTGGGCGGATTCTGCCGTTTCCCCATATAGGGCCACGGTCTCTGTCGGACGGGGCAGTTTCAGCGGGAAGGATACCTCGAGGCCGTCTGTGTCCTCTCCCATCCGGGCCCGAAACGCGAGTTCTGCTGTCCCCGGTTTTTCCACTTTGAAGGTGAAGAGAGCCTCCCGGCTTTCTCCGGCATCCAGAGAGAATTGCCTCGCAGGATTCTCTTCGGTTAACAGCAATCCGCCTGCCTGGCAGTCGAGGACGATTTCCGCTTTGCCGGCAGTCTGATTGTGAACGACCACGCCGCCAGAAAATTCGTCGCCGACCCTGGCAAAACGGGGAAGGGACGCCTGGAGCAGCAGGGGTTTGGTGACCCTGAAATGATCCTCTGCCCGCCCGAACCGGGAATTTTGGGTTTGGGCCACGGCCATCACCCGAAAAGTGGTCAGATTGTCCGGAAGCGTGAATGTCGCGCTCGCCTTTCCCTCCTCAGTCGTCAGGAGCGATGGATTCCAGTAAGCCGTGAACCGGAAATCCCCTCTCAACTCGATCTCGGCCAAGGACGGGGCCGGGCTTGCTTTCATCATTTCTCCCAGCCCTCCCCCCATTTCTTCTCCTTTTTCCCCGAAGAAAAGCTGTTCCAGGACAAAAGGCCGCGAATCCGACGTGTGAACGGCCAGGGGCTTTTGGCTGTAAAAATGGGAAAAGGGATCGGGCGTTTGAAAGCCGATGAGATTCAGCACGCCCACATCCACCACTGCAACGGACAGGCTCGCTTTCGTGCCTTTTCCTCCGCTGTCTTTGACTATAAAATCGACGGAGACTTCCTCCCCGGGTTTGTAGGTTTTATCGAGGCCGAGAATTTCGATCCCCAGGCGTTTTTCCGATGGGTCCACATTCAGTTTGGCATACCCGATCTTGAAAGACGGCTTTCCCAGATCCTGGGTGTTGTCCACGACTTTCGGGGTCGTCCGGCCTTGAACGAGGAGGACGGAG
>Ga0180437_10000488_pt1 | contig 76695 bp, 84 predicted proteins | sample SS_ome_4_FD_132410 | JGI IMG/M metagenome (GOLD analysis project Ga0180437, IMG submission 132410) | Hypersaline lake sediment archaeal communities from the Salton Sea, California, USA - SS_3_D_1 metaG | ecosystem: Environmental > Aquatic > Non-marine Saline and Alkaline > Hypersaline >...
ATTACATTTCAGTTGTCTACCCGGTACCCGACCCCACCGGTAGAACTCTCCTACTCAACGTAGGCCTCAGCCATATCAAAGGCAAACATCAATTACATTTCAGTTGTCAAGGAACGTTTTCTAACTATCTCTTCTTATTAAGTAGCACAGGGTGCTAGAGCTGTCAAGAAGTAATTTTAAAAAAGGTTTAGTAGTAGTGCGAGCAGAGGGAGTCGAACCCATCACGAGGATTAACCTCATCGGATTTTCTTACCACTACAACTTTCGTTGCCTACTGAGTAGTTTGTGGTCTGGACTTTCTCTTCACCGTGGCTTAAAAGCTTTAGGTGCGCCGTGTAATAGTCTCTACACTCGGTTTTACAACCTAGCTCGGGATTGCCACCACCACCTTTTTAGGCGTGCTGAGGTTTCCCCGAATTAGCGGCGTCCACTCACAAGGTTTCCCTAGTAAGGCTCAAATTTAATAGACAAAAGTCCGATGCGTCTACCAGTTCCGCCATGCTCGCAATCTAATTATCGAGTGCTACTGAGTGGAATCGAACCACCAAACAATCACCTGTTTTTGAAACAAGCCGCTTTACCTATTTGCGTACAGTAGCAAGCGTGAAAGTGGCAGCTGCAGATGGTTCCACCGGGAAGGCAGTTCCCTACCACTTTCACAAGGTTTTCGATACATACAGAATTCAAGTCAGGTAACAGCCTTTCTTGATCACGTACTGCATTGTACCTAGAGTTTTTGTACCCGGACCTACACGACGTGATCGCAGCCCAAGCATCTTACTTAAACGGTCAACTCCTAAGAACCGTACTAGTTAAAGTGTGAAGGCAAGAAATTAATCTGCCTTCACGTTTCGGTTCCACCACATAGCGTGATTTTGCCTAAAACCTTTGCGGCTTCACTTCCTTGGTTCCACCGTCTTATTTTAAAGGACTGGTCTTACGGCCCTGCTAGCTAAACTAAAGACCCTTCCACGAGTCCTACGTGGTTAATTCGCCTATTACAGAAATGATTAGTAATGTTAGCTCAAGGCTTAACAACCGACTTTTCAAGTCGTCACCCTAGTTGTTACCAGTTCCAGACCAAGTAACTACATTATTAGGTGTTAATGCCATTAACAATCATTCTAAGGCAGCTGTCATACTGCACAGCTACAAGGGTCACTCACTTAAATTTCTCCCTCTTTTTGACCCAACGAAGTGAGGGAGGTACGTTGTAGGGGACTCAACAGCTGCTGTTGTTGTGACTGGTTGGAAAGAGTGCAGACTGGTGAGGTGGTCAAAGCAATGAAGAACGCTTGCAAGATGACACTGTTCCTTGACAGAATTGATTGGGCGGAAATTACTTTCCTAGCCGGTATCATCTCTTCTACATTGCCTAATCCCTGCGAAAAATTAAGTGAGCAAGTTTTAACTCAAATCCCGGAATCACTCAGTTTTTGGTTTTCTGCTCACTTAAACTGAAGTTAAAAAATTTCCGGTTTTTGAAGGAGAAACCGGAAAACTCCTTACTGCTAGTCCAGCTTCACCTCCTCCACCTCAGGGGTAGGGGGACGGAAGCAGGACACGGTTTCGAGCACCGTGAAGGGGCGACCAACCTTAGCAGCTAGCCGCTTGGCCTCCTGATCGGCGCTTTCCCGACTGGGGTGTCGGTAGTACGTCCGACCGTAATGGTGCCCTTCCTCTCCGAAACTTTGAACGATCCAGTACTTCTTCAGGTCCATGGTTCACTCCTCCTTATGAGTGGGTTGGTGGGGCAGTTGCACCCCGGTTGATTAAAATGGCGAATTTTTATAAGTCGCCGTTTATCAAACTTCCACCCACGGAAAAGCACCTAAGGTTCTGAATTTTCCTTTCTCGTTCAAAAGTTTAGGATTTACAGATTGTCGGGATCAAACCGATAAAGAGTAGCTCCTATTTAGCAACCAACCTGTACCCTCTCAGAAGAATTATTGGTGCGAGAGGACCACCGTAAATATTTAAATCGGTCACATGATTTACCTATTTTCGAGTGTGACAACATTTACCGTTGGACTTGTCACAAATCCCAAATTTAAATACCGATCTGCAAAAAATACTGGGTTAGAGTTTTAAACAATCAAAAACTAAATTCTCCTTTCTTTTGTAATACCTACTATTCCTATCAGAATTTGGAGATGCTGGGATTCGAACCCAGGTGTTGAGTATAGTCCCTTATGACATCTACGATTATAGCTGCTACGATTAATTCCATCCCAACATTCTCTTGAGCAGCAAAGTCGGTTGGGTCTTGTACGGAGTGCTTATTTCGTGCTCTCCTTCCTACCGCAAGGGGAGAGGCCACTAGTCTGATTTAATGATGCGCAATTCTAAACACCTCAGACGGGGTTTTTAGGTGCACAATGGCCAAAATTAAGCCGCGTTAGCGACAGCCATGGGAACGTCGTTATCGTTCGCTTTTCTTGTTTCCTGAGTTTTTAACGAGGTCCCAGAAATCCCCGAATCGCAGTCCTAACTTTCTACCCCAATCGAAACCAATTCATCCCCGAAAAATGAAACAGTTTGTAAGACGTTCAAAGTGTGCAAACTGTTTCATCTTAAAGTGAAGTAAACACTACTTGTCGTCTTTTTCCACTTCAAGACGGTATCCAATAAACGTTATGGGTGCACACACTCTCTACCCAAACTTGTTTGAGGAGCACCTAGTTTTTCAGATACCTAACGGCTATTCTGTCAACTTGACGACAATACAGAGGTTACCAAACCTCACAAGCCGACTGAACAATTACGGGAAGCCGCTAGCCCCGAAAGGTAAACATCGATTACAGTTCAGTTGTCAAGGAACGATTTTGCCAACTTTCATCAGCGTCTAAGTAGTTTGTAGCACCGTGTGCTAGAGTTGTCAATCTTTTTGTTCAGAAAAGTTTGCAACTCCTACTAAGAAGGTAAGTATCAATTAATCTTTGGAGTCCAATACCAAGAACAAGCGAGGAGAGTCTCCTTCAGTAGAAATATACACACTAGCCATATCAGAAGCGCTTAGTTCTAACGGCAAAACATGGTGTGAGCTGGGTTCATCAATTAGAATAGCTTCACCTGCTAATTGAAGATGCTTAAGAGCCAGTTTTACCAATTCTTTAGCTACGGTTATATTCCAATTTGCGTCTCCAATAATACTCCATTCTACAGCATCTTTGTCATACTCAGGATAATCTAAAAAATCAGTTTCTTTGAGTATTTCTAAACTGGATTTTAAAGTCAGAAGACAATTACTGGTTTTTGTTTTAGTTTCTTTGTATTGCTCTCTTAATTCGTTTATCACTTCAGACATCTTTCACCTTAATTTCTCCCATTCCTCTGTTAGATCCACACGGTGGGGTACGTAATAAAACTGACCTGAAATTGCACTAACCACCGTAATAAAATGTGGGTCAAGAGTGTCAAAATCTAAGAATAATTGCTGTTCTTTATTCCAACAAAATCCTTTTTGTTTGCACAAAAGAACAGCTTCTTTTTCTGAAAAGACAACAGTTCTAATATGTGGGTCTTTGTGAAGTCGCCCTTGTTGAAGAATATAAACAATTTTGGGTTGTGACATTTTCACCTCGCTTAAATAGCTTTAACAGGAACATAATTAAATTTCGTAGTAGTAACGCTTGGATCTCCTTCCAAATCCAGACCTTGACTAGAATGTTCAAACCAAGCATTGGTATAAACCATTATTTTATTGTCAAAGTCGTGAACATGAAAATCTTTACCCACCCACCAGCAATTTATAACTTCTACAAGATGACCATCAATGTTCATCTCAAAGAGTTTAACAATTTCGAGATCACAAATTTGAGCCGTACAAGAATAAGTAGGTTCACTCCTCTCATCCCACTGAAAATAACAAGTAGGATTTTCTTCGGGTCCATTTACTTCTACAAGGGTACCTCGTTTAGAGGGGTCTCTGAAAAACTGCACTCTAATTCCAGGCTCTAAGATCTCAATTGGAATGTCTTTTATTTTCATGAGTTTATTTTTCCTCGTCTCGTTTGTAGGTTTCGTAAAATAAATCTAAAGCTTATCTACTTTTCCTTATGGGGAGGATTTATTCAGTATTGTGCAAAACTGCGCATCATGCACAGCTCCACACAATGTGCACACCCACCTAAGCCCACTCACACCATCTTGTTGAATTGGTATAGACCAGTCGCGACAAAAACACGGCACTTCCACGGCAAATGGTTTTTGAACAACAATTAAATTATGTGCCCATGTAAAATGCATCGTTGGTTCTCCATACATGTAGAATTATTTATTTTGACATTTTTCCTCATCTCGTTTGTAGGTTTCGTAAAATAAATCTAAAGCTGATTCTTCTGAGCCAGCATCAACAGGATAAGTAAGACGGTGATTACAACCTGTACACCAAACTGTTATTTTATATTCTTTATTTACAGCTCCTAAAGATTTCCCGCAAACAGGACATTTCCAACGTGGTCTTTTCTTAGCCATTTATTTTATCCTTGCCAATAACAGTAAAGACAACCGTGCTTACAAGATTTTCGCCGGTCAAGCAATTCTGTTTTAACGGCCAAACAATTACAAGCTACTCTCTGTTTACCAACTGTTTTCTGATCCCACTCTAATTCTAGAGCAGATAAGTCGTCTTTACTTACACAACCAAGACAAGTGAATCCTGGTTCTCCGCAAATTTCGAGTAGAGCAGATGTGTACGGTTGAAGGTTTTTAACCAGTCTTTTCCGGTACCAAAGAGGAGCGTGTATTTTTCCCAACTCGTAAACAGAAATAAGATCTTCTAAGTAATAGTTTATATCTTCTTTTCCTAACTGATAAAATCTGCCTTTAATGTGATTATAGAGATCTAAGAAAGAAATACGTACTCTGCTGTAAACAGCTTCACTCAGCACTTTCTTAGCTTTTACAAAACCCTTTTCTGTTGGAAAAATAGGGTCCACTCGTAAAACAGTTTTTGCTGGTCCCAACCAAGAAACAAACTTCTTATGACCTTTGAGAGCATTTTTATAATCAGGAACGTGAGGCTCTAGGGGAGTACTGCCCCATCCAGTAATGGTACAGTGGACAATTAATTTGTCGGCTGGTACTTTATACTTCTTCAGCTTTTTGTAGAGTAGAAGTGGATCTTTAGTAATTGCGATAACACCATCAACAGAGTCCAGCTTAGCTATCCACTTTTTAAAATGGCGAGCTGCGTCTCCTCTTTCTGTAATTCCTATTTTCATATATGACGTTCTCCTCCTACCGTACAAACTCTCTTAAATAGCTTCTCTCTGTACTCTTCGAGATTGAAATTGTCCGGTCGGTTTTGCTGTAACCACGCTCCATAGAGTTGCTTCATACGTTCTAAATCCGGAGTTTCTGGTTCAATAGCTACATAGAGGGGTAGTAGCTCTTCTGCCTTCTCAAAAATGTGGATGGTCTGTTCTAGAGGAATCTTCTGAAGCTCATCCCAGCGATTCCAAGGCCACCAACCAGGAATATCTTCGCAACCAAAGCTATCCGCTGTATCGCTAGGTAGATTTATAATAAACCTCTTGAACTGTGGTGGGGCTATTCGATTCCATTCAAGCTCTCTAGTCTTGTAGTCTTTGATGAACATGTAACTAATCTCTGACCACCACTTACTAAATAAAGCGTTGGCTAAGTTAGTTACAAACTCTTGAGGGGTACCTTCGAAAGGAGGTTTAGCATTAAAGTGTTGATAGATTAAAGCTACCATACCTAGACTACCAGTTTCTACGTACCCAGTATTAAGTACAATGAGTCGAAACTTATCCATTTTAAAATTGCTTCTCCTTATTACTAAAACCTTTTTAGTTTCACCCTTCCACTCCGTAATAACCCCTCTTGAATTTCACCACAGAAGAGGAAGTATCTTTTTCATTATCTTGAAGCCATTTGGTTAACATGCTAGAGCTACAACGGTCGTAAAATTCCTTGGTTTCCAAGTAGGCTTTTAGATCTCTCGGGGTATACTGTGTTCCGGCATTAGATTGAAAAAGATTCAAAAGAATTTCTTTCCAACTCTCTGTTGGATCTTCTACTTCTGCTGGAATGGTGTCAAAATTATAAACCTCTGGACTGAGTGTTTGCAGAGCTAGCTTAAGGCTTTTGGCAACTCTTTGTAATTTACCAATAGCATCTTCATGCTGAGCAATTTCTAGCTCTGCTTTTTCTAACTTTTTCTCCAAATCAGCGGCTATAGGGTCTACAATTTTAAAGGTTTTCTTCCTGGATTTTTTGGCAATTTTTGTCTCGGTGGTTTCTTGGGTTTTGGTTTCGTCAGACATGGTAATTATTGGCTCCTTGTTGGAGGTTGTTGTTTCTACTTTACAAACTCGTAGACAGGTGGGTGAATGAGAGAAACTGGATCTGGTTTTGGATCATCAGCAAAGCGAAGTAGCTCAGCTTTGTGATTAGGAACTAGACCAGTCTGAAAATAATGTTCTAATTCCTGACCATTTATAAAAATCCAAGTCCCAGTTCCAAATGAAAAAGAACAGGGGCAATTTTTCCACAAGGTTCGACAGTCAACACACACTAGGTGCATTTTCCGATTGGAGCTGTACTTCTTTTTCTTTTTCTTCTTGCCCATGAGAACTAAATCCATCTCTTTCTAGAAGCTTTTTCACCACTCTCCAAGTATGCCAAAAGAAGGTTGACAAGCTTCTCGTCTTTCCGTGACGATCTACAAATTTGTAACAAGCTAAATCTTCTTCGTCTGCTGGAACTAGCACTGATTTTTTATCAATAGCTTTTATTGACTCTACTTCAAGACGTTTAAGACGGTCGAGTTTTTCAACCGGCAATTTAAGGAGAGCAATTTCTATGCCAGCATCCATGATACTCCAAGCAATATCTCTATTAATAAGATCGCCTCTGTAGAGAGAAGTGCCATAGTTAAACAACTGGACTTCAGACAAGAAAGCGCTTAGAGAAGAAACGGAAAGCGCGTTAATCCACAAGCCACAATTGTGACAAACAAAACGCGGTTTAAAATTATCTTCTACATCGATCATTAGATCGTGTAGAAAATCAGTTGAGCAATCGTAAACAATTTTAGAGTCAGGCATCTTTCTTATCCCAGTTTTGAAGCTCCCTTTCCAAGCTACCTAGCATGGCAGCAGAGCCACACTTAATCCAATGATCAGCCAAAGGATTCTTCCGGTAGTGATGAAAAGCATGTGAAGCGTAGACAGCAAGCTGTTCAGTAAGGAGGTTGAAAGCAGAGCTTTCGTTTCTCGCCACACAGTAAATCCCAAAATGTTTGAGACCAGCGAAGATCTTCAGCCCCAAACTAGGGGCCATTTTTCCAAGAGGCCAGTCACCAATTAAAATGTCTTGGTCCCGGAGAAATTCCTTTCGAGCCCAATTAGTGTTGAGGGTGTCTACATTAATTTGAACTACCTCTAGATTTTCTTTAGGAACAAAAATAGAAACAGGAAGGCGCAATCCTTCCATAATTCCAAAACAGTAGAAATTAGTTGGATCAACAGCGAAAAAGTGACACAACTCACTGGTAACATCAATGGGTTCGTCAAGACGAGAATCTTTAAAAGAAAGTTGTTCGAAACCACTTTCCTGTGTTACGTCGGGAAGGTAGATTTTCCCACCCATGAGGTTAAATTCGCTATGGCTTAGCAGCTCATTAATTGTTCCAATCATTTCCATGTTTTCACTCCTTCAGTGTTTTAAGCAGATTTTCAACTTCTGTTTTCATGGTATCCACTTTATCTTGTAAAGTAGTTTCAGCAAAACTGGGTAAATTGTCACCAAAAATAGACGTGTGAATACGCTCTAAAATTTCTGCTTCCAATTGCTTCACACGCTCTTGAACTTCCTCCAGTTTCCTACTCCACTCATCTCTTTTGTAGACATTTATGTAAACTCCTTCGTCTTGATCAACAAAGAGAGCATCTAACTCTTCAACAACAGATGCAATTGTTTCACTTGGTTTCATTTCACTCCTCTAAAGTTTCAAGGTAGCGTCGAATTTGTTCTTTATCACGTTCTTCAGCTTCTTTAATAGAAGCAACAGTATCCAAGTCCAGTAGCTCGTCAAGTTCCTCAGAAACAAGCTGCTGAAGAGTTTGCGGTGGAATGGCATCCACCTCCCAACTTTCGTAACCATACTTAGCAATAAATTCACCAGCTCTGGTATCTGTAAGCTTTGCTGGATTGGGAGGCAGATTGTACTCTTCAACCTGGTCTATATTGAGAGCTACTTTTTTGACAACCACTGGGGTTCTAAAAACTTCCATCCTTTCCTGAATATCTCGAACCATATCCTCTCCACTAGGATCCAAATCTCCCAAATAAAGAATGGTGGTGTACTGAGAACCGTACCGTACCATGTTTTTCTGAATTCTGCAAGCAGTTTCGTACATGGCACTTTGGCTGCTGTAGCCTCTATTTACCATAAGAACCACATGGTACTTGGACGCAATTGGTTCAAGTACACTACTAAGAGCATCTTTTTCACAGTGAAGCTCTACGTAATGGTATTGCCCGTCTAATCGAGGAAGACGATAAGCAGCCAAAGCGCTTTCAATAATACTAGAAATTGAGGACCACTCTGATTTTATTACAGCTTGACGAGTACGATCTTCGATGGCATCCCAATCTACTAAACCAGCAAGACGAGCTTTAGAAATAACGGTACCAAGCTTTTTGTAGCTAGGAATAGTATTGGGAATAATATCTAAGCCAACTAGACGGTAATAAAGTTGTCTTAAACTTAAACGAATTCCCATAGCCAAGTACTCTTCAATAATCTTGTTACTATAAGCTATGAGGAACTTAGAGTCCTGATGAAAACGAGCACTTTTGAATTTCTGTTTAGACATGGTGATGATTTAAACCGGCAAAGATTTTCTTACGAAAATAAAACTCTTGAACGGGTGAAAGAGAAGCGTTTTTAGTAACCTCTTTGACCACAGCTTCTGCTTGTTCTTCAGTTTCGACTTTCTTTAAACCAAAAGTGAAATGACCTTTAGACACATGTCCAGGATTGTGGTCAAACTCTACATCTACCAGACTTTTACACTGTCCGAACAAACCCTCTTTTCCGTACCAGCAACAGACAGTGGCCATGCACAAGGTTTCACTGATGGGTGTTTCTCTATCGTCTTTGTAAAGACGAGAATCAAAAACAACCACTCTAGTTCCCGGAAAATAAGTTTGCATAGTAACTACTCCTCTTTTTTTAATTTTAAAAATAATTCTTTTTCAGACCACTCAATATGGTAGGCAATACCACAATTTGGATTGGTACAGAGCCAACTCCACCCAAACATGGTCGTAGGATGAGGTTTCATTTCACATCCACAACGATTGCAAGGCGGTCCTTTAAGATTTTTCTCTTTCATTTTCTTTTAATTTCTAGTGGTGTAATTCCCGCCCAGTGCGGGTGCCACTCAATAGCCTTGGCAGCCTCTTCTGAATTAAAAACACAGCCCAACACAGGCAAATTATCTTTATCCACGATCTGGTAGACGAATTCTTTTTCAAATTCAGGTTTATTTAAAGCTGCGAGAGTATGATAACAACACATAGAACATTTTGTATTATTACCCAATTTGCAATGTCCACCCGCAGCATTAGGAATAAAATGCCCACAGGAGAGGCAATTCCCGGTGTCTACCTTAGGTTTCTTAGAAGCTTTTAGCTCGTCAATTTGTTCTTGCAGCTTCACAACTTCTTTTGTAGAGATGGTATCCCCTGTAGATCGCACCCGTGATTCTACAACGGTGTATCTGTCCAATTTTTCCAGTTCCCCGTGAGCCCAAGAAACCCAATCCAGAAGCCACGACAAACTGGCCAAGGACGCCATAGTTGCCTTTTCAACTTCGGTTTCACCTTTTAAATAAGTACCATCGGCTTCAATAGCACCCTTGGCTCGTTTGATAGCTTCAAGAGGAGGAGTTTTAGCAAAATTGACTTTGCCTTGCGTTTTGTCCCACCCACACCGAAGACAGGTTTCAGTTACTCCTTCTCGTCTACAGTTGGGGCAACAATCCTGTTTAGGCGGATTTCTGTCAATCCACTCTTGAGCAGAAAAAAGACGCATTCCGTAGCATTTTGAATGTGTAAAACTACTTTCTCCACAACGATCTGGAAGTTGCTCACACTCCATGCAGATAGTATTTTCTGCTATTCTGTAAGTGTCCTTTGAGGAGGCAATCTCTTGAGCCAGATTTGATTTATCATGTAGCTCACTTGTAAGAGCCGTAACCACTTCTCCCATCGTCTCAAGAGCTGCATCTTTTTCTGCTATTATAGTTCGAAGATGCTCCAACTCAAAACCGAGATTCTGAACAGAGTCAGTTACGATTTTGAGACGAGAGTGCCAATCTCGCAGACAATTCTGAAGACTTTGGATGATTTTCCCAAGCTTCAAACTCAGCAATAATTTCGTCGTCCAAGGTGTTAAGTTTTTCAATGAGGGTAGACATGCTACTTTTACTCCTTGTCATCCAAAATCTTCGAAAATCGATCAAGGCCACTCAAACCCTGATGCAACTTGGCCAACTTCCAAAATCGCTCTCTGTTTTCCAGAGGCGAGAGGAAGTCGTACAGCTCTTGCCAAAACGGAAGAACAAGCCCCATTACCATGACTTCTTTACCACTGTCCAAATGAACTACAGGTATGGCGCTTCCACTCAGCATATGTTGCATGACCTGAAACCCAATGAGGGTACCAAGATTGATGGGGTCTCCCTCATTGTTTGAGAGGGTCATTACCCTGTAATCAACTTCTTCGAAAACATCCAAGTTGGCGCGTAGACGATCTCGCTCTGAAATATTTTCAAGAGGTAGAAATCCTGATTCGTAAGTAGACATGAGAGGTTTAACCTTTCTTTTTAAATTTTCTTTCGGCACATGAGGGGCAAATGATTACAGGATAAAAACTAAAACGGTTTGACCGTACTTTACATTCTTTGCAAAGGGGCTTACTACAGGTTTCAATATCACAAGTGTCAACTTCTCCGTCCAACTGACCGGTAGATTTTCCGCACTGGCCACAGAGAACATTGTGCAGATCTAAAATATCCCTAATCTTTTTGATCAGAAGCTTTTCCTCAGCACAACCGAATTTATCGGTTTTATCTAGAAGAGAGCGAAGCTGATCAAACTGTTTTTGGGTCATTCTGAACATTTCAGCTCTTTCACTTCTTCCTGAAGTCTCTCAATCTCCCACAAACACTCTTGTGCGAGAATGGACAAATCAAAAGCATTGAGTTTGTAAATAGAAAAAGCATTTACCTTTTCAAGCCTCTTCAGTTTTTTCTTCACATTTTCTACGTTGGAGGGGGTATTTAAAAGTTTTGGCATTTTGAAAGTTCCTCGTTACTTGAAAGTTCCTCGTTACAAATAGGACAACAGGTTTGTTCTATGGAAACTCTACGCCAGTCATCGCAATTACTACAGAAATGGTCAGTCATGCAGTTTGGACAATTTTCGTAAGCGTAGTGGTCATACCACATTTCACAGTTGTCACAATAAGAGTAAGTATCTTTGGCTCTCAAAAAACCATAAGTTGCAGCACACCGTTGAGTACAAAAAGTAGGTTGTTCTTCAGGCCAGGTAGCTTTCCTGTCTTCACAACAAATGCAAATTGGTTTCTTTTCTTGTAGCATTTAATACTAACTCTCCACACATAGTATTATGACGTAATAATGATGGTTGTCAAGATTTTTTTGGGCCTGACCAAAAAAGGAACACTTCTTTCCTGTGCTGTTCCAGTCTTTCTTTTGTAACTTCAATAGCTTCCGAGCACAAATCACAACCTTTAAAATGTCGAAAGTTTTTCAAAGCTGCTAGACCTACACTACCACTGCCCATAAATGGATCTATTACCAGTTCTCCTTGTTCTGAACTCTGAAGAATTAAAATTTCGTTCACAGGTACAGGTTTTTCTGTAGGATAACCGTTCTTTATCATCTTTTCACGGATTATATTGGGTAAGCTTAAATCTGTCAACTTTCTCTTACCTTTGGAGAAAAACAAAATATTTTCAGTTTGGTAGCGCCAACTGTAGCCCATGCCTAGAAGAACTTTATCCCATACAACCTTATTTCTAAAATCAAATCCAGCTTTTACAGCTCTAGGTTTAACATAAAACATTGTCTCATTGTCGCAAAAAAGATACAGGTGTCTGTGGTTTTTAAGCACCCGAAAACACTCTCTAAAAAGACTTTTAAATCTCTTGTTTGGAAAGATTTTAAACCAGTCATTACTACTGGCTTTACTGTTCTTGAGTCTTGTAGTGGTCCCCACTTTCCTGTGTTTTTCAAGGCTTTCATAGGGTGGATCTGTAATTATGAGGTCAACACTCTCAGAGGTAAGAGATCGAAGCCACTCAACAGCATCCCCCTGAAACAACTGGTAATTCTTTTTTCTTTTTTTGCCCATAGTAAGCTTGTTTTACAAAGAGGAGGCAGGAGCTGGAACGGTAACCACATTTTCCTTTTTAATTGAAAAAGAAAAATTAGATTGCTTTTTCAGTAACTTACCAAGTTCCTTAAGTTGCCATTTTTCTTCTTCATGCACCATTTGAATTACACGGTGCGTCTCTTTTTCGTTTTTTAGAGCAATGGACCAGGCAGCTTGTTGTGCTACCAAAAAAATATTACCTAACAAGTCGGACGAACGGAACCACTTCAACACCCAACTAACAGCTTTTTCAGTGTCGTTATACTTAACACTGTTGAGGACAATTTTAACTACCATTTTGGTTAAAAAAGCATCTAGATTTTCTTGTCCTAAGACTTCGACACGTAGAAGAGCTTGTAGGCGATCTTTTGGGGTAATCCCATAAGCTCTAGAAAAACTAAGTGGGGTCCAGCCCTGTGAACTTCGCGGATTTTTCCTAATATTTTTAAGGCTGTAGCTAGAAAGTCCCTATTTTTCCAGATTTTCCAAAGTAATTAGATTTGACACAGACTTCTCCTAAGTGAGGTTAGTTAAAGATCACACTAGCACAGAGTGACAATCTGTGTCAACCCCTAAAATTTGATGCGGAAAAGTTAGCTATCTAACCGTTTTTAATAAGAATACTTAGACCAATTCCCAAAAATGCTTATCTACTATTTCAGCGTATTCCGCTGGAAGATCTTGCATACGACTTAACAGTTTCTCAGCAAAATTTCGTACTACAAGTTCTAGCTCAGCAGCAGCTTCCTCTTCAATTTTAGATTCTTCAGAATCAGTCATCATGGATATTGGATTTTGACAGGGAAGAGAAGAACGTCATTGACGTGAAGACACTGACCAGGTGTGTGAAGAATGGCGAAAAGGAAAGAGGTTCCTATTTCGGCAGGGAAAGGAGACCACGTAATTGTAGCGTAAAGTCCTATTTCACCAACAGTTCTTTTGGCAACAACATCTCTTGGAACTCGGCACCAATAAATAACATCTGAGGGTGTATCATAAGTGAAAGTAATATCTGTTACTGGAAAACGAGCTATTTCATTAATCAGAGCTACGTCTGCTTTGTTAACAGGAATTACTGTTGTTGGAGTAGCCGGATTATATCCTCCAGTTCCAATGGCAAATTCTTCCACACTCCATTCAGTATCATCAGTAGTAGATCTGTTTATTATTAAGTCAGCCTGATTTGTAAGTTGTAAATCACAAACATCTGTAATAGCAACATTAACAGCTGGAGCAGTCTGGACTTGCAATCTAATTCGACTAATCCATGCTTCACCCTCTAAAATTACAACACCATATTGAAGATGATTTAAATCATCAGCTCCTCCTCCAGCATCTACCCATTTAGTTCCAGTGTAGGGACTAGTGTACCAATCTTCTTTAACGTCAAACCACGTAGCGCCTGTATTGTTTAGTGTAAAAGGTTTTCCAATATAAATCTCATCGTTAGTTGGGTTTACTGCAATATGAGCGATAACAGCAGAATTGGTAGTCCCCAACCTAATACGGCTACGCAACTCACAAGCATAGACTTGTTCCCCAGGTGGAATAGCAGTTCCAGGCCCAAAGTCAAAGGCACCATAAAGAGGTGTACCAGCTGTATCAGCGTCCGCTCCAATGTAGGAACCTGCATCATCTGGAGGATTCTCATTAATTGAATTTGCATAAGGTGCACCTCCAGGAACAATAGACGGAATAGCAACGTAAGTGATACTATCACTAGTTGGGTACTGATCGAAAATAGAAACAGGAACATGTTTTAAAAATAAATCAACCCCAATCGAACTACAACGTAGAGGTTCTGTGTCTCTATTTTCTAGTCCCACTTCTAAAGCGTTCACTTCTGCAAGCAACCAAGGTGTAGCCACTGGATCTCCACTAGGCCAACCATGTTGAGGATCGTTTAAATATTCTGCTTCTAAAAAGAACCAGCTATATTCCAACGGGTAGACGTGAGGAGGAAGTTCGGTAGGAAGCTCACTTGTACCAGTTCCAACGTAGTCAACCCCAGCAGACCTAACTACTACTCTTCCTTGCGCTGGATTTGTTGTACCAGGACAACGACATCCACAACGAACTTGAATTCTATCTATAGTAGCTGGATTAACCCATGGAATTTGTTTAAGGGCAAAAGTGTGTTTTGCTCCAACTACAATACTATCCAGTCTACTTAAGTCCCCGTCCCAAACCCCATTAACATCTCTGTAATCAGGAACAGTGCTAGGATACGGAGAAAAATCAGACCAAAAACCACTGTTAACAGGTTCAGTACGATGGTCGGGAATGAGTTCTGTAATTACGTGAGCTTCCATCTTGGTACAACGAAGTTGACCACCACTGATGTAATTAATTCCCATTTCTAAATCGTGGAAAATACCAGCGTCCCACGCTACACCAGACGGTACACAAGGAAACAATTTCCAGACTTCAAAATAGCCTGTACTAATAGTTACAAATGATTCAGAATCAAAATCATTTCCAAAACATCGGAGACGCAATTTAAACTCTGTTGGAAGAGGTGTAGTCACTCTAACTGTAGCAACCACTAAAACTCCTCTTATTCTAGTTGGACGAGGATAAACCTGCCCATTGTAAAGAGTGCCAACAGAGGGATCTGTACTTACTCTTACAGTGAAAACAGTATTCTCATTTTCAGTCCACAGATAGGTAGTATCTCCATCTGCTACAATATCATCAATAGCTTGCCAATAGGGTGAAGAAGGTTGAACTTGCCACGAATTATTATACGTGCCAAGAAAAGGCCCACTAGGTCTAAGAACTAAATTAGCAGTCATGATAATTTAAGCACAAGCACGGTTACTACTGCTACCAGTACTACAATTACAGAAAGAGCTACCAAAAGTTGTGGAGTAGAAGATTTAGATTTTTCCTCAGACATTAAATTTGCAACATCATTAGGCGCAAATTTAATTGGAATGTTAGACCACTTTTCAAAAAAGTCATCATCTTTACGAGTCAAATTTGATCTCCTCGATGCAGCACTGCAACTTCGTGCGGGGGCAGGCACCTGCTAGGCACCAATCCGCACAGTGAAAGATCACTCAGTTGGAAGTTTCCAACAATTTCCTCTAGCTGCATTTAGACTTACGTGAACTACTGAAGTTGTACGTTCAATTTGACGACCATACTGATCTTCTCTTGACGTATCTTCTGCCACATAAACTAAATTCAGAGATGGTGGGTGTTGTTCATCAGTAATGTGATGAACGCCATTTTCATCTGAAGGAAATACATCCCAAACAGCCGTCACTAAAGCAGGGTGCTTCTTTCTGTGGCTATCTAAGAAAATTACGTGATCTCCCACTTTCAGCTTCGCTTCCATGACTACTAACCTCCTGCAGCTGTCAATGCTGCACGGAGGAGATCAAAATACTCACATTTGTTGAACTACTCTCAAAGCCATGCGCATATCGCTATTTTTGGCTTTAAGAGGAAAATGTCCTATGGCGTAAAGAAATTTAGTTCCATTTTCAGGACCAATCGGAGAATTTTGAATTTCCGCCCAAACCCCAATTTCTCCAAGTGCGTAATTAGCTTCTCCAATTTCCAAAATACAATAATAACAAGCACACTCTGGATTTGGAAATTCATACTGGTTAATCGGTTCAGAACTTAAAACCGGATCTTCAAGAAATCGAGCTTCACTGTTTACAGGCGTAGCAATTGTGTAATCAAATGTATCATAGCCACCTCTACCAACAGCAAACTCAACTGCTCTTACGCTTGTACCATCAACAGAACCACGTGCCATAAGGTAACGACCCAAAGACGTAGTTTTAGCATTAACCTCGTAAACATACGGGATTTGCTGAGGTCGGTCAAATTCTGAAAGACCGAAACTAGACACTGTTTTTAATTACCGCCTACAAGAGATGGATTTTGTTGTGTAGGCACAAATGCCCCATTTTCTAAATTAATTTCATGATCTTCAGGACAATCCATTATTTTCTTCAATTCTGGATAAGCCAAAGAAAGTTTTTCTCTTTGCTCAGCTAATTCTCTATTCATATTTTGCAAGTCTTTTTGCATACTTTCCATGCCTACTTGAAGCATTCCGATTCTTAGCCTCAAATTAAGACAATTAAGTCGTTTAATTTCAATTTCTTGAGGAGAGAATTCAGGCACTTCTTTTTCTTCAGTAACATTCTCTTCTTGGTTTGTTACTTCTACGTCTTTCTCATTTTTAATTTCGTTAGTCATTTGTAGACTCCTCCTCCTCTTCTTCTTCAGGGTATTCTTCATCCTCTAAAACTTCCTCCTTATCTTCCGCTGGAGATTCTTCTACAGCTTGGGAAGGAGTAGCCCTTGTAATTAAACCGGCTAAATTAACTTTATCTACTGCTAAATCAATTCCATATTTTATACAGATTTTACTTAGCAGAGCATCATACTCTTTACTTGATTCGTCAATTTCTTTTTGCACAGATTGCATAGCATTTTGCGCTTCTAATTGTGCAATTCTAATTCTAGATTCTAGCTGATCTTTTTTAAGAGTAGCATTATCTTTTTTGTAAAAACATTTCTGAAGAAGTATCACATCTTCACTTCCTAACTGATTACTATTAATGGATTTTGGGGGCAATTTTTGGGCTCCTTTTCTGAAATTTTTGAATTTTCTGGATTTTTTGATTTTGTTTCTTGCCACTATGGGCCTCCTTACTAACTCACCTTTTTATTTTTTCTTTCCTGATGAAAGAAGAGGTCTTCCTTTCGGCCAAAATGCATCTAGAGCTGTTGCTTCAACGGTTTCAGAACTATAATTATAAGCTGGCTTTGCGTTATTGGAACTATTTCCCGGGAAAGCAGGTGTCCCTGTAGGACCACCACTTATTTGAAGCATTAGTCTGTTTTTATAATCGTCTGCTACAGGGTTTACAAACAAACCCATAAATACATAAGCAATAGGTCCACCATGATCATACTGCATCCAAAGTCTATTACTATCATCGAATAAAGGTTCTCCTGGTATTGTAGGTAATTTAGGAGGAGGCTGAGCTGTTTGAGAAATCAAATCTCCTGTAGTTTTTAAAATGGTTGATAAATCAGCTCCACTACCAGGTACTAATATTGGCATTGCAAAACGAGCATTTTGCCCTACGTCACCCACAAAAACACCTCTACCAGCACCTTTGAGATCTTGTGCTCCTAACATAAGACTTTCAAGAGTACTTACGTCTCCAGCACTCCAGTTAGGAGGATAACTTGTTCGTACCCCACGCAAATTAGTTTTACCACTAGCAACGCTTATGTTTGGGTGAGGATAACTGTTGGAAGTTTCCGCTTCGTCACTCTGAGAACTAATAGGTACTTTAATTACATCTACAAATTTATTTTGTATATTTTGATACCCCATATACGAAGAGTCATCACTATAAAAAGTATCTAACATTGCCTGTGTTTCATAAATTTCAATTGCTGACCCTCCTATTGGATATTGAAATAATTCCATAATAGGAGTAACAAATCTATTACCTGCATTAGCTGCCAAACGTTTATAAAGGTAATCTATTTCTCCAGGACATGTTACCAAAGCCGTTAATACTGGAGAACCAGAAATCAGTGGTAACTGTGATGACTCTTTTGGATACGCTGTAGTTAGTAATTGACCAGGACGAACTAAATAATCAGCTGGGGAATAAGGACTACCATATACAGCAATAAATGATCTATTTTCAGGAGTATAGTACTCTAACCCACATTGATGAAAACTAAGAGAATATGATCCATAAATATCATCTATCAATCCTTGTGTTACCGTTCGTTTTAAAATAGCATTTCGTCCTGGATTTATTTTAGAATACAATAAAAGTTTTTCTCCGCTAGGGCATGACCATTTAGAACCGTAAAATCTAACGTTTGGTCCTGAATAAACAAAATCACATTGATAATTATCTGGAGTAATAACTAAATTACAAGCAACTTCTCTTCCTTTACCTCGTACAGAAAATGGTGCAACAGAATTTAAAAAATGGTCATACCTAACATCACCTATATTATTTCTAAGTGGATTACCGTATCCGGGAGCGTAACTAAGTGTACCAGATCCAGATCCAGCTCTTACAGGATCCAGATCAAAGTCAGCTACTCCACGGTGGTAATTACCACCAGCATTTAACAAATTAAAATGTGTTGGAAACGGGAGTCTTAATACTGCAGCAGCATTAAACATTTCATCTCCCAAGAATATATGATTTAATCCAAAGGTACCTTCACTACCATTAGATTTTACAATAGCTGTCCTATTATAAGCAGAGAATCTTTCGACTCCCCCAATATTGGGTTTATCTGCGGTTAATTCTGTTAAGCGCTGATTATTAACAGGAAGACCAGTCCAACTTAGCACACCAGAGAAGTACGAAGTAGCTCCACTTTGTGTTGCGTAAAAATCACTATTTTCTTCCACCACACCATGAAGCAGATTTTTTAATTTAGGTAATGAGGTGCCTATAATAGGAGACTCCCCTCCTTCAGAACTCTGTCCTTGATAAGGAGTATAAGTATATTCGATCAAAATGTGATTAGCAGCACCTGCTGGAGGAGCACTATGTCTAGCTACCAAAACAGTAGTATATTGACTTAACGGGGTAGTGTTGAAACTAATCAAATTACTATAACAACCACCTATCCCCGCTGCTATAACATCTAAATTCAAATCCCAAGGTGTACCAGGAATGTTAGATGCTCTAGTCCAGAATTGTGGCACTAGCCCACTTACTCTTCCATCAATTTCTGGTGGATACCAAATAGAACCTCCTAAATTATAAGCATAGTCATTTCCGGCTGGTGGTCCTCCAAAGTCAATACTTTGTTGATGCCAAGAAAATAAAGCTTGAATAGACTTACCACCCCTACCTATTTCTACCCATTCGTCAACTGTTGTAGTTTCAAAGAAAATAGTTACTTCAAAGTCCCCTGTAAAAGGTGCAGCAAATGTTAAAGTTAGTTCATCCCAAACATCTGTTATTTGAGCGGAAGACCACCCTCCCATAACATTTTCATAATCAAATCCTAAAATGGTGTGAGTACCACTTAAACCACTAGCAGCAGCTACTTCAGCATCTGTAAAACTAACATTAGCAGCCGCTACTAAAGTTTTTCTAATTGTAACAGCTAATGTACCTACATTCAAATCGGTAGGTGCACCAAGAGGATCTTTAGTAACACGATGAACAGTATCTGGAATTTCTGCTAAACCATAATTAGAATCATAATTATCCACATTGGTAAAGGTACGATCATAATGAACCCACCAAGATAAAACAGCAGTACCTACATAGGCAGGGTCACTTAAATCTACGTATCCACGCATTTGTGTAGCTCTACCTAAACTATCTGTAGCAATTACCTCAAATGGTTCCCCCCACCAAGGACTTCCACATTGTACACCACTTCCTGGACCATAATAATTGTAATGCATATCCTGAGCAATATTAGTACTATCAATTAATTTACTATGGGCAGGGTTAATAGAATCAAAACTAAAAAGGTTACCATCTCTTGCAATTCTAGTAGTCCAACAAGGTGGTCCATAAAAATCCATAAATAAAGCAGATGCACTATTTCCATTAATATACATTTGCGCTGGTAAATGTCTAATTAAAGATGCACCTGGAGGCGCTTTAATAATCAATTCACCTTCTGTAGGACTTAACTGTTGCCACTCATAAAGGTCAGCAATTACAGGGCCAGCTAAAGTCATATCTACCGTAGTAGCAACAATATGAAATTCTCTAGCGTCACTCCAAATTCGTTTCATCCCATCAGGAGCTGTCAGTTGAAAAGCCCCAGGAGCATTACCAATGATATCTGCTTGTAAGATTCTACTACCTGCTACCGTACCACCAGTACCCGCCCCTAAAAACTTATTTGCTAAACGAGTTCTTAATTGACCTTTCATAAGAAGGTCAATATTTTCCTCAATTAAACTTTTATAAGAACCGCTATCTAAACCAACCTGATGTCGTAAATCTACCAAATCATCAGGATGGATAACGTTAAATGCTTGTCGTCCATCATCGGGACGACTCACACCTGTCCCATTAGGATTACTTTGAAAATCGTAAGCATTTTGATTACGTCTATGAATTAAACAAACAGGAATTGCCCACTCAGCTCCATAAGGATGCCCACGGTCATCTTCAAGTTCTAAAATAGGGCGAGACCAAATACCACCATCATCGTATTTTCTCTCTGGTGGTGCTGTTACATCACCGCGTTCCCAAGGATTACCAGAAACTGGACTCACAGCAGCTGCTAACATAGCATCGTGCTCGTCCAATACATTGGTAGCGCCTAAAGGTTCTACTACTAACTCATAACTGACAAATCCTTTTACCCAACCTTGACTTCTAAAATTACTCCCAATTTTAGATGGAATATAGGGCCGGTGTTGAGGACTTAACATATAATTTGTTACAACAGTTGGATCATTACTGTAACGAGTAATTTGCATTTTAAGGTAAACAAGTTGACGAGCCCAACCAGCAGCAGGAGCAGCACCTAAATCGACTTCATTAACAGGAAGGGTAAACCAATCTTCCATTCCTCTCACACGAATTTTGACTCTTTCATCGTATAATTTTAAACTATTAAGAGCAACCCCAGGACCTATTTGAAAATCCATACCTGTTAAAAACCCACTAGGCTCATCCCAAGTACCCTTAGATGCGTTTGCAGGTTGTGTAGGAAATTGCTCAGCTAAAGTTTCAACAGAACCTCTAACAGCATTAAGAATATCACAAATAGGATAAACTTGGAAAACGTGTCTAATACCGCTTCGGAAAACTTTAATACCTTCGCCAATACCAGGATTTTCAGCAGCCAAACGTCGAACTACAAATAAAGGAATAGCCCAACTATAACCGTCAACAGGAGTAGCACCACTAGCGGCTATCCACGCGCGGTCATCGGAACCAGCTGGAGGAGCGTTAAAAGCAGCTCCATCAATATTGGTAGCTAAAGCAAGAACAGCAGCGTCATTGGGATTGGTAAGCGCAATTTGAGGAACACCGCTTGCTACCGCAAGGCGATACTTTAAAACTCTAAAACCGTGATTATAAATTTCAATGGTGTTGAAGTCGTAATTATTCCCACCTATTCCTTTAACCCAATTGTAAGCTTCTTCTTCATCATCTACTTCTTGAATATTGTATTTTAAAGTTCCGTCTGGGTTGCGATCATAAAGTTGATTTTCCGGAGTAATAATATCTTCTCGCCAAACCTCTAAGAAAACTAAATCTAAGCGATCAGCTGCAAGGGGAAATGGAATGGTTTGTGAATGTGTTTCTATGTAGTGACCGTTAATAATTGCACTAAAGGCATCTACATCCATAGAATCAGCAACAAACGGAGTTTCAATTGGATCTACGTGACGATAACTAGCAAAACTTCCATCACCAGGACGAGTACCGGCCACTACTCCTGAACCTTCAACATTTCGGTAAACTTGGCCTCGTTCAAGGCGGTCATTCATAAAAGTGGTTTCAGCGTTGTACGTACCAGTGTTGATAGCTTCCCAACTAGAACCATTCCAAAAATAAAATACCTGGTGATCACTTACCCAATAAACATCATCAACACGATTAGTAGGACTAGTAGGCGTAGGAAGCAGTGCGTAGGTGGTGATACCTCTTATGAAGTTTCTTCCAACTGGAGTTACTTCATCTCGGATAGTATAGTCAATATCAGAAGCTCCAACTGAAACAGCAGCTGGAGGAAGATCAAGAACAGCAAGAACATTCATCCAATCTTTATCAGCATGTCCTACATAAGTAGCCCAATCAAAAACAGTAACGGTTTCTACAGGAACAGCAGGTATACCAAGTTCATTATATTTAACGTACAAAACAATGACATTTTTAGTACCTGCTGCCATAACTAAATTAACAACAGAATCACTAATAACGGTCATACCATCGTGATTAACAGCAACTAGAGGATTTACTGGTACTGTGAGGCTCGCAGACGTGCCTACAGATCCGCCCCATAGTAAACCCTTTTGCACTAAATAATTGAATTTATCGTTCAGATCATGAGTTGAATCTGAACTTTGCCAAAGATTTATTGATTTAATAGGCATGAATTTTATCTCCTGATGACTTTCTAAATAGCCATCTGCGCGTCTTCATTATGAGTTAAAACTCTCACTTTGTTTATTAACTAATATAAAATAGTAACATCAAATTCAGGTGTATCAATTGAAATTACAGAAAGTAACGGTCTATTACAAACTGCTGCAAGAAACTGAGTGCCCACCAGAGGGTCAGCTGGATCATTTTGAAAAGTAATTTCTCCAAAAAGGGCTATACTAGAAATATCCCCAATGTATTCTGCTTCGTTAATTTTGCAAACATATACAGCACAATAATCTGCCTGAAAACGATACTCATCAATAAGCTCTGGTCCAAAAAGAGGTGCTCCACCAGGCATTACTGTAGCACTTGGATCTACCGCAAGAGCAATACTTGGATCATTGGGGTCATGTCCACTAGCCGAGATACCAAAATATCTTAATTTATAACCACTTCCAGTAATACTAAAAGTGCTGAGAATTTGTTTGTAGTAATTAGTAGGTATTGCTATGCATTCGTAGGCCATTTTTAAATCGTCTTTCTTTTTTCGTTATCTGTAAAGTCTCACTTTGTATAACCATAAATTATAAACTTTTCCCGCACTACTATTTCTATTAATAGTAAACAATAAATCTTCTGCTTTTGCGTTGGCTATTTTACTAACAATAGCCGACAGTTTAGTTCTTGGTGTAGAAGAAGGAAAAGTAACACTAGTGAAACCACTTACCCACGCTTTTCCAACGTTATCCCAATACCAAAGATCTGAACAACGCTGAACAATTATTTCTCCAGTAACTGCTATTTCTGCATCGTCTTTGTAGTCTAAATCTAAACTGTATGTTATAGGATTTCCTTTTGAGTCTGCAAATAGTTGTGAAATATGACAGTCTTCTGTCCAATCATTTATTGCAAATTTACAAGCATAGTTACTCTGTCCAGCTGTTACACCCGCTAAAGGAATTTTCTTAAGTTTATTTATATCAGAATCACCCTCGTCCAATTTAATCATATTTACATTTTGATCAAAAGCAGTCCAATTTTTAGCACTTAAACCTCCACCATCTTTATATAAACACCAAGAAAAATAATCCAATTTGTACTGACCAATTCTAGCAACATCAGTAGTCCCAAATAAATACCAAGCATTGCCTATACCAGAAGCTAAAATTGTACTGTAGGGTATGTCTAATAAGGGTGTATTACCATAATTTATGAAAAGTTGAACTCGTCCTTTTTGCGGCTCATTAATGTATCTTCTTATTTTTAGTCGATAGTGAATGTCTTTTTTATTATACTCTAATGGTGCATAAGCATAATATTGATTTATGTCTTCTGCGTTTTTACCATTTTCTAATAAACCAACATATTGAATATTATTATGACGGAAAGTATGCACAAGTAAAAGTTGTTGTAAATCCATACAACCAATTACCATTGCATCAGCACAATTTGGATTTGGATCCAAAATAACAACTGTACTTCTAGTTTCTATCTCTGTTATATAACCTTCTCTAATATCTCCCACTGATGAGTCGATAAAAGCATAAAATCTGGTATCTGTGTTAGATAAGTCAGTTATTTCTAAATAGTCAGAAACAAGAGCTACTGGTTGTGTTCCAAATGTCCCCCAAAGTAAAGGGCCTATAATTGTATCAGGTAAAACACCAAAATATGGATCATAACGATAAGGACCGTTAATATATTCAACTTCAAGCCAGAGTTTACTAACATCAAAACTACCAGAAGAAGGAACACTATTAATCTGTACTCCCACTCCCATATTTACCAGATCATCAGAAGTAAATCTTTTAGCAGTTACCCAGTCTTCCCTAATTCTAATTTCACCATCTTCCCAATCTGTAGAGATAATAGAAAGGGTTTTTACTTTATGAACAATGCTTCCTTTTTGTATTATTTGTAAATCTACAGATCCCCCAGTTGACGGTTCAGACCTTCTAATACGATAGTGCAGCGTGAGGCCCATAATTGAACCACCTACAGGACCGTTAATAGAAGAACAATAAAAACCAGATTTTTGACTTAAAATATTAGAACCAATATATGTGGTATCATCACTGATTCGGAGTACAGCTTCCCAACCAGCAGAAGCGTCTCCGTAAGTCATCCAGTCATCAGCTCCTCCTGGAGCTGTGGTATCTATAAAACGTCGTGGCACGTGTTAGTTACTTTGTTGTTCGTTTATCTGATTAATAAGTTGCTGTAGAGAAGCTATTAAATTAAGAGCACCTTTTTTACTAATAGTAAATGTAAGTAAAAAATTATCATCTGATGGTGCTGCACCTATAGATTCTAGACATAAAGCTTCTTGAAGAAGGGCGTTAGAAAAAGATTGAAGATTGCTTGTTAAAACGTGACGATCTTTAATTAAAGTATCGTCAATCATCATTTGCTGAGGCATAGATAGAACTCCAGAGATCAAACAAAAAGAGTGCCAAAAACAGGGTTACTAAGAAGACCGTTCGGGCCTCCTCCAAAAACAGGGTGATGAGGTGTCACCGCACTAACAACGGAATCTTCACAAACAGTAGTGGAGAACATTTTAGTAGTAGGGCCTAAAGAGCAACATTCTGTATTATTTGGAGTTTGCACTCCAACATTGTATGTATCTAAACACATTCCCATGTCGAAATGTTTGCTAGTACTTGTTTTTACCCAATAGTCGGTAAAAGGATCAATATCGTAAAGACTATCAAAAGGACCGTACTCACCATCAAAAGTTTTTCCACTATCAAAATGACTTCCACCAATTCCAGGTTTTTCTACCATTTTATCAAATGGATTAGCGAAAAGACAGATAGCTGGTCTGCTTATAATATGTGTAGCTAAAGTTACAGTAATATTATCCATACAACCGAGCGATTCAATTAAACCCCTAACTGAACAAGATGGACCACTAGTATTAAAGAGATGTTGTTGATAATTTTCTGTTCCAACTACATTTATGATGACCGAATCTTCATTAAATCGACGCAAACTATAAGCGTCTAAATTATCCATAAGAGTAACAAAAGCTAACCATTGGTTTAGACAAGTGTTGGCAAACCAAACGTGTGCTTCAAAACCACTTTCGTCTTCTCCAGATAAAACAGGTTGAAATAAATCAGGTTGGAAAAGTTCTTTATTTCCAGCTCCAACAATAGCAGGAGTACTAACTGAAAAAGCAGAAATTACGTCTGGAATTGCCCCCGCTAAACCATATTCTCCATAAAGAGAATTGGCCAACATTTTAACACTTAAAATTCTAAGCTCTCTGATATCAGGAAGATACTTTTTAAATGGAAGTTGGTATTCGACAAAGAATGTGGCCCAAGGGGACCGCATAGCATAGTAGTATTTCTCAATTAAATTCCACATGAAAGCGTAGTTTTGCTGAGCCATCGCTTGCATGTGAGTAGCAATATGAGTACTAGCCACACTTAAATTAACAGGTTCATCTACTCCATTGGTGACAGTTATGAAATTACTAGAAGGAGGAGGAGCCAAGTACATCTTGACTCGCACAATAGAAGATAGTGGAACTAATTTTTTTAAAAGGGTGCCGTTAACATAAATACTGACTTTGTAACCTTTTTCTGTACCTGATTCAGCTGAGTCAGCATAACGATCTGTAAACAGTAAAAACTCTGTTGGTTTTGTCCCCCTGGGGACCATATCAATATCTTGGTAGTAAAATTTTCCGGGCGGAATTTCAGTTATGAGATTTTGAAAAACAAAATCCCAAGGCTGAATAGATTGAGCGGGAATAAAATCGAGCATGGTGATAATTAAGTGATATCGTAGTTGGCAGCTAAAACAGGATATTCTGTAGAGCCATCAAAAGGAATGCTTTCAACAGCAAGAGAGGCATTATCAGTACGAATAAAACCTGTTAATTTTAGACTGTTCAAACCAGCTACAGCAGCTTTAATGGAATCTACATAATGAGTAGGTTCCAACAGTGTAGAAAATCGTGTTTGAGAAGGATTATTTTGATCTCTAAGATAGAGTTCAGTAAATGTCCTCATGTCAGATATTACTTCTTCTTTATCAACGCTAGCACTTATATCTGCTTCTCCAGCAATGTAAATGTCAATTGGATTTGCTAAACGTACCAATACATCTGCTCCAAAGGGGCCTTGACGACCCTGAAAAGCCTGCCACCCCTGGTAAACAAAATCATAGTACTGGTAGGTTATTTGATATGCCTGAAGAGGTAGTAAAGGGGTAACCAAAATTACCTTATCATCAGCAAGAGGAGAACCTCGTGTTTCAACATTTGTATCAGGATTAAAATCGAAAGCAACCGGAGTTCCATTTACAGAAACAGAAGTGACACTTAAAACCGGTTTATGGTCGAGGGGAATAGAGAGTTCTCCACCTTGGGCAATTCCCTCTTGTTGGTAATCAATCACAACATCAGAAATTACGTAAATATCATATCCAAGTTTGCTTTGAAGTATAGCATAACGTTTAAACAATTCATAATTAGTAGAAGGTACAATTGAGATATCATCATAACCAGTAGGATCTATATCTTGAAGTACATCAATAATATGACCTGCAACATCTGAACCAATACCTTGAAGAGTGTTTTGAAGTTGAATTATAAACTGAATCGGGTCAGCTGGATCTGCACCACTGCGCCTAACATCGAATTTATTTATACAACCATCAAAGTCTTCAAGATCGGTGAGAACCTTGGTAATTGTTTCTGGAGGTAAATCGTAATCAGCTCCAGCAGCTTCGGCTTCTACCAAGACTGGAATTTCATACCAACTATCATCTGGACTATAGTAAATATCAGCATAATTACCGTCCATTGTTCTGCTAGTATCGCTATTGAAAATAAAACGACCATCACCAGAAGAACAAGCTGTTCCTGCTGGTACGTCGTAAGTTTTATTTACTTCGGGACGAGTATAGCGGTAAAAATGTACGAGGTGCTGAGCTGCTCTACCTCGGTTGGGATCTTTGCCATAATTGTTACCAAGGGCAATTACATCTGCATCTTCTAACAGCTCCGCATTTTCTAACTGATAAACATCCTGAAGATAACCAGAAAACTCTTCTGCTCGTTCTAAATCTCTAATATAGCTATAAATAAGAAGGGCAATTGGACCCTTCATAATATCTACAGCTGGGTTTAACTCACGAGTTGTTTCCTTGATACCTTCAAGGATTTCGTCAGCAGATCTAGGAGCAGTGTAAGACATTAAAATCTACCTACTAGAGGAAGGTTTTTCCTTGGTCAAGTTTTCGTTCTAAGCCACCAACAAGTGTTTCACTAATAGCAGGCGGAATTTCAGAAAGAAGTTTTATTTTAAATTGGTCTTCAACCGGCTCACCGGCTTCATTCTTTAAAATGAGTACAAATAAATAACTACTGTTACCAAGCTTATGGACATTGAGACTGTAAATCTCTTGAATTTTTTCCCTAGAAGTAATAGCTGGATCGTCATCCTGTAAATTCATAAGACGTAAAATAGATTCATCAACTTCACTGTAAATAAATACTTCAGCACCAACTCCTAATTCATGTGTAACAAGAGGATTCTTCTCAATTTCAAAAAGACCACTACCATTAAACCAATCTGGATTTTCACTGTCTCTATTATTGAGTAAACTTTCTGCTGTGTCTTGTTTAAGCTTGGGCTCGTCCGTAACGGTGTTATATACACCTTCAGGTAAAAGTACAAGATCACCGTAGGCAACTTCAAGTGTTACACTCATTTGAAACCTATAACAACTCCCATACACGGAAGAGGTAATATATACAGTTGGTAATCTTTTCTGTCATAGTACATACCAACCCAAAAATCATACCAAGCAAAAATTGGTTTAATAGTCATGAAATTAGTAGAGAGATAAAACTGGTATCCAGCTAGCTATCTCTTTTTTCTGATCTAATGACAATTCGTATGACGGCATATTGGCAGCTGCCGTCATGTGAATTCTGTGGTACGTTTGTGCTTCTTTTCTTCTCTTCACACCACCTAAACCAATATTGAGGGATTTTAAAATAGGTTGTATTCCGGTAGCAAAAACCTTTTCGCCACTACCCATGAGTTGAGTTTTAAATGAATTAAAACCCGCAAAGATTAAATCCATCTCTAGTGCAGCCCACTCTGCAATATTGGCCTGGTGAGTAACAAAATCACTAAGTAAATCAGCGTAAGCTTTATCTTTATTTTGGTTATCTAGAAACTGTTGAAGATACTGAGCTGCTTGATTTTTAATTTCTCCAGAAAGAAGAATGAGCGCAGCTTCAGTATCTTCGCTAACAGATACTCTTGTTCTAGTTTGAGAGTTGTAGTAACTTGGACGAGTACCTTTTCTATTTTTGTTAACTTTTGCCCTTTGTTCTGGGCTTAACCATTCAGGCAACTTCTGCTCCTAAAGAGTAACTTGATAAAACGTCAAATAATGGCAAAAATAGCGTCTGCTAAAGTGCCAACCGAAGGTTTCAAACAATCTCCACTAGTAGATAGATTGAAGTTTCCAGTCAAGCTTAAATCTGTTATTCCGCTGATTAAGTCTCGAATAGCAGCATCAAAAGAATCAATGAACTTGTACTTACTCTCTAAACTGTTATTAATGTCTTCAGCTACTTTTTGAAGACCACGATTCACTTCTTGCTGAACCGTGGCAAACGTTTCTTTTACGTTGCCTGAAAAAGCTTGAATCTCTTCCAATTTTTCAATAGCAGTTTCAGTTGTGGGTAATCCCTCAAGTTGAGGCATTCCAGCTAGTGATTGAGTCATGTCTTCAGATTCATTAATTACGTTTTGTACGTCAGTTGCAGAACAAGAGTCATCAGGATTTTTTCCTGTTAAACACTCTGCACCTTCTGAAACTCCCGTGATTAAATTGATCATTTTTTGTGCCATACAAATAGGAACTTGAATGGCTTTCATAATAGTAGTAAATCCATTGGTCACAACTGAGGTTAAAGAAAAACTAAGTTTCTCCATTGCTGTTACGAACAAATCCAGAGGAAGTGACAAACCCCCAATTGAGGGTGTAGAGCCACCTGCCAAACCCCCTGGTGAAGGTACACCAACTCCAGTACCTGTTATGGCACCTGTAACTTGAGACGTAGCTCCCAACAAACAGGAAGCCATATTGTTGTTTAACAAATTTTCTCCCAAAGAAGAAAAATTCTGGAGTTGGTTAAGAATAGGTTCTAACACGCTTTTCATAGCGCCAAATCCAGAATCAAATACTTTAAGAGCCGAGTTTACTGCTGAAGAGATAGCGGCAAATGCTGATTCTATTTGTTTAGCAGAGTTGGGCAAATCTTCAAAAGGAATATTAGGAACATCTGCGTTTGGGATCTCAAATTTAGAGGTATCAGATCTCGCACAAGCTTTTCCGCGAGTAGCAAGCTCTTTGGTTAAATCCGAATCATTAAATGTTTTTCCTAACTTAAGAGCTGTTCCAGCTGCAAGTGCTGGTTTCGCTCTACTTTTCATTCCGTTTTTTAAATTCTCTCGCTCTTTTCCTAAAAGAGTGGACAATTGACTAACTTTGTCTGCGACACTTACTTCAGTTGGTAATTTAATTCCATCTAGATTTTTACTTAAGAGATCTTCAAGCTCCTCGTCACTCATTTGTAATTTAGACAACAGCTCTGGATCTTCTACAAGATAAACCTCAGGAGGAACGACGGCATTATAAAATGATGGCTCTGCTGTTTCTTGTTGATAAATAGAATCATAATATTCTTCTGGAATTCCTAACCAATGTAATTTGTCGGTAGTAGCTCCACTGGGAAGAATTTCTGAAGACCAAAAAATGTAGCTGTTTAAAATACCGATATCGCCATGTGCCCATTGGTTAGCTATGGTTTTTATATTTTTATCGATAGATCTATAGGTTTCTGTGACAGTTACCAGTTCTTGCATTTCATTACAAATAAATTCATAAGAAGTGGTAGAAACATTTTCAGTTACGACGAGGTAAGGATAACCCTCTTGTTTTGCGATGGAAGCTAAAACTATTTTTAGCTTACTTATGCTTTCTCCTACCAAGCTGTACAATTTATTAATTGCAATTAAATTAGTCCCGTCTATGGTGTAGAGTTTAGAACCCACAATAGAAGTAGTGGAATCTAAATCTTCTAAAAATTCGGTAGCACTTTTTGTGTCTTCAATTACTGGTATAGAAACTTCTTTAAGAAGATTTTTGTAATTCGTTTTTCCAAATATTCTGGCGATTTCATTAGAAGAGCTTTCGAGATCTGTAAGAGGAGCGTCTTTTCCACCACTTAAAGTTTCCACACTGGTAGGACTTAAAATTCCTGAACCACTTCCTACTAAAGAAGCTGAAACAACATTTGTAACGTCTGTATTGGATAGCCAGACAGGTAGAGTAGTAGCTGCACTCCACGACGTATCTATAGCCCCAGAGGAATCAACACCTAAAACACAATGAATAATATTGTCTTCAACGTAACTTGAAGGAGGACGAGGATTGAAAATAGGGTTGAGAGGATCTGATGGATTTTCTGTAATAATGGGGCCTTTGTATTCGTAAAAAATTGCGATTTCATTGCCATCAGATCCCTCTTCAACAGCCTCCCATTTTATTTGGGTATCATTAACAGAAAAACCAAGGATTAGACTGGCCTTAGTTTTGGTACCATTAAGTTGCTCAATTTCAGGCTTAATAGAATCAACAGCGTCAACAATTACACCTCTAGCCTCTTCTAGAGACTTTCTGAATTCTTTAAGCCCCTCTCCAATGGCATCGTCTATTTGGCAACCAAGATAACGCAATTTCTCACCTAAGCTGTTAAACGTACTTGGGAACTAAGAACAGTAGATATCTTATCTATAGTTTGTTCAATCACTTTAGCTGTAATTTGAGCAGCAATAGGAGATGGAGAACCTATACCTAGTAGTGCTCCGTCATTAGACATTACAGAAAAGAATGTCAAAAGAATCGAAAAAAGAGGAGTTAAAACAGAGCTAGTGAGATTATTTCCTAAAACAGCTGGATTAGAAGGAGAAGAACCAAATCCAATATCGGCCGAATTAACTCTAACCTTAAGGGACTTCATTGTCATACTTTTTAGAAAATTGAGCGAAGCTGAATCTAATCCTGTCATTTTGAGTTTATTCATTTTTGTTTCAACATTATTTACCAAACCAAAATCTATTTTTGTTTCATTAGCTGTTGAAGTGTTCCGCATAAAAATATTTAACTCTTCATCAATCTCGAAAGTAAGATTACCAGCCAATTTATGATTGTAAGTTTTCTTATGTCGTAGTGTTCTGTTTGTACTTGTTTGTAGCGTTTCAATTCCTAACTCATTATAAACCGCACTCCCTTCTTGAAGGGAAACTAAATCCAAACCAAGAAGATCTGTGGCTTTAAGCCAACGTCCATACTCAATCGGAAAGGACCCATCCAAATTCTGAATAATTCGAGTCATACTATTTGGAAAAATAGGATTAAATCTTTTGACAACTCCAAATCTTTCTTCTTGTCCTAAAGTAACTGGATCGTGTTGATGTAGACGGCGGTGAAAAGTAGGAGAAAGAGCGCTGTGTTCTAAATCCGTTTGGGATAAAGTTTGACTAATCATTCCTCCTCTAATTTCAACATCCCCAGCATCACCAAAATAAGCAGAACTCATTCCTCTACTCATAATATCTATTTCACCAGCATGAAGAATTCTAAATGGTATATTGCGATCTTTAAGAGCTATTTTAGCAACAGCTGCAAGCTGATGACTTATGTAACCAAATATTTCTTGTTGGTCTAAATCTCCTCTTCGTTGTGTTAGAACAGTGGTACCAGGTTCAGGCATTGCCCGAATCCAGCTCTTGATTCCTAAAAATGGATGACGAACAGCAAACTCAGGTGCACCAGTAGTACCGAAAGCTGAAACTTTAATAGTCTCAGTTTCACCGAGTACTTCTTTAATTACACCGCGAAGAGGCAGATCATAGGCTTTAATCTGCTCTCTACGTTTTGCAGCTTCATAATCACTAATGTCTGTCATTTTAAATCTTAAGCCATATTTAGTTTTTCAAGAAGTTTATATGATTCATTTTCAGCTCTCTGCTCTTTCATACGTTTAAGTTTTTTAGCTAAAGTTTTATTCTCTTTCTTTAAGGTCTCAGCACAAGTTCTTAGTTTTTTAGAAAGGGTACGATAATTGCTAACACCAGTTTCCTTTTTAGCTTTCAACACACACTGGGTGTATTTAGTTTTTAGTCTTTTACTGTCAGCGTCAGTTGCCTCCTGACAAATTGCTCCACTGGTCAATTTACCACTTCGCTCATAATGAGCTTGACTACTATATAGCTTTCCTTCATTTTTTAATCTAGTAGCTTCTGTTTCTACTGATTTAGCATACCTAGCCGCATAAGGAACAATTTGTTCAGGTTTAAAAAAGAAGAGAGGATTAGTAGCAATTCTTCTTCCTTTAGGTGGATTTATAAGACTAGTTAAAATTCTACTATGACGTACCCAATAATTAATAGCATCATCTACTGTTTTAATTCCCTTGTAACTCTTTCTCGCACTAAAATATCTTTTCCAATGAGGAGATAACGCATTACTCTTTGAGCTACCACCACTGAACTTTAATTGAAGCTGTGTAGTAAGATATTCATTGTTGGCTTTTCTTACTTCTTCAAAGATATCTTTTTCTATTGATTTATCTCCTGGGTAAATATAAAGTTCAAAATGACAGTGTGGGTCACTATAACCACCACTACTTCCAACATAAGCAATTGTATCAGATTTTTCAGGATCATCAGGATCCGCTTGTGCTTTTTGTAAATTAATTCCAAACATAAGATTATTTTTCTTGGCTATGGCTTCATTATGTACAAAATTAAAAGAAGCTTTAACACTTTGACCGTCATACTTGGTACCTTTAGAATTAGGAATTTGAACTCTCCCCATTGCAGTAAGTAAAAGACCATTCCTAGCGTTATGTCTAGCAGTTGCTCTGACGTTTAAATTATTTACTTTAACCCCATCTTCTTTCATAGCCAAATATTTTCTATACATCTCCTTATAATAATCAACATAAACAAGAACCGATGTTTCTCCTTCCTTGACAGCGTATTCAATCGGCTTTCCGTTTACGTTACGTCTAACAAAAAACATAAAATCATCACCAGCAACAATATTTTCGTGTCTTTTTCTATCTATTTCAATACCATATTCATTTTTTGTAACTTCAATTGTTATTCTTTTCCATAAACGTCTTCCCAGTACTTTACTTCTATTTCCACCACTTCCTCCTAAGGAAAACCAAACCTGCATCGCTCTTAAATTCACGGGTGCTTTAATAGGAGTTCCTCTTGGAACCATAATATCAATTCCAGCGTGCCACGGAACTTCTATATTTCCTCTTCTCTTTTTCTTATTTTTAAAACCGGATACATAACTTCCTGCACCACCCGATAATTGTTTTCGTAGAATTCCCCAAGTATTAAATCTACCACCAATACTTCCAGCTCCCATGCCTCTTGTAGCGTATCGATCAGATCTTTTAAGATAACTCTCCCCGTAAGGATATGGGTCGTAGAACAGTTTGCTAATATTATAGACTTCAAGTTCTTTCGAGGCTTTTCTGTCTTGAATTCTTAAACCTGATCTGGCAGCATTTACTGTAGAGGCTTTTTTCTCACCTGGGTTAAGCCCTTGTTTAGAAGCTTTATGCCCTAGAGAAGGATTAGTAGGAGAAGTGGCATTAGGCGGTAACACCGTTTCATTAGTTTGTACGTTACCGGAAGCATCTTTGGTTGTAGTCCCAACTGTACCAGCTGGAGCATAACGCCAACCTTGTGTAGTTTGACTAATCTGATCTCCATAAAATGCTGATGCTAGTTGATGTTTCTGCCCCAAAGCAGGAGCACAAGCAGCATTAGTAAATTGTCTTCCTTTTTTGTATGTAGTAGCGCCGGTACTAACACCTTCTTTAGTTCGGTAATTAATTTCTCCTGTGAATATTCCTGCGTAGTTAATGACTGGGTCTTTTCCACCCCCCACAGTACGAAAAGTGCCGTCTCTAAATAGCCACCTAGAAAATCCACTTTCTACAGAAACAGTGGCGGGGCCATTGGGAGAGTCGAAAGTATAGTTAACAGTTTTAAGTAAACACAATTTATGTCGTGGAATAATCCACATGGGTCTGTTAGGTAACAGATAAGGTCTCTCGGGAAATGGGTCTACCGTTATTTGGTAAGACTCTCCAAGCTGCTGTTGAATATGAAGAAGCCCCCAAGCAATTAAACTTGTTGCTCCACTAGCCCCATGATTGTCTACTTGCGCACCTACTCCTGGAATTGCTATATTAACATGTTCTACTTTAACACCATGACGACGAACTAAAATAGGAGCTACAATTGCGATCTTATAGAGTAAATTTTCGGTAGCTTCAGAACCAGCAACTCGTTTTGCTGGATCTTCCTCCATCCCTGTAATTACCCAAGCACTAGGAACATTTCCACCGTCCTCATTAACACTCATTCCTGTTATTTCTTTTTCAAGAACATACGCTCCTCTAAAAGTTTTTCCCCAGTACGCAGGCATTGCATTGTAGTGAGGAAATTCAAAAGCAATATCTCCAAATGGAGTAACATACCATTGATATTTTAACAGTTCACTAATTTCATCAATCAAATCTTTTCTGCTTTTAAAACTGAAGGTAGGAATGTTACCTGTATTTTTAGTAATCTCTTGTTGTACAATTGTTCGTGCACCAGTTCCTGAAGATGGAAGCATGAGGTGCATAAAAATAACCAAAGGACTATAAATTGATTTTAAATTACTATCACTTAAAGCTCCTACCGCTGTTACTTCATCATAACTTAATGGTCTTCCAAAAGTACCAAAAAGCATTACACGATTCCAGTTTTCGAGTTGTCCACGTGCTTGAGCTTTTTGATAACTATCTATCTCCATCAACACTCCAGGAACAACCTGACTCTGACTACAACACAACCATGTTACAGATTCTTCATAACTCATTCCAGCAAGGGGATGTAAATTCTGATTAATAGATTTAACCAAATCAGCAAACAAACCAGCTTGCTTCGCTTCAAACGTTGGTTCTACCTGAATAAGTTCAGCATAATTTCTAGCAGTGTCTGTTCTACCTGTTAGTTTCTTTTTGCCTTGATTTCTCTTTTTTCTCCATTCAACTTCTATACTACCAAGTTTACGGAGAAATTTTTCTTTCCCCATACTTTTAGCAGCTTTGGTGTTAAACAGTTCTTTTTTACTACTTTCAATTTCTTTTTTGATAGCGTCATAGAGAGCTTTAAGTTGAGGACGAAGTTTCTCTTCTAACTTTCCTCTAGTTGATTTCAGTTTTGGTATTATTGTATGTTTAAGATATCCAACTAATCCTCCAATATTTTTATTTCTCCATTTTTTTAATGCTGCTTCATTAGTTCTAGCTTCCGGACGTAAAACAGCAATAGTTGTTATAAACACATTTGTAGAAGAACTACAAACTTGAGCTATTTGTTTCATAACTGAAACATCAACTAAACCTGCTAAAGTAACACGATCTTTTTCTTTAGGAAATTTAACCTCAGTTCCTCTTTCAAGAGGAGCAGTTTGAAGATAATTAATGAGAGCGAATAATAGATTATCATCACTAGAAGACTTGCCTTCTGTACCTGGAAGTTTTATATTTATTGCTCCAATATCTTCAGCAGTTGTACTTGTTATACCTTGAGTAGAATACTTCAACCAACTAATATCGAAACTAGTATTAACTTTAACAGCTGCTTTATATTCATACTGACGAGTCTTTTTATTAAGGACAACAACCTTATCTTTAATTAATTGTGCCAGTTGTTTTTTAGTTACGTTTCCATAAAGTATTTTACCGCTTTTATCCTTTTTAACTATTTTAATAGTAGTTGCTGATGCATTTTGTGGTGGTCCACCAGTAGCTGCTGCCGCCACAGCGTCTAAACGTGCTTGCTCAGCAATTCGTTTTTGGGCCAAAGTTTTCTTTACTTTTTCTTTGTAATTTAGTGTATCTTTTTCCAACCAAGCTTTTACCCCAGCTATTTTCTCCAAAACATCTGTATTTTTAATAAATTCATTTTCCAGTGTTTTAAGTGTATCTATAGCTTTTTTCATATATCGTGGAACACCGCCTAAATCTTTAGTAAAGCATTTATTATAATCTTCACTTTTTCCTGTTTGATCTACTTTTAAACATTTTGCCTGTCCTATTTTAACTCTATAATCATAAAGCTCATCTAAGATAGACATGAAGCCTTGTTGAGTAGCAACAGCTCTAATACGGTTATCTTTAATAATAATAGTCCCCCCACCAGAAACACCTGTACTTTTATCTAGTAGTTTATCTGTTTCAGTCTTTTTTCTTTTTCTAACAGCGGTTGTAGATCCAGACCCAACCCCACCCAAAGGCAATCCAGTAGTACGAACCCGCATTTGTTCCATGAGACCTCTGTAGTCAAAGCAGTCAACACTGACTACGCGATCCCCATCGATATAATTATCTTTCCAAATAGCGCTACGAACAAACCCAGTAAAAGCAGGAATCCATAAATCGTAATAAACATTTTTAGTTTTAAACTTAACTCCTGTACCGCTAATATGACCCAACCTTCTGAAAACACGTATACAATCATGCTTAGCAATAATACAACTATAAGGATCTAAGCGGTAAAGCCACATTCCTGTTTCACTGTCTATTTCTGCACTTTTGCTTCCAGGATTAACACGCAGAAACTTTTTTCTGTAGATTAAATATTTGGCAAGTTCATCGTAACGAGGTTCGTTGTGAATGATAGGGTCTTTTTTCAAGTCAGATTTATCTATTCTCCATCCACTGGTATTTAAATTAGCACATATGTTAACAGGTGTTATAATAAAAGCGTCTTGGGTATTATTTAAATCAAAACTGCAACTATTGGTTCCCCCAGTTCCTTGAAGGCCCCAATTCATTGCACCTCTAACATAAGCAGTTATTTCTACACCTTCGATAAATACCCTATAATCTGTTTCCCTTTGTGCATTAGCTTGTTCAACAAAATCTAAAGGGGTACGACAAATATATGAACCTACCTCACCACTATTTGGAAGAGTAGATTCATTACGTTTTACTCTATTTTTAACAGAGCTACTAGGTTGGCAGTAAGTTCTTTTAGAAGGTAAGACTCTCCAATGTGTACTATCAAAAGTTATGGTACCAGGACGACGGCTTCCAGCTTCTAAAATTACCTTTCTACGTCTTAAACTTTCTTTATATGCTTTTATACGGGCAGCTGCTAATTCCCCTTGTGTTAATTTTGAAGCTTTAGAAATTGGAATATTTACATGAGTTTTATTACCAGCACCAGCACTTACCCCAGCCAGCTGAGCTGTTGAACCTCTAACATATGTAGAAGATTTTCCCATATTAACTCCTGTTACTGCTTCTTACCACGCAGTTTCTCTTTTGCTTGATGTATTAGATACTCTTCATCTGTTCCAAAGAAATTAGTTTTACCAGTACCTCTACCTAATACACTTACTTTAGAACCACCACCAAACAAAGCTTTAATTCTAGTGGTCATAATTTCATCTAGGTAACCACCCAATTTAAATGCTTCTGTAAAATCTTTCAATGCTCTTAGTTCTAACAATTTACGATGAATTTCTTGGAAAAATCCCCGCTGAAACTCATCTGGAACTTCTTGACCTTCATCATCGTTATCAACGAAACGGCTAATCAAATCGGCTTCAAATTTAGCAGCTGCTAAAGCTGAATCATCAGCGTCTTTGTAAATCTTGTCAATAATACCATAGAATTCTTCCGCATTATCGTTAAGAATTAAAGAAGGTAACGTAACTGGTTTATCAACAAGGTCTTCTTTTTTAACTTTTGGTTTCTTGCTTTTCTTTTTACGCTTTTTCTTAGTCTTCTTGGGATTCAGAAAGTCGGTCATTTTCCCCACTCACTCTTTGAATTTCGCCAGTTGCAAAGTTTAGCTTATCATCTCCTGCCATACCATACTTTTGTCTAATCTCTACGTAGTAGGAATTTAATTCGTGAGTGACTTTTTCAACCTCAGCAGTTGCTTCTTTTTTCTTGTATCGTGCCAGTTCTAGTTCTGCTTGACATCTAGATTCTGTATCAACTATAGAATCGACTTTCTGTTTTGCTAACCCTAAGTAGCTTGTTAAAAGCTGAAGCTTGACAATGTCCAATTCGTCCACTTGATTTTTGGTATTGTGTTTTTCTTCTGTCATGGACTTTCCTTTTTCTTACCTACCTGTTAAGAATTAACATTTTAATAGTTCCTTCTACTTCTTCCAATCTCTCTAAGGCTTTTCCAATTATGGTTCCTTCTTCAAAAATAGGAGAACCATGTTCTGTAACAGCTTTATAGTGAACACAAGCTTTTCCTTTATAAGGACTACTCACCAATAAATCTCCAGGTTCGACTGCTGGATTGCCTGGAATAATTACACATTTAACCGGTACTGTTCCACACATCGCAATTGCTACTTTGGTCTTCTTAGAGTCTCCTTCTTTTTCATTCATAATCATGGCGGGTTTTGTACTCACTACTCCTACCACAGAGGGATCTGCTCCCTGTGTAGTAGGCTCCACTTTACCATGTGCGTTAATTTTCACCACTGTACCAGGTTCAAAATCTTCTTTGTTATCTTCAATTTCAAAATACTCAGCAATATCAGCTTGTGCGTGATTTATTGCCCGAGTGTAGTAAGCACTTCCGTCACAACGTACAGAGAAAAACACTTCTTTATTTATACCAGCATACGCACTTACACTAAACAAACGAGATTTATCATTACCAATACTATCAACATCAATACTACTGTGAAAATTGACTAGGTGAGTATAATCCAAGAGGTTAGTATTGGTAATTCTATTCCAAACATAAAATCCAGCTCGTCTTTCTTTTACATTTGGACTTACTACCATACAGGTTGCTTCTGTAGTGTAGTTTGGATCTCCACTGTAACCAATCGTAAGATCCCGAGGATCTAAATTTTGAGTACCAGGTTCTCCCCCCAAACAAAAACTTAAACATTTAGTAGGTGGGATTAAACTGTCTTCATAAGACCCATTAAAGAAAACTGTTTTCTCTTCTCCGGTGTCTGCAGCTTTAAATTGATAATTTTTATAGTTATCATCATAATTAAATACTAAATCGTCAGAAGTAGAACTATAAGTAGTACCAGCACTTAACTTAATTTCATTACCAGCACTAATACGAATATCTTTACCCACACCAGTTCCAAAAGCTATGTCTCCTAAAGATAAAAGGGCGGTTACAGCCGAACTACAACTTAAAAAACCGTAAGCTTGAGCTGTACCACCTACTTCCCCCGCTCCTAAAATTAAACTAGCTGGAACATCATCACCCACACCCACCAAACCTAAATTAGGCCCAATTCTACAGTAAACAGGACCGGCTGGGTCACTCTGACTTCCAACACTAAATAATTCGTGAGTAGCATCAGTTACAGGAACTGTCTGCTGTCCCTTGTTAACTCGAAAATAATTGGTGTAAGGACTGGTAGGATTATTATTATCAGAATCAATGAAGAATTCCATGTCTCCTGTGCTAACAAATGTTCCACCCCCACTAACTCCACCATAACTCAAACTAGTAGCTAAAGCATTTCTTTCTGCCTCAGTGCTGTTTACTGCAACAGCTTTCAACAGTTCAATAGAACCATCGTCGCTGATGTAACTACCAGCTCGCAGGCACCGAATAATGGTGTCTACTAAAGCTTCGTGAACAAGCATATTTTTCATGGGCTCTTTCCTTAAAAAGACATAAAAGGGGTGTAGTTCTCACACCCCTTAGAAAGTAACTTGGTCAGAAAACGGAACCTAGGGGCTAATTTTATTGGACCACCGAGCATTGTCGTCCAATTTAATTTGCTGTTTGAGACTGTCCTTACTATCTCCTAGATGACCATGAACAATTTGACACAGCTTATCTAAACCATCCCAATCTGCTCGACGGCGAGAGAGTAAAGGACAAACCAAAGCAATACGGTCTTTACTGGCTTGCTTAGTCATACTACTGGTAATAAAATCATGACGAAGTAAAATACTACGAACAATGGTTTCTACCCTACTTAAGGCTTGGAGTACCTTAGCTACACTAAACTGGACAGCAGCTACTCTATGTTGGTAGCTATCCAATTGTTGAAGTGCTTCTTGAGCGGCTTTTACGTCCTTACGCCGAGAAGCACTAATATGCTTAGGAATGACAGGAGGACTAGCAAGATAAGCTTCTAGCTCACTGTAAAGATTATCGTCAATATCTAACGTGGTACTTTTTAGTTCTCTATTTACCTTTTTGATGGTACCGTTGTGCTTTTTTAGCTCTTTGGCTCGAACAACAGGACTGTTAGCTCTAGGCATGTTCTTACTCACCATTCCTGTGGAAAATGGACGCACCTCAAGCACCCAGATAAATCGTCAACTACCACTATTTAACAAAGTTCGCCGCGAGAAAGCGGCATTGGAGTATCTACTACCTCAGTGTGCCTTTGGCCCGTCTGAAGGGGGCCAAATGCACCCAAGATACTAAATACCGAAAAACTGACAACGTTTAGAAGCAGCGACAAATTTTTAAGTGTCAAGTAGCAAGCGTAAAATACCAACTCGTAACTGTTGTCGAGAGTCAGTCATCTAAATTGATATTACGAGAGATGCTAACAGCTGGATTGGGGTTGCAATACTTTTCCAAAGCCTCCCTACGTCATTGACGTCAGTGGCGCTAAATTAAGCTAGTTCTACGTTCAATCGGTAGAACCTTAACCAAATGACGTCAATCTTATCTAGAGATTCTAGACGTGAAGACTGTCAACAACAATATTGTTCGTCAACAATCGTTGATTATTCTACTCCTGTACGAGATTTTTGTCAAAGAAAAAGTGAAGCGGTGGGAATTTAAATTTCACGGCAGGAACGGAAAATTTCAGGAAGAGGGAGGAAGGAGGGAAGCATTTTCCGGGAGAAAAAGTAGGAATTAAAAGACAAAAATAAGGTGCAATGCACAACTCCCCTTTCCAAATATCAGAAATTGGTTTTTCTTAGACAGTTTGAGTTTTAATTTTTTGGTGATTTAGGTTTTGAAAAGGCGGTCCACGAGGGTAGTAAACCTTCCAGCTTGATTTTCCAAATTTGACTTCTTGAGAAACAAGGATGACTTCAATATTTTTGGGGAGTACTCTAACTCTTTTGAGGAACAACCTTTTTAGAAATGTAAGCACTAAGCAGGTTGCATATAGAACAATAAGACGAACTTTTATAAACCAGTTGTTGAGGTAAACCAAGTCATTTTTAGCGGTAGTTTCGTTAATGGACCATGTGGGATCCCAACTCAAAATTCCAGTTTGGAGCCAACGCAGCCGGTTGTAGTAACGGTTGGAAATGGTGAGTGGGTTAAAAGAAGCAGTTTTTAAAGATTTTTTGAGCTTGGTGTAACGGTACGCCTTAGGATTAAGAAATAGTAGATCCTCTTGACGGTAATTAAATGTATGAGCAATTCTAGGAGGGGTAAAGGTACTTTCAAAATGTCGGTACCTATTTTTATCTTTGGTGCCGTGTTCACTAATTGCTTGCACTAAAGAAGGGGCTAAAGAAGATAGTTTTTCAACTGCTGTGTGAGGAATATCGATGTAGGTACTCTTACTTATGAAAGCAGCGTTTCGTCTTCTTCCGTCTGTGTCAATTAAGACTCGTTTAATTCGGAAATGATAAACCTTTTTATTGCAAGAAAATTGTTTTCTTCCGGTAGGAGCTGGTTTTTCATATTCTTTACTCCAGGGTGTAATAAAATCTCCCTCAACATTTTTGTCATAAATGTAGCTGCAACGTACTTCTAAAATTTCAAGAGCTTTATCTGCTTCTCTATCTGCTTTAGTCGGATCGTAAATTCCTATGGTACTTATTTCTGTTTGGCATAGTTTTTTAACTTCGTTGGCTTCTAAGGTGTAAGGTTTTTTACCCAGGGAGGAATTTAGACCAGCAGAAAAAGCAACCAGGTGCCTTAAAGTTCTCAGAAAAGCTTCTAAGTGACTTTTCTCAGAAATGTCATAGAAGAACGGTTTTGTAGATTGTTGCAGTTTGTAGGGTTTTTTACCATTACTTGTCATTCCACAAGGTCTACGGTTGGCTTTCGAAAAAGCCAATAGTGGAATACCTTCAGAGTCACTAAAATACAGCTGCAGCTCTTCAGGCTTCCGGCCCCACCAATCTCCAGTGAGCCAGGATGAACAGAAAGAAGATTTTCTAAAACCAGGAGGAAGGGTAAAAGAAGGGCTCTTTTCTTGAAATTGACGGTCCAATTTTCGACTTGGCAATTGCAAGCGACGTAGCCCCACGAAGATTTGGTTGGCAGTCAGATGAGAGAAGCTGTGGAGCGACCCTCACGTCAGAGAGTAACTTAGTACTGCTGGATCTTAATTTTAGTCATCATCGGAAGATGAATCGTAGTCATCAGAGGATGAGTCATATTCATCATAGTCTTCCAGAGCTTCCACTACTGTGGGATGCTCAAGGTCCAGCTCACAAGTTGTCACAGGCTTTCCATCAGGGTTTTTGTTCGGCTGCTGACCCATGATGAGGATGCCATCCTCCTTGGCCCGATGGAAAATCTGTTGGCACGTCTTGACGTTTTCGATTCCCAGCTTGCTAGGCATCAGGCGTTCGATAAGGAGCTGAACACCTACGAACTCCAAATAGTTCATGTTGTTCTTGATTAAGCGAATGAAATCGGTCAAGTCGTAGTTTTCTACGTCAACATTATCCGACATGTTGGAAATGTCGCTTAGAGTAAACGTGTAGTGGCAATAATCCCGGATATAGTTTACCCGGGCTCCCTTTGGCACCACCAAAATAACCGTCTTACCCCGAGACACCAAGAACTTCGCAACATCAGCATAAGTAGAATCAGCTGTAACGAAAACGTAAACATCGGTGGGGCAATCCAGCATAGAGCGCATGACTTCGGTAGTCACCAACACTCCAGAATTACTCATGTGCAAAGGACGTTGAGGGTGAATCCCTTTTCGTTGCCAGATTTTGGTAATGTAATCTTTGGTGTCATTAATGGCAACAAAGATAGTACAAAGACGACCAATCCGATTTCCGAATTCGATCAAACCGTGAGACAAGTCTCCGTGCCCCAAGTGACGACTCAGTTCATCTTCTCCTAGTACTTCTTTCAAATTCTGCATGTCTACATAAATAGACACGGCAGGATTTTGTGTAATGTCGTCAGCGAACTCCACAAAATCAATGTCTTCTACCGAATTAACGTGCTTTTTCTTTGTTCCAGAGAGCATAGTCAACTCCTTCTGTCCACGAAATGGGAATTGCTCTTTTTGCAATTCCAGTTTTACGATCCAAATATAATGGTCTTAATGGTAATCCACTTCGCTCACAAACAATAGCCTCAGGAGGAAGAGGATCATCATTTTTCTGTTGAACTTTCAGGAATTCCATTCCGTCGAGTCCAAACAACAGGTTTTTTGAATTTTCGTTTCGTATGATCTTGGCCTTGTGAATTGTTTTGTTGAACTCCAACAAGGGAAAGATCTGTAATTTTAATTTCTGGGCTTCCTCCTTCGTCATCGTAAATATCCTCATAATCAACATCAATAATATCGTCACCATCGTCTAAATTAAATGAGTAGTCAGCACCTCCAAATTTTCCTTCAGTTTTATCTACAAATTTAATCTCAGGTCCACACTCTTCGATAAAACGAGATGGTTCCGTATAATTATCATCACCGTAAATCCCTCGTAAATAACTTGTCAAAGTGAGACCTTCTTCAGCTCTGGTGATAGCCACATAAAAGACCCTGCGTTCCTCTTCCAAATCTTTTAGTAGCTGCTCTTTGCTTTTCAACCTATCGTGATCATCCGTCAAACGGATAATGGGAAACCTCCCGTCATTAAGACAAGCTACAAATACAGTGTTAAACTCCAAACCTTTTGCTGCATGACAGGTCATGAGTAGGACTTTATCATCCTCTTCTTTTTCATCTGCCTCTTGCATAAGGCTAACCCACTCTAGAAATTCTAGACTACCCCCACCTGTATCCCTTTCAAATTGTGCGGTAGCTTCCAAGAATTCATTAATGTGTTCCAGTTTTGTAACGTCTTCTTCTTTTGAAGAAAGTTCTAGTTTTGTTTTGTAACCAGTTAATTCTACAATAGCTTTTGCCAACTCATGGACACCAACGCTTTCGTCTTTGTCCATCTTTCTAAGGGTGCGAAAAACACTACATAGCTTACTTATACCGATCTCAGCTCGCTTTGTCAAGTGTTTTTTGTAGTATCCCCTGAAAAGTACACGCATGTAGGAACAATCATGTTCTTCCCGAATAGCTGAAAATTGGTCAAAAGAGACCTTACCAAAACCTCTGGCTGGTTTGTTGTAAATACGAACGAAACTGGCATTATCTTTAGTATTTACCACCAATTTCATATAAGCTAGTAGATCTTTTATTAATGCTCTGTTATAAAATCCTTTTGCTCCGATAATTTTATGAGGAATTCCTTGAAGAACACACTCTTCCCCTAACGCACGGCTGCTAGATTTAATTCTGTAGAGAATTGCGAAGTCACCATAGCTAGTTTTTTTGTCAAGTTTAATGGCAGTTTTTATTTCTCCGATAATGTAACGAGCTTCTTCACGACTATCCAATAATCGAACGTGTTTTATTGTTGTGTGCTTAGTTTTTACTGGGACTGCTGGTTTTCCTACAACAGATTGATTATGTCCTATTAACTGATTTGATATTTCAATTATTTCTGGTAAGGATCTGAAATTGCGTGTTAGATTGTACTGAATTGCAGATGGATATGTTTTATGAAAATCAATGACATTATTTATATCTGCGCCTCGAAATTTATAGATAGATTGCCTAGCATCACCAACTACGAATATATTTTGATGGTCTTTAACAAGCAATTTGCAAAGTAAAAACTGACAATAGTTTGTATCTTGGTATTCATCTACCTGTACAAAATCAAATCTTTTGGCTACTTTTTGTCGTACTCGTTTGTTTTCCTTCATTCTAAGTACGACTTTCATCATAAGATCATCAAAATCTAGAGAATTACTCTTAATAAGTAATTTTTGATATTGATTGTAGCATTTTATTAAAAATAAATCTAAATTTTCATCCTTTCCAAAACCTTTGGCCTGTTTAGGTGAGAGTAAATTAGATTTCCAAGAACTAATTACTTTTCTGACATAGCTGGGTTGTAAATCAAAAATGCCTTCTTTTCCAACATCTTTAAGAGCACAACCAAGTATTTCAGACATAGCTTGTTTGACATAATTTTTAGCGTCATCTTCGTCACAAATTGTGTAACGTTTCTTTACTCCAAAAGTATTTGGTAAAGATCGCAATAATCGTGCGCAGAAGGAATGAAACGTACACATGGTTACTTTTTTAGCCGCTTTTTTAGGGACTAATTTGGTAACTCTTTCCTTCATCTCCCCCGCTGCTTTATTGGTGAAAGTAACTGTAAGAATTCTGCTGGGATCTACACCTTTTTTAATAAGTCTAGCTACTCTACGTGTGATGCATGCTGTTTTTCCCGCTCCAGCTGCGGCAATTACTAAAGCAGGTCCAAAACCATGTTTAACAGCAGCTTTCTGTTCATTGGTCAGGTTGGTTAGAAGTTTGACTTTCTTTTTCTTGATTTTCTTTTTCATCTGTTTTTAACTTAAAGTTTTTTAATACCGAAGCAAACGGATTATGTGTTAACGGTACAGTTTCTTTCTTTCGAACTTTTTTACGTTTTTGCATTGTTACATTCCATCCTGCCAATTTCCTTGTGTTTCTCTGTAGAGTGACCCTGTGCTTTGATCTTCCTCATCATGTTTTTCTTGTCTTTTATTGTATCCCAAAAAATAATCAAAGTCACCCACCCCAACTCTGAAAAATCTAAAGGTTTTTTCTTCTTCGTAAAGAAGCAAAGGTGCTCTATTTTTGATTTCAAGAGGATCTGAGTAACATAATGCTACGAAAAAAGTATATTGGTAAATAATAGGGTCTCCAACATATAGTAATATTATTCCTAAATCCCTTTTTCTTTTAAGTTCTTTTGCCTCCCCATAAACACCAAAAAGTACTACGTTGTGTCTAATTACCAATGGTTTTAAAAAGAATTCTTCATTAAATGCTAAGTTCATAAATTTAAGAACAAATATGGATGACCCACTTTCTTCAATAAATTCTTTTCTAAAATTTTTCCAATTAGTTAGAACAGTTTTAACCTCTTTTCCTAATTTCGTTGTTTTTGGCTGACCATTGATATCAAGAACTCCACCGAGCTTGATTCTAGCTTTAGAGCGGTTATTCTTAGATATGATTTTCCGCATGTCTGAATCTTTATGGGGGCAATGTCTGGTGACAGGTGAATGAAGGCTGTAAAATATTTACTCTGTACAGCTAAGTTCGCCATTCCTTTTTTAGCTTTTATTTTCTTAGCTGGTATTTCTGTTTTAGCTGTGTTGTCGTCTGCCATAGTATTAATTTGTATAATACCTTCTTTTTTCTGAGCTTTCATATTTAAAACAATTGATTCTGAGGAAGTAGCTACCGATGTAACTGCTCCTATTGCGTCATAAATATCCTGCTTTCTAGCAATAAAAGAACAACCTATATTTTTAGGATTGGAGAACTTTTTAAGAACAAAATCTACATTATCAAATGGAATAGAAAGCACAGGATGAAAAATGTCAAAAGTTTCGGTTTTAAATCTAATCAGAGCTGGATTTCCATCCATATCATAAACTAAACCTATCCGAATTGGAACTCCTTCTCCAATAGAATCATCGTCTACTTTAGCAATTCCTAATTCTTTTACAATATTGTTCAAAATTGTTGTTTTTAAAACAGCTTTAAACGATTTTTTAACAGCAATATCTTCTCCAGTTGCTTCTACTCTGGCAAAACTATAAGCATCTAAACCTGTAAGAACAATAGATCCAATTTTATTTTTCTTTTTCGTTATTTCCAACTGAACTCTAAGAGCTTCGTCTTTTACTCCTGGTTTAAATGAAATAGTACTAAGCAGAGTTCCAAAAGTATCAGCCGTTACTACTGCAAAATATTTAGATTTTAATCTATTCTTATTGGGTCTTCCTGTATTTACTAGCTCTTCAGCTTTCTTTAATTCTTTAATTCTATAGCGATAGGATTTACTTGTTATTGAAATAGTAGAACTTTTCCCTGTGTAATTAAGTTTTACTGTCTCTTTTATGAGGCATCTAGCTGCTACAGAAGCGGATATTCCTACAGAACCTTCTTGTTTAACACGAGCTTTAACAATTTGTTTAATATAGAGACCATAATTTGCTGCTTCCAAAACTACATAGTCATCTTTCGCAGTGAGGAGACAAGGATTGGCTGTATCATCTTTCACTTTTTTGGCGAAAGAGCTGAGAGCAATAATAGCTCGTAAAGCGCTATGGAATTCATCTGCGTTTGCTTCAAATTGCATGAGTGTATTTTCCTGTAATTGAATCCAATTCTTCTTTAGAAAAAGAAAAAACTCCACTTGATACTAAAAATTTCTTAAGTTTGTTTGGTTTAGGTTTTTTGACTTTTACGTTCAATTCTAAATTATCTCGGAGTTTAGCTAGTTTGTAGTTAATCTTAACTTGCTTTTTACAAAGCAGTAGATTATCTTTTTCCTTTTGGGTAATCCAGGAAAAATCTTTCTTTTTTAACTCTTTTAGAAAAAGAAGAAATCCTTTTAGAGTAGACACCTCTTTTACAAGTCTAACTGCTGTTTTATTTCGTAAGTACGGAACTTTTGGAATGTTGTCAGAGTTATCTCCGTATAGTATTTTGTACAACAATACCTCTTTAGGTTTGATCCCTTTAAGAACTTGAGTTACCAAACCCTCTGTCAGTTTGCCTCGTTTAGATGATTCTACCCAACGAAAAGGGTCTTGAACGAGCTGCCATAAGTCCTTATCCTCGGTAACAATACCAACCTGATCTGATGGTCTAACCTGTTGAGATAAGAAGGCTGCAATAGCGTCGTCTGCTTCTCCGAGTGGAGCTTTGATTTGTTTTTTGGCCAAAAAGTTAAGCAATTCCAATGACTTAAGATAATATCTGGAAGGAATATTGAGCGATTTTCTGGCTCCGAACTTGTACTCAGGAAATAATTTTCTCCGTTCTTGCTTTCCTTTTCCTTCAAGTGCGAAAACAAATTCAAAGTTGTTGAATGATTCTCTATAGTTATGTACCATAGAGAGCAATCTTGTCAAGAACTTATCCTCGCTCTCGTTAGAAACTGAAAATGCTCTAGCAACTATATTAGACCAATCCAGTATAAGTATATGGTTTCTTTGGTTAAAAAGTGGTTTCATTTTATTGTAATTAGCTCTTGCTTTTTGTACTTCTAGGACTCACAATAGAAGAAGAGGAGTTAGAACAATGCTTGTGAACAAGAGCGTCAAAATGGTTGCAGATCCTGCTCAATTGGCTTTATTACGCCGTCTGCCCCGGCATTCGGGTGCTTTGGCTCATTTGGGTATCCGTCTGCCTAAAGATGCCATTATACTTGTAGGTAGTGAAGGAATCAAGATTGTTCTGCCTAAGCAGAATAAAGAAGAAACTATCCAAGCTTAACGCTGGCTCATCCCGCCTTCTAGCGGAAGTTCCTCTATCCGCGTTCTAATCGTCATTTTATCCATCATAAATTGAACAGGGAAAGTTCGTTTTTTACCATGACGAGCCTTTGCTAGGTGGAACTCTGTTTCACCTTCTTCCTCTTCCTCTTCTCCGTATTGCCATCGAATCCAGTAGTCGGTATTTTCCTTTACTGCACGACCGTAGCGTATCTCATCATCTTCAGTCATTTGTGTAAGCACATTAGTAATACAATCTAATCGTTTGCATGTTCCTTTAAAATACCTGCTATACTCTAATTGCATTCGCCAAATATCCCTAAATTTGTGACTTAATAGAGTCAGGTAATCAATGTACAAAGAATCATATTTAAACGGTTTGAGTGATAGCTCTATTTGTGGTGGAGTAAGATCATTTTGTACATCCCAAATGGTAAAACGAGCTTTTTTCTTTATACCCCTACGGCGTAATTTTTTGAGTGTTTTACTGATTTTAATTATTTCCCCAGGACCATAATCGTTTTGCATACGAATAATATCATGCGGAGTTTTAGTTAATCTAGAGAGCATACGATGCAGTAACTCTAAATCTCGCATTTCCATAGAAACAAAACAAACACTATATCCAGCCAAATATTGATTGATTGCCATATTAAGAGCAACAGCAGTTTTACCACCACTACTGTTAGCTGAAAGTGTGACTAAGTTTCCGCGTTCAAATCCTTTGATATAGTAATCCAGAGCCTCTAGTCCAGTTGGAATAAATCTATTAGCTCTTTTTTCAGTGAGTCTGTTAGTTAGATTTTTAAGATCTTCTTTACTTTGCCCCTTACCAATGTGAAGCAGTGGTTGACGTTCAAATCCTTTTTTCAGATTAACTAAACTATCTTCTAAAACTGCACAAAACTCATCTATTTCTTTTTCTCCAATAGCGTCTTCTAAAACCTCTGCTCCTTTTTCTAAGCAATCATAGGCTATCCGCGCACGTTTAGTTGCTTTGAGAATATCTATTAATTTGTTTATTCTTTTTCTATTTATATTTTTAGCTGCTTTGCGTAACTTAGGGGTGCCTCGGATAAATTTTTTGGCGTTTTTACTTAATCCAGGATCGGAAGAAAAATCTACAGCTGAACCTAGCGGTTTGTCCAGCTGTATAAGTTTATCCATTCTCTCGCGTACTTCAATTCCAAATTTGCTACCGTAATCATCTGGCAGTGTTTCAGCTAAAATGTAGTTTCTGAGTTTTGGAATTCTGCATTCCAAAACCCCCAATAACAGCTTTTGCTCTGTACGGCTATCAATTAAATTCAAAGTACAATGTCTTTCGGTTTGAAAATTAAGGTAGGATATAAACCCAGCTTATCTTTACACCACGCTTCTGGATCATGAACACCAGCAACAGCAACTAGACGAAAAGAATATTGAAATCTTAAACATAAATCTCTAATGTGGGTAGTTCTAGTAGAATCTACTGTTGCCAAAATATTGTGAAGTAGAACACAAAAAGGATAATTTCGATTCCATTTTACTTCTTCTCCTAAATTAAATATTGCTGTTTGATAACGTCTTTTAAGCAAAGAAAACAAAATATGATACGCAACTACTAAGGCACCCGTATCTGTGGGTTCACTAGCTACAATGATAAGGGGGTTGTTTCTCCGGGTTTCCTTTGTCAATGACGCGAGCCAACTTCGTTGAAGAGTAGAGTTGAATTTTTCACCTTGAAAAGGTACTTGTGTAAATCCCACTTTTTTAATCAAAGTGTCATCCCAAAATAATCTAGGCACACCTAATTTATATAGCTTCTTATGCCAAGCTGTTTTAATAAAAATCTTGTCGGTGTAATTGTGTATTTGTTTCATGATTGTGTATAAATAGTTTTAACAAAATTGACTTTTATCTTCTGGGAGACCAGTAACTCATCCCGCCACTATCGAAAAGGGTGGGCTCGCTGTATTCTATTTTCCAACCCTCATTTTCACACAATTTATGTCTGCTTTTGTAAGCTCCTGTTATTTGTCCACCTTCATCTACGTAATCTCTAACTAGAGGGGTACGTTTACCCTGCCATTCTCGTCTTGCTCGCCCGTAGATTTGTTTAACAGGACCGTGTTTGACCAGAGGAGCTACAAAATGTAGACAGTCTAACGACTCGATATTCACCAATGCATCCATGACTTTGCTGGCACAAAGTACATGATACCGACCTTCATGCATGTCTTGATATATTTGATCTCTGTTTTTGGTATCCCCGTCTACGTAGGCAACATCATAACCATCCATACGAAGACGTTTTGTAATTTCTCTAATAAATATTTTTTGTTGAGGACTAATACAAACTATCTTTCTTTCATCTTCAATATCTTTATAGAGCCAGCTTAAAATAGTATCGTAGCGACTTTTTGATTTAGCTAGATGTTTGAGACAAAAATTCCACTTTGCTCCTGGGTGCCAATTTTTCTTATAAATCCACATGGGGACTTTTACCCCCGTTTTAATAAAGGTAACTGTAGGCTCCATTTGCCTACCTTCACCCTCTACTACAACTGGACCGAAAATATCAAACTCTCTAAGGTGTAATTTATCCTCTCTCTCTTCTGTAGCTGTCAAACCACAAATTACTGTGGTATTAAAAGAGGAAGGAACAATGCTATAGCGTTTGGTTACTAGTTCATGAACCTCATCTGCCAAAAGTGTTCCAAATTCATTTTGGTAACGAATTAAATCTTTAAATCCACGTTTACTTTGTGTAAAGCTTTGAACGGTTCCAATAGTTATAGGGTATATTTTTCTATTTTTAGCATGATACATTCCTATTAATTTACGTCCTAGTTTTTTCTCCAGTTTAGTTATATTGGTAAGCTTTCTAAATTCTTTTAACCAGTGTCTATTTCCATCTTTTCGCTTACTGATTACTAAAGTAGTTAAACCCAGAGCTGCAGCAATAGCTACTCCAATTACTGTTTTTCCACTTCCTGTATCACTTTTTACAATGCCATGTCCATGTTTGAGAAATTCCTCTACACATCTTTTTTGGCCATCCAACCAGCGATGATCTTTTTTTACCTTCTTTTTAAGTTTTAGGTTGAAACCTAATTGGGGGATAGGTCGTAAGTCTCTAACAGGATACCGTTTAAAAAAGTATTTACACTTCTCCCAATCCCCTTTTGGAAGGCCGATAAAATTTATTCCACTGGAAGTATTTATTTCATTGAAGGTTCGGAGGGATCTGTCTATGTATTCAATATCATAAAGAGGGTTTCCAGCATGGTCAGTTTCAATATCCCCTTCTTCATCTATTCTTTCTACGTATTTTTTCTCTTCCCATTCGTAATACCACTTTTTTAATTGTCTTCTAGTGACTAAATTTTCTGGTACGTATAGCTTGTTGGAAAGTACTAAAGTAGTATTTCTCTTCATTGTTAATTTTTTTGACCATCGAAGATTATTTCTGGTCCCTGCTTGGTTTGACGCGGAAAAATTACCTTACCGTCTGGTCCTGTAACATTTATACCTTCTCGGTTTAGTATTGCATCAATACGAGGATCATTTAAATGTACCAACTCAAAAAATATACGAACCGATTTTTCATACAAGTCTTTGTATTGAACAATTACATTACGCATTTCAACCAGTTGGGTTACTACTTGCTCGAATTTTTCAATCATTCCGTCTAAAGGTTTTTTCACGATCTTTATCCTCTCTTAAATATACCTTCCATCTCAATATATTTTGAGATAATGTTTAAGACTACCTCTTTGGTTAGTCTTTTATCCTCAATAATATAGTAACTGTTACTCTTATTTTGCCAAAGTCTCACACGTTGAACAAAGAAATGTCTATCGTTGGGATGGTAACAAACTCTTATACGAGCTACTACCATTCTCTTTATTACTACTACAATAGGGGTCCATGTAATAAATCCGTTCGGAAGTCTTTTAACGTCGGTCCTGCTAAGCAGAAAAAATAAACTATCATCTTTTATTTCATCAGGAATATATCTGTAAGCATCATCTGTAATTGGAGGAGAACGAAAAGCGAGGCTCATAGGAACAGCAAAAGGAAGAATAAACTGTCGTTCACAATCTGCAAGTAAATCTGTTTGAGCTGTGGGAGTACCAGGTTTGTATACTTCTAACTCTCTTTTTTCGTAACGAGAAAATAGTCTTTTTCCCTGAGGAGGACTCCATTCTACATCGTCAGGAACCTCTCTACCTTGACTAAAAGTGCCTCGTTTAGAAAGTTCAGAAATTGTATTTTTAGCAATACCTTCTTCAGTAAGATGACCGAAAATAGAATCATCTCTTCCATAAAGATTGGATGGCATTTGCTGGTCCTTTTATTTTTTTCGTTCTTGGGCAGATGTAATTACAATTTCACTTGGCTTGTTTACAATGTTTTCTTCTTCGTCTTTGTGATCTTCTGCATTATAGGGAGCAGAGGTAAACAAATCAGAATTAGGACCCATCACCCTGATGTCCCCATAAAAAGCGGGTTTTAAATCCTCTTTGGTAAATTGTTTAGCAGCTATTCCTCCATCAGGTTTAATACCAATTAATCTTATTTTCCAAAATCCTTTTTTGTGATGATCTAAGTGCCAACTTACTAGTAACATTTTGTCTGAATTTTCATACAAAACAAAAGCACACGATTTTGTAGAGTCAAAAGGAATTTGTTTAGCTAGTTTTCCGTCAACTCTGGGAATAAAAGGAAACCCTTCTTTAAAAGACTTGCAATTTTTCTTGGTTAAATTTTTAGATTTTTCATCATCATAGTAACATCCAGATTTACCTCCATATGTAGTATATAAAAATTTACATTTTTTACATTTATTTCCTACTGTGGGTTTGTCGCTCATTTGCCATTACCTGATCCGGTTCCGCGTGTCAATAGGATGTCCATCTATGACATGTTTCTCAAAATAAGTTTCGTCACCCAATACCCGTTCCCACAGATCTGTCTTTAACCAAGCTTTGCTTTTGTCACTGTTGTAAACTCCTTCTAATTTAAAGCGGTAAGGAATAGTGCTTTTTCTTGTTCTTGACATTTTGAATGCTAAAATAGGATGCACAGGGCCAGGAAATAAAGGTCCCTCAGGAGCTTGTGTGCCTCCTATTTCCATATAGTAGCCGGGATGTCCTGCAAAATCTAACAGGTTTACTCCTCTGGTTACAGCATGAAAATGTGTTAAGTCAGCTCTTCTACTGCCAAAGAAATGTTGTATAACCCTTAAGCATTCCTTTTCTCCATCTAACCGGATGAACTCTACCCAAGGTTTTCTAAGAACCCCTCGTAATCGATCATCCGTAAACTTTTTGGCTTTCTTTTTAGAAGTGGTCAAACTATCTTCCTTTAGGCTTTTTCGTTCCAATAATCCATAGTAGCGTCTTCATCTTCCAATTCAGCTTCAGTGAATTCATCTACATCGTTTTCCATTTCACTTTCTAAAAATTCTGCAAACTTTTCATCAGAGAAATTCAGTTCAGGTAAAATAGAAAACATACCATCATTTATGCGATCTATAGTTGCTGCATCCACATAGTATTTTTCAACATCCTCAGGATGAGCTGGGTATACCGGTTCTCCGTAGACACTGATAGCTTTTCCTAGTAGAAGAGCCCCGACATCTACATCCACGCAAGTGACTATTTCTTCTTCATCTTCTTTTTCGTTGAAGGTACAGACTAACACGAAAGTATCTGCAATTGACAAGTGAACTACAGGAAGATCTTTGCTTTCATCTAATTCCGGCTCGACTTTAATATGAATTGAGTAAACTCCGTCTGGCCATTTTGGTATTTTCAGGTTTTCGAGTAAATCTGTATGACTTAAATCAGGACAAATTAAAAGTGGCCAATGTTGAGGCCCTCCGATGATAGTCCAATTATCTTCTACTTTCTTAACTACACAAGCTATAGCAAAATGATCTACAAAAATAGTGCGTAGTGTGTTGGCTTCAGGAGGAGAAAAACTTAAAACGGAAAATCCATATTTTTCTATTTCAGCAATGTGAGGATTTAAGTCTTTAGTATTGGTAATGTTGGTAATCTTTTTGAGAGTCTCGTTTCCAGTTGGATTTCCTTCTTCATCAACTTCTATGTAAGTAATAAAATCGCCCACATTTATCTCCATATTGGCAATTCTCATATCATTAGTTCTAGACCCATTTTCTATGGCTTCAAATTCCTCTTTAGAACACTTTCTTTTAATATGTTGAGGTCGCTGTAACATTTTAGCATTCCTCATAACCGCATTGTTGATTAGTACAGTGTGTACAATGGTTTGGTATTTTTAAGAGAGTAGCATTTCCACACTTAGGACAGAGGTCTAGATTTTGATAAGCGCTTTCTTTAATAGGGATTTCAGTTTCAGTGTCTTGTTTGCTTTCTAAAGCCACAGCTTCATAACAAGATCCAGTTTTAACTAAGTTTATAGCTTCGGTTTCGTTTTTGCACGCTCTTAGCTTTTTAACAAAGCTGAGAATATTTTCTTCACCCATCGGAAGACCAGCTAACGGAAAATCACCTTCCAAAAAAGAATTGATACACTTGGCTACACCATCGGGTAAGGAACGAACAGCTTCAGGACCATAACCAGTTTGCCCTCTTCCTAAAATACCATCCAATTGCCCCATAATAATTTGGAGACGAACTTCTTGAGGAATGGTTATATTATCTGGCCAACGCAAAATAACACTGATTAATCTACCCAGAGCTTGCGAATCTGCACCTACGTCCCCTTTTCCACTAGTACAAAAATAATCATATGGCTCACCTGTCACAGGATGGAACCTAACTGTATTGTGCATCGTTCCAATTGGGGTATCTTTAGAAAAGGTAACACTATGTCCACAATCAATACGTGGTCTTAAAAGAGGGACCATTGTAGTTGGATCTGAGCTGTCTTGTGAAAACACTTCAATTGTAATTTCTTTGTTGCCAGTAAGAGGATTGTCTGTCTCTACTTTTTTCATTTCAAGTTTTTTAGCTTTTTCATTGTCTTCGTCTTTGACTCTATAAAGTACTTGTCCGCCGAGTTTACTACCATCTCTGTAAATAGTTCCCCCTTTACACCCCAAATCGTACATAGCCATATAAGCTTCATTTACATCTTTTGTAGTAGCTGATGCTGGCATATTGATCGTTTTGGAAATACTTGCGTCTATAAAACGTTGTAGAAGAGCCTGAACTTGAACATGTTCTAGCGGAGTAATATCATCTACTATGACAGCATAAGAAGGCCAGTTCTTAATAGAAGAGCCAAATTTTTCTTCCATTTCTTCCCAAATATTTATCGTTTCTGTGGTAGTACCAATACGACTTCTAGCTTTCCATTTAAAACTAAAATATGGTTCACAGCCTGTACTAGTTCCAAGGAGAGTTCCTACACTACCCGTCGGAGCAATTGTGTTAAGTGTTACATTTCTAATTCCACTTCTGTTTATTTTATTTAATATTGAAGGAGGTAGGTCACGCACAAATTTAGATTCAAGATATTTTTCTTTATCAAATTTTGGAAAAAACCCTTTTTCCTTAGCGAGTTCAGTTGAAACAATATATGATGTATTTCTAAAATGGTTTAACACATTTTCTGTAAATTTAGCAGCTTCTTCGGAACCATAACGTAATCCTACCCTCATTAATAATTCTGCATAACCTAAAAATCCTAAACCAATTCTACGTTCTTCTTTAGCCATCTTTTCCATATCAGGATCGTGATACTTATTAGCATCTAAAATAGTATCGAGAAATCTTACCCCAACAGCTATTGCTTTATCTAATTTATTAAAATCAATTTTAGCAATGGCTTCTATCGCGGTTATTTCTTTTGATGGAAATTGTTCTGAATCGCCTCTAATAAATTTAGCAAAATTAAGATGTCCTAAATTGCAAATACCATTTGAAGGCAACGAGATCTCTCCGCACGGATTAGTCGCGGTAATACGATTGTAATAATAGCTATTTGACATTTGATTAGCACGATCAATAAACCAAAGTCCTGGATCTCCGCACGACCAAGCTGCATATACAATTTTATTCCAAATTTCTTTTGCAGGAATAGTTTTATAAGTATTTACTTTTTTACCTAGTTTTTCCCAGGCTTTAATATCTCCATCCCAAACGGTATTATAATCTGAGTCAGAAGTTTCTGGAAAGATAAAACTCCAATCTTTGTTTTCTTTAACAGCTTTCATAAAATCATCAGTAATGGCTACACTTACATTGCAGCCTTCCCAACGCTCTTCTTGCTTAAGAATTTCTTCTTTACAATGCGGACAGTTAAATGACTCTACTTTGCTCTTGAACTCGATAAATTCTATACTATCTGGATGCCAAATTGGTAAAATACACATTAAGCTGCCTCTGCGACTTCCTCCTTGTTCAACTGTAGTAGATATACTTGAAAAATGATTATTCCAACTACATATTCCAGAGCTTCTACCATTTACACCACGTACAGGAGCATCACGAGGACGTAAAATAGCACTGTTAAATCCACACCCCCCACCTCTTGAAAATATCTCAAACAGATTACCAAAATGTTGGGTTATCCCTTTTCTAGAATCTTCAGGAATAGCTTTAACGAAGCAATTGAAAAGTGTAACGTCTAAGTCAGTACGACCAAAACCAGCTAAAATTCTACCAGCTGGCATGAAAGCTTCTTCTTTGAGGAACTGTTCTAAATTTACCAAATACTCTTCGTTACTATCCCACTTTGCAGCATTTATAACAATACGTTCACAGATATCAAACCAAGATTTTTCTACAAGTATCTCGAATTTTTCCCTACCCATATCTTCCAATGTTTCCCATTGATCTTTTGGAAGAGTTTCATCTTTTAGTTTTATTTGAAAAGTAGGGATAGAGACAGAATTATATTTTTTAGTAATAATACCAATTTCTCGGCTTTCTTTTTCTTTGCCATCAATTTCGGATTTTCGATCTAAACTAACAACAACAATATCTCCAACTGATGGCTCTCCGGTGATATCCCGTATGGCATACCGGTCTAACATAACACGATCTCTAACTGAGGTAGAAGCCATGCTCAGCTCGTCCTTTCCTGATTTTTCAAGAGTTGATCAGAGATGTTTTAGATTACTCTAACCAGGTGGGATTGTTTTACAAACTAGGGATCAATTTTGATCTGGTAGTGCAGTGCGAACTCCACAACGTTGGCAGCTTAGAGACTCTTCTTTTGGCTTCTCTATTGAACCAGTTCTAAAAGATACCCGTTTCATCTTTTGACCACACTTTGGACAATTATCATCGTGGTCGGGGTGAGTATGAGTTGTTTTTTCATTGGTCGTCATTTTCTTCATCCTCGTTATCTACATCTACATCTGCGTCTGATGCAGCTTGTGCTTTTTCTTGAAGAGCTGTAAAGGCTCCTAATTTACCACAAATAGTAGTGGGTGATAGAGGACCATCTTCTTTGGTTTTAACCTTACAAGCGATAAAAATAGTACCATCATCTTCAATCATATACTTACCAATTTTGGAAATTAGTACTTCTTCTGGGAAGGATGGTTCTTCTGCAAGAGTTGCTTTTAACTCTTTATTTTTCGCTTGAACGTCTTCTAGTGACTTCTGAAGTGGTTCAATTCTTTTAGAAGCGGTTTCCAATTCTTTTTTAAATCTCGCATTTTCTTGAGTTAGAATTTCCAGGCGTGATTTTGAATTGTCCAGTTGTTGTTCTAATTCATCTGCTTCAATTTTTAGAGCAGCGTTTTCCTCTTTTTCAATGGTTAATTTTTCTTCAAGAGAGGTCAATATTTTTGAATTTTCGTTAGGGTCTTTTTCTGAATTTCCACTACTTTGGTTTTGTTTAAGTTGAGCAATTTCTTGATTCAACTTTTGAATCCTACTTTTTAAGAATTCTTCTGTATCTGGTTTAATCTTCTTGTAAATTGTAATATCTCGTGGGGCTTCATCTATTCTTCTTATTGACATATGATTTTTCTCCTCACTCTTGGTTAAAAACGTGTTCTACGGCATATTTAGCCATATTTGCTGCGTCTGCTTCGTGTTCAGTATTAAGATGTTGCCATTCTTTATAAGTTGTGATATCATATTTTCGTTTTATTTTTCCACGTGTAGTTTCTTCTCTAAAACCTACTTCGAAATTTCTACTTAACCAGCTTTTGTGAGTAGCAGCTGTTACCAAATCTACAGGTAGGCCACAACTTAAAAATACTTCAACAGCGACACCTATTGCCAGGTTTACAAGTTCGAGGTTCTTTTTTGATCCACGACGAGGTTGACTGTGAAACCGTTCAATACAAACACAGTCAGGTTGGTGTGTGTTTAGAATTGTGACAATATTTTTTCGGAAAAAAGAGATGTCTGTAACTTTATCAATTCCATCTGTGACACTACTGTGTGTTAATCCTAATCCTCTAATATAAATCGCCCATCCGAAATTTTCTTTTCCTGGATCACAACCAAGAGCTTTTCGGTAATTTTTTAGAGGAAGAGATTTTTTAAGGTTGGGAAGAAGAAGCACCGTTTTCTCTGAATTTTTGGTTTTTAGGCTTCAGTTGTTTTTAATATGTAAATACAGTAGCAGGTGTGAGTGGAGAAGCAACTGCATCAATAATTGCCCACCGTTTGTGTTGTTTAAAAAATCCCCATAATTGTTTAAGTGCTGCGGCTGCGTCAGCTTGCGTAACAACTGGTGTAGCATAAGTTGCAATATTAACTGGATCTGCTGCAGTATGAATACCAGCATCAGCAGTGTGCGCATTGAATTTTGTTTTAGCTTGCGTCAAAAAAGCAACCAAAGTAGGCCAATCAGTGGGGGGAACACCAAGTCCTGTTATTTGATGTGTTCCTACAGGACCAGTATGAAGAGCAGCATCTTTATCGTGAATATTGTAGGATGTATTAAAATTAGTTGCATTTTGCAGCATCAAATTTAGATTCCCCGCAGCAATGATATCATAATCTTTGGGAAGCGGTGTTATATCTTCTGAAGTATGGAGATCATTGTAAGCATTCACCACAATGATTCCGAGTCTTATGGCAGTTGCAATTTCTTCTTTTGTTCCATCTCCAAATCTTCTAAAGATATCGCTATCTAAACGAATAGTATTTGTTTTAGGCTTACTAACAGGGGTAAGAGAAATTTCTACTGGTAATCTCCAATGACCTTTATGAGCAGTTCCGATTGCCCAAAGGTAGTCACTAACATTTATAATCTGAATCATTTGTCAAAATCCTTTCACCGTCGTACCTGATCTAATTCTCCTACAGGTACCATAGCTGGCGCTTCGTAATGTTGAAGCAGACGAGTTTGCAGGTCCCAACTAGTTAATTGATCAACAGGAGCAACCTCTTTAGCATTATAAATTTTCCACTTAGTAGCCCCATCCAAAGAGCATAAAAAATCTCCAGGATTTACTCTTCTAACTTCATCGGTAAGCCAGAAAGCTTGGCGCTGCCAATCATCATCCATACCCATGTCGCTGAGGACGTTTTGACGGGGTGTAACTGGAATATCTGCCAGTATAGACATGGTCGGCTTATATTGGTAACGCAGATAAATAAATTTGAAAACAGGACTATCTATGATGGCACTAGCTCTTCTAAGCTCGATTCTAAAATCAATGTAGGGAGTACAAAGGCGACTGGCTATTTCTTTTTCGTGGGTAAATAAGATCCAAGATGAATCTGTGGAAGCTTTTAAATAGTAGCGAAATTCAGTTCCTTCCAATAATCGATGGCTAACTGTAAAATCATCCAAAATTCCAATATTTGGTTTTAAATTAATTCGGCCTTCTAGATATCCTGAAGTGGCTTTTGGTATGAGAACAAATCCAGCTGGTTTTTCGTTGGCCCTATAATTCGGAAGTACGTTGACGGTTTTAACTTCTGGATAAGTGACATCCAAAACTTCTAAGTGAGTACCGTATTTTAAGTAGCCCCCAACTGTACCGGTACCAAAACAAGCACTACAATGATTGCTCGGACTGGTTTCAATTTGAAAACAGGAGCAACGTCTTCCAACAAACAGTTTGTTAAACAAGAAAAACCTAACACCTTGACCTTGTACAGCAATTTGATTCTGAACTTTAATTCGGGGAAGCAGGCGTTCTTTTACTATGGTACCAACTTTTTGATCTAGAACTTGTGTTGCATCTGCAACGCGGTCATCTCGTCGTAATCGAAAACTTTTGGTACCCATTCTACAGTGCTCTTACTGAGGACAAACTACCCCATTAGAAGGTAATTTGTTTTTTGCAATCCGTGTTACTCTCTAATAGGAGAGAAAACCATGCAAATTATTCGAGGAACACAGGCTCGATTCAAAGCTCAGTTTTTGGATTCTGATGGAGAGCCACTGGTTTCGGCTGATGAAACCAAGTGGCCAGCTATCGTAATTCGTAATCCTGACGGAGAAGACATTTTTAATGCAGTTGGTAGAAAAATAGGAACTGAAGGAGAGTATCAATTTGAATGGTTTGTTCCAGTTGATGCTTCTCTAAGCGAAGCTCCAAATAGATGGTCTATTAATTGGTACTTTACAAATGCGTATGATCATACTAGATCTACAGAACAATTTTTTGATATTGTTGACAAAATAGTTCCGACTGAAGAAGAAGGCCAAGAAATGTACCTAACTAGAATAGGTACACGAGAAAGATTGGTGCTTCCTTTAGATGTAGAGCCAGCTGAAATTTCTCTTACACTTATGGACGAAAGTTTTAATTCTTTTCTTGTTGTAAATCAAGTAGCAAACCAACCTAGTGAAGCTTTGGAAAGTGAGCCAATTAAAAATCGGAAAATTGGGCTTGTTATTGAAGACACAATGTACAAATATTATTTTAACACTGAACCGTTTTCAACTGCTGGACTCTACAATGCTTTCTGGGCTGTGAGAGATAGTGTTGTTGCTCCTAAAAATGAGGAACAACAAGTCATAAGAGTACCAGAAAATAAATATTGGTTATTCAATAAAAGTCTTCGTATGTTAATTGATAAATTGCGCAAAAAACTGGTTACATTTCAAGCCTACACTGAAGACCAAATTTATGAGTTTATGATTCGTGGTCTAGGGTTTGTAAACGGAATAGAGCCAGCTACAGCTTGGGATTTGAGTACTATTCCAGAAAGAGTTGCTTACGGTGTAGCGGAAGCAATGCTCTTGGCAGCTGCTAAATATGCACTTATATCTCAACAGGTACTTGAAACAGAATTAAGTTTCGACCACAGTGGCCAAACTGTTACCCTTGCAGTTAATCATGACTATGGTGGAGTAATCGGTCATATTGATACCATGCTGGATAAATTTGCAGAGGCAAAACCACGACTATATAGAATCAGCTGTCCCATTGGAATGGTTGGTACAAGACGCTATAACAGAGGATTCAGAAATAAAGTTTGGAAAATTGGAGGAGGTATGGGTGGGGGAGCACTTAACGCAAATGTCTTAGGTTCCCAGCTAATAATGGCCATGGACCTATAATTTCACAACCCAAAAACTAAGAGTCCACAAACGAAAGGAAAAATGATGGCTAATTTTTTTGATTTAGTAGAGCAAGGAAAGCCAATTTTAATTACTAATCATGGGGCTGGAGTTGTTTTGCTTGAGTTAGAACGTCCCGGAAAAAATAAGAAACCGTACACTGTCAAAATTCCACAGATTACTAAGTACCCAATCCCCTTTCACAAGATTATTCCACGTCCTATTTTAGAACATGACTCTGACGCTATTTACGAATGGATTAAAAAAGGTGTATTTAAACTGTGGGAACCTAAAATAGCTAAAAAGAAATTCGGCACCGATGTTGATATGGAAAATGCAATTGTTGAAGTTGTGAACAAAACCAATCAGCAGCATCGCTTCGAAGCACCTAAGGCTAAAGGTAAACCATTTAAAACTGCTGCTGGAGCAATGGATTTGGCCAAGACGGTCACAGGAAAAGAAACTACAGCTGATTTAGGTTTAACAGATGAGATTGAAGATGATGATGATGATACAGGGCCTATGGGAATAAAGACTACAGAAGATGGAGCAGCACTTTCTCTTTCTTCTGAAACCACAAGAATTCCACCTAAAATCAAACAAATGATTGCTAGCTTACGTGAAGATAAATCTCTAGCAAAAGAAATACTTCGCGATTTTAAATTAATGGATGACGATATTATGACTGATGACGCTTTAGGACTTGTTATTCGGAAAACGAAGAAGTTTAAGCCTATTCAAAAATGGGCTAAACAAGAAATGGCTCGTCGTACCAATGATGCAGTAGTTGAAGAAGAAGACGAAGAAGTTTTATTGGAAAATGACGAGTAAACTTTAAGTTTTTTCGGTTGCCCCAGTTCAAAATCCATTTTAGCTCAAAATCCATTTTTCTGAGTTGGGAGCAATTTCATGGCAGATGTTGAAAGATTACTAGTACCATATTTTAGTAGTGCTACAGGTTTTAGTAGACAAACTGTTGGAAGTGTAGCTGAACAAATTGTTAATGGTCAACCTCCAGAAAGTGATCAAACAACTCCTCCTCGTCATGCATATCATTATAGAGCGCCAGATATTTTAACAACTAGAGTAGGTCTAAGAAGAGGGATTTATATTAAACTATTTTGTAATCCTTCCAGTGGAAATTGGACGCTCACTAAAAGAGGTAATTTTACTAAGACTGCTGGAGGAGGAGTTCACAATACTTGGAGGAATCGCCATAGGGGTTCATATTTTGATGTTTTCCCTTTAGCTTTAGAATTTCAGTCTGGAAATATTCACCCAAGTGCTGGTCATAATGTAGATTTGATGGATACTGAGCGAGCTATTTTGGCCCGCAATAATCCAAGATTGCCTCCTGGTTTGGATAATTGGTACAAATTTCTAGCATTGGCCAATTCCAGCTCTTTAGACGGAAATGATCCTAATTATGTAATCTTAATTTATCATAGTAGAGTTTTTCCAAATTTATGGATTGAAGGCTTCTTTTCGGATGACTCTATTAGCTTCAATGAAGATGCCTATGCTAACGCCAATATGTTAAAATGGAGTGCTACTTTAATGGTGGTGCGTACAGCTCCTCCAATTCATAATTATGGTCTTATGAGGGCGATGTATATTGATTACATTAGAAATACAAATGCCAGAGAAGCCAGCCCCTTAGAAATAGCAGCTTATAATGAAGACCGTGAATGGCGAAATGCTAGAGAAATATTTGAACAGAGTCTTAATAAATTGGACGCTAAAGTTGCTCGAACAGAAGGTCAACCTAGTAAATACCAAAAATTTAAAGCTGGTACTACAGGTACAGAAATTTCTGAACAAGGAGTAAACGTTTTAGCTTAAATTTACCAACCTTTTTAATTCTTTGTATTCTTTTTTAGAACCCAAAGCACCAGGATCACGTTTACGGGGACAGTAATAGTGTTCTATGGTAAACATGTCTTTTGCATCTTCTTCTACCTTTTTCCTCATTTTATCTCCAGCTTTATCTCCATCTGAAGCAACTACCAACCGTTTAATTCCCAAATTAATGAGGTGAATTATGTTGCTAACGTGCCAGCTGGTAGAACCAAGAGTACTCAAAGCAGGTATATCTTTATCTATGAGGCGAAGAGCATCATAAGGACCCTCAACAATAGCAACAGAAGTAGTACGCATTTGTTCTACAATAAACCAAGGATAAAGGATATCTAATTTAGGTAAATTAGGCATATCTCGGTATTTCATATCTTTGCTTTTATCTAATCTTCGTGCAGTCCAACCTATTAATTCTCCGTACATCCAAATTGGAAGCAGAACACGATCACAACGTTTTTTATCATCGTAGTAGTGGTAAGCTGTAGCAGCGTTCATAGTGTAGGCGCTGACTTTTCTCCAACGTGTGGTCCACGGTTCTACATCCCAAGGAATGGAAGCTACAGCTTGAATTTTATTTCTTTTTTCTTTTAGTTGTTCTTTAAGTAGGTGAAAAGGGTCTGGCATCTCCTCTTCTGAAAGAGTGTCAGCATTTAATAACTTGGCAAGATCGTTCCAGGCGTGGCCTTTTTTTCCACACCCGAAACAATTAAATTTTCCATCTATTTTTTGTATACTTAGACTGGCGGTTTTTACGTCGTGGCCTCCATTAAATGGGCAAAATACCTGAAAATGTGTAGGGGTCTCACGGAAAATTTGCACACCTTTTCTCATGAGCTGCTGCGCAATGAAAATGCCTAGATTTTTAGGAGCTTTCTGCATTGTAGGAGTGTTTAACAAAAAGGTTTTAAAAACTGTTGACAACCATCACTATTATGTCATAATATTAAGTAGGAGATAAAAACCTCATGAGTCGAAACGCAGCAGATACAGGAAACTGGATTAGAAAAGATAAGCGTTTGGCCATTTACCTTCGGGATGGTGAAGCCTGTATCTGGTGTGGACATACCCTCGAAGACGGAGCTGAGCTTACCCTAGACCACCTTATTCCTTGTGAATTGGGTGGTGACAACAGCGAGAAAAATCTTGTAACCGCTTGTCGTTCCTGCAACTGCTCAAGAAGAGATCTCACTGTTCGTCAGTGGCTTGTAGTACTGAAGGATAAGGGTATTGACATTACAGGACTTTCTGTTAAAGTTCGTAAGCATGTGAGCCGGAAACTCACTTCGTATCGTAAGCTGGCGAAAAAAATCATTGCTGCTCGGAGGTAAAAATTATGAAGTTCTATCGGCAAAATTACAATGAATTCAAGAGTTGGGTTCGTTGGCACGATTACGTATCCATTCTCATTAACGAATTTCCTCTTCTTCTGGCTCGTCGCTACGATTGGATGGGAGATGAGAAGAGCACATTTTCCTTCTACGTGGCAGGTTTCAAGATTTACCAGAAAATTTGGAGTTGGTGAAAAAGTCCTCGCTGCCAGGAGATGATATTATGGAAAAAGATAAACGTTACGTCGTAATGGGTGGTGTTATGGAGTATATGGCACACCTTCATTGTATAGCAGAATCGGAGGAGGAAGCGTTGGTCAAGTGGGACGCAGCCTTCCCGACTTGTGCGCGTGCAGTGTTTCTCCCGGAAGCGGTGAGCTTGGAGGAGCGTTCCGACATGGCAAAGCACTGGACCCATGATGGTTACCGGTACTACTCTGGTGGGTATCGGTACACGTACTAAAGGAGTGTCATGAGCAGACCCGACGAAAGTATTTGTCCCCGCTGTGCGCAGTACATGGAAGCGCAACGGATAGGCAAGAACAAGGACGGCAAGCCCATCTTTATCTACATGTGCCATACGTGCAATTCCCGCCAGTCTGGTGCGCTCGAACATTACTGCATGTGCATGGGGATAGAGATGCCGAAGCGCAGGCGAGGTTGGTAATGTTTTGTAAAAACTTAACACAATTTTTCCGTGTAAAAATGGAGAGTTTGTAATTCTTCACAAGTGCGCTACCATCGTATACAAAAAGGAGTAACCCGTGTCAACCATTTATTGCAAGAAATGCGGAAACGCTCAACAAAGTGACGGTTTGGACCAGAATCACATCTACTGTCCCTGCCACACCAGTGACGAAAACGACGCTGGAACGGGGCTAATTTGTCTCAACCTTCGTGAGGGACCAGAGTGGCGCGGCATTTGCCCCGACTGTGACGCCGTGGTGGTGGAAAACAAAGAAAGTCGTAGAGTTCTCTACGCGCGACCAAAAAAGAATGGTGAGCTGGACTTTTTCCGAGCTGTGGGGTAAAAATAGTAATGCCCAAACATCATTCCAATAATTCAGTTCTTTCACTTCCAGCAGATCTGCCGGAATATGTGAAACAAGAATTAAACGATGCCTTTGAAAAATGGAAAGCTAGTAAGACTATATCGAAAAATAATAGTTCTCTAGATGTTAATAGAATCGTTGATGCTTACGTAAAATTCTCTAAATTGATGCATAAGTATGTAGATGCTTCTTGGAGCTGAAAAATGTCAAAAAGAATTTGTTCCCACGGTGAAGACAGTAAAAACTGTACCGTTTGTTGTCCAACTTGTCTTGGAACCGGGTGGATTCTTTGCGTTTGCAAAGCAGGGGACGGTACAGATTCTATAGAATCAGAAGATTGTCACGAATGTGACGGGTGTGGTAATTTAGAGTGTGGAGATTGTGGAGGCACCGGTTACGGTCCTCACAGAACCACCATTTTTCAAAATTTTGGAGATGGTGTGTGGGTAGGTAGAGAGTAATTTACCAAATACTTTTAAAATCTCCCTTTGACAAAAGTTACTTTTCTGTTATAAATCCTAATAGGAAGGAGTTAAAATCATGTCAGCAACTTGGGTAAAAGAATTTGGGGATGACTTCTGGTGGGCAGACGTAATTACTCACTCTTGTGCTGTTACTTTTGCAGCTCGTATCAGAGAATACGATAGAATGTGTCGGGTTTACGGAGCCCAGGCTTTGGAAGCCAAGAAAGCTGGAAATTATCGACAGTACCTTTTTTGTCAGTACAAATCTGACGCTTACGAATGTGCTTTGCGAAATGAACGAGAAGCCAGAAATGTTGGCTTTGGGATGAGGTGAAATCATGGAAAAAGCAGCTAGATCTTGTCATTGGGGACATTGGTGGATCGAATTTTGGAGAGGGGACATTCATGCTCTTCCAACTCTCAGTGACCCCCAGCCGAGAAAAGATTCCCAACTGGTTGCGAGACTGCACTTTGGTGTCGGGCCTTGCGGACCTGTAGATGGTACGCTTGGGTCACCTACTCGTTCGAATTATCGCGAGTATTGCCATAACTGGACACTTAGTGGAGAGCTTCCTCAGGTATCTAATTTGGAAGTTATTTAAAAACGATGTCAACCAAAACCGAGAAAAAAGAAAAAGTTGAGAAACCTTCTGGTCCTGGTTGGTGTAAAGTTTCTGGAAATCACTGGGAAAGAACTGTAGAAAAACCAGATTCTTCTTGTGGCTACTGTGGCTGCACCACGTTTGTGGAGTCAACCTACAGCTGGCCTTACTGCGCAGATTGTAAAGGCACTTGAAATGTCTTACATGGTTCTTTGTCGGGAAGATCGTAAACTGGATGGTACACCAGGCAGATTTGTTGTAGCAACCCAAAAACAATTTTCCTTACTAGAGGAAGCACAACACTACGTCGCTACCATCTCTTCTTCCAGAGAACCAAAGGTGGTGAAAATAACTTCTGAAAAGGAGCTAAAATCATGAGCTACGAAGGCTACGAAATGTACTTGTGTGCCAACGGGCACCTGACCAGGGAAGATGCACTTGCTGGTTGTTACTTTGGAGAAGAGCCTACCATTTGCACAGTCTGCAAAGAACCCATGGTTTGGCGTTGCTGTGTGGACCAAACCAATGACGGTGGAGTGGCTCCTGTGTTGGTAGAGCACGAAGCAGAAAAGACCAAAACTTGTGAGTGTTGCGGTCACACACGAGTAACAGAAGAAGCCACTTTTTGCATTCCCTCCAACGCTGGACATCGGTTGAGGGATGACCACGCTGACGAAATTCCAGCTGAAGTCCCCCTCGTGGAAGTCCAATTCAAAGACGTGGACAGTGGCGAGCTGTTTCCCACCGCTGACGAGGCGTGGAGAAACAAAGGCTACCACCGCTAGCAGCTCCTCTTTTTTCTTGACAAAATTGTAGCACCGTGCAATAGTGAGGGAACTTTTCAGAGGAGCTATGCGTCTTTATGTACTATAATGTCATTTATTTAGTAGTTGGGGAAACCGGTGAGCACGGTGATTTTCGTCATTGGATTGTAGCTGCTTTTACCGACAGAGAATCAGCTTATTGTTGGCGCAGTTCTTGTCAAAAACATGCCGATGCTTTCTGCAAAAAAGATGGTCAGTATGATGAAGATTTTAGAGCTGAAAATGGTGATAAATTAGAGGAACGTGTAGAGGAACTAGCAATTAAACATCCTCTTAGGTGGTCTTAGATTGACAGCTATGTGGGAAATAAATCCATTTGACCCCCTTATGCGGGTAGACTATACTGGAACTAATTATAAAATTGAAGAGGTTGTCTTTGATCCTTCCGATGAATCAAACACGTTTAATTTCTGTTTCAAACAAGTTTGAGATTTTAGGAGTGACTTTCCATGCGTGTTTACAAGTACGGCCTTCTTCGTCCTACCACCAATGCTGACCTGGTTCACGAGCAAATTAAAATAGGGCATAAGTATAGAAATAAATTGATTGAGCTGGAGATCAAACGTAGGGATTTGATTCGAGCAGAGGTTGCAAAATCTTCTGTTGTGGAAGATGATTTTACCGATGCTAAACTCGCTGTTGAAAAGTTTAAGCATCTTGATAAGCTACTAAAACAAAAAAATGCACAACATAGAAGTAAAAGACACAATAATCCAGATCTAAAAAAAGACCACACCAAAGCCAGAAAAGAAAAAACAAAAGCCATTAAAAAACTAGAAGAGACTAGACGTAAAGTTCTTAAAAAGTGTAAAGAAACAATTAAAGTTTTTAATGATCAGTACATTGAAGAGGAGAAAAAAGTTAGAAGTGAATGTGCTCCTTTTTGGGGTACTTATCAAGTAATCGAAGATGCTATGAAAAGGTCTAGAAAATCTCTCCCTCTTTGGGATGGATTAGAATCAAATAATCCTAAATTCAGACGATTTAATGGCATTGGACGAGTGAGTATACAACTTCAAAAAGATGTCATTGATAAAAATAATGGTATGAATGTTGATCTCGTTTTTGGTACAACAGATACCCGTCTTCAGGTGGCTCCTGTTCCAGAAGAAGCTTGGTACAGTCCTATTCGAAGTGTGAGGCGAAAAAAGTCTCGAACAGTTCTTAAAATGAGAATTGGGTCTGAGGGACGTGCCCCCATTTGGGCGGAGTGGCCTATGATCATGCACCGTCCTCTTCCTGACAACGGAAGAATTAAAAGGGTTACGGTCAACTTCCGTAAAATTGGACCACGGGAAGAATGGACAGCGGATTTCTTTATAAATGATAGTGCTACCCTTCATGAGCAATATGAAGTGTCAGGAGCTATTGGTTTGGACGTTGGGTGGCGTCTCATGGATGACGGTTCTCTTAGGGTAGCTTTCTGGGAGGATGATGAGGGAGAAAAAGGAGAGTTTCGCCTTTCTCCAACCCTCATGGGAGCATTTAAAAAAGCAGACGATCTACGGTCCATTAGAGACAAAAATAGGGATGAAATTAAAGAATTCTTGATTCAACATTTTAGTAAAAATCCCATGCCTAGTTGGATGTTGGATTTTGTAAAAGGAAAAGAAGACTCAAAACGACCTACCAATAAGCAAGCTTGTGTTTATCTTTCCAAGTGGAAATCAATTGCCAAACTAACGAAATTGGTTCAAACTTGGAAAGAAAAGGGTATTACTAAAAGACACCAAAAAGCTTATAACCGTTTTGAGGACTGGCGTTATCATGACTTTCATCTTTGGCAGTGGGAAACCAGTCAGAGGAAAAAAGCCGAACGTAGGCGGAAAGATAATTATCGTGTACTTGCCTCAAAACTCTCTAAACAGTACCACACACTGGTGTTGGAAAATTTTGATTTGCGAAAGGTTGCCCGAAAGAAGGCAGCAGATGATGATTCTTTAGATATTAAAGCAGCTAATCACAATAGATTTGTAGCCAATATTAGTGAGCTTCGATTGGTACTTAGAAATGCTTTTGAAAAGTGTGGAGAGATTGAACTTGTAAAGGCTGTAAATACTACCAAAATTTGTTTCTGGTGTGGATTTATTAATAATTTCGACCAGGCTAAAAATCTGATTCACCAGTGCTACAGTTGTGGTGTGGTGTGGGATCAAGATGATAACGCCTCAACAAATATTAGACGAAGACGAAAACAGGGATAAGGGTCTGCGAGAGCTTCGGTGGTGAGAAAAATCTAGGAGGCTCTCGCACCCGTAAAAACAGATAGTTACGTTCTTTGACAAAAGAAAAGTAGGCCATTTTGAGCTTGGTAAAAGAGGCTCTCGCAAAGCTCCAGGTAAAAATGCTAAATGTTTGGTGTTTTTACTGGAGCGGTAACAACACCAGTCCAAAGGTTTATGATTTGGAACGCATATAATTAATATTACCAGGCAAGCAAAAATACGAGTGTAACAACACCAGTCCAAAGGTTTATGATTTGGAACACTTGTCTGCCAAGCCATGCCTTCGTCGCCTTCGGGTAACAACACCAGTCCAAAGGTTTATGATTTGGAACTGAAAAAAAGGCAGGAGGCGATAGCAAAGTGCCTTGCCAAGTAACAACACCAGTCCAAAGGTTTATGATTTGGAACATCTGAAATCGTCTCATGCAACCGTTCCTTCGTGAGTAACAACACCAGTCCAAAGGTTTATGATTTGGAACGTGCCTTAGCAAACTGGCCGGAAGTATCGTGTCGTTTGTGTAACAACACCAGTCCAAAGGTTTATGATTTGGAACCTTATCTTCGACAAGCCATGAGGTCAACCTAATTTTGTAACAACACCAGTCCAAAGGTTTATGATTTAAAATATATAGTCAAAGGAAGACTAGTAATACGTACCAACAGTAGCTCAACACTTTTGAAGTTGAGACTGCAGGACATGTGGCAACAATCCTGTATAATAACAATAGCTCAACATTTTTAGAGTTGAGACATAGCAGTTGATCAACTTTGTAAAACAGGACAAGAAACCGACACTACTGCAGCAACAGAATCAGCTCAGAGATTTGCCTTTTCTGAGACCGAAGAGGTTCCTTGCTCATAGTAGCTTAGTGCTTTAATAACTAAGACAACCGCGCGTTGCAGCTTTTAAAAAGGTGAAAAATTGACTCGTTTACGTTGTACACTTTGTGAGTGGACCCAAGATCATTTTTGGGATCAAACTCTTCACAACCCCATTAAAAATCTTCTCTCGCTTGAAAAAGATCTATTAGAAAAAGATTTAGATGAAATTGTTAAAGGAGATAATGAAGGTAAACGTCCTCCTCTTCCCAGACGAACGCTAATTGCTATGCTCATGCAAAAAGCCTCTTCTAAGGTATTGTCTATGAAGTGGAGAACCTACGATGAATGGAAAAATGATCCTCATCCCTATTGTCCACAATGTGACGCTGAATTAGAACTACACGGAACAGATTCTGAATTAGGAGACTAATTTGCTTCCCGTACCTACCGTCGAAAATATCGATAAAGACATACTTTCCGGTTTTAAAGCAATCCGAGAGGGGGAAAGAGAGTTAGACTATCCAGTTTTTACTGAGGTGCGTGCCAGCTCCATGCCTATTTGCCCCCGAGCTATTCATATTTCTAGAAGATTACCCAGGAAAAAAAGACCTTCTAAAACGGAAAAATTCGTCAGTGAAGCCTCTACCCTCATGGGTACAGCTCTTCATCTTGTTCTTCAAAAATGGTTCGCTATCATGTTCCCAGATTCCTTTTATGGAAATTGGGAATGTCTTTTTTGTAAAACTTTAATTAAACACAAAGCTGGAATTCAAATCTGCCCCTCGTGTGGGCGAGAAATGATCTACAAAGAATACTTTATTAAAAAGCAGAAAGGCATACCTTTTGACGGACACGTTGACGGTATTTTAAGATTCCCAGATGCTAATTATCTTTTGGACTACAAAGGTTCTTACCAGGAAAAAATGCGCTCTATTCGTATTGAGAGAAGACCAGTTAGGGGTCATTTTTATCAAACAAACAGTTACGCTTGTGCTATCAATACTGGTAAGGTACCTGTTGGAAAACTGGGTAAAATTAGTAAAATCATCATTATCTATATAGAAAGAGGGAAACCTCACCGCTTGTGGTATCCCATGCAAGTAAGTGTAGATAAAAACGCCTATAAGCAGACAAAACAGTACATTCGTCTAGGAAATAGAAGTCTTAAAGATTTGGTGCTTCCACGTGGATTTTGCATGGGACCAAAAGATGAAATTGGACGCTGGTGTATTTGGAATCCTATCTGTTTTTCTCCTACGTTAGAAGATAAATTAAGTGACCGTGTTTACCCTGAAAAGAAATTTAAACCCAAGCGTACTGAGCTTCTTCCTCTTTTGCTCGATTCAGAGAATATGAAAAATCAGAGCTAAGAGGTAATGTCCACATGTCTAATCTGTCTCCACCATCTGTTTTGGAGGAAAATCTTTTAGAAAATCTTAGAAATTTGGATAGAATTGGGGATTTGGATCCAACCATTTTGGTCCAGCTTCTTTTTTCTTTTTTGGCAGAAGAAATTGGTGACTTAGAAGTCAATCAAACTAGACTTGGAGATTTGTATATTTTGAATTTTGTAGTGGGAGAAAATAATAAGGCTAAAATTATTGGTAAAAAGGGTCACATACTGAAAGCTGTGTGCAGTATTTGTAAAGCTTATTTTAAGACCCGAGGAAAAGATGTAGTTATTAATGTTAAAGATTAACGGAATTTAGTAAAACTGGCAGAACGTTTATTAGCAGCAACTTGAGCTTCTTTCTCTTCTAACGCTTGCATTTTATCTAAAGCGGGGTTACCGTGTTGGGTAAGAGCCCATTTTTGCGCTTTGAAAAGATGCTTACAGAGGTAGGGTATTTTAAGAGGATTGGTAACGTTGGGTTGTTCACCATTTGAGTTTTTAATGCTAGAACTATCTAAACCACTCAAAACGGTTTCGAGCACAAATTTAAAATTTTCGCAAGAACACCATACCCAAACAGGGGTATCAACACTAATAGGTCCATAAAATCGAATCAAGGATTTGTGTTTTCTTCCGGAACCACCAGAAGCTTTAGAGGAAACACTGTAAACACGGGCTTGATTATAAAATGTCTTATACTTATAATAAGTACGTCGGAAGCCATCCATGGAACCAGCTTCAAAATGTCTTTCAACTAATCTAACACCGTATGATCTTTCTCTTATACTGTCTGGAGTAGCAATAACCAGCTCTTTAAGAGTCATCTCAGGAAGATCTTGACTCTTATACTTTAACTTCCCAGCTGCTAAATGCAGGGCTTGAGCGTATTTTAGAATATCTTGTCTAGGCATTTTGATTTCCTTCTTTGTTAAAGAGTAACTAAGAAACTTAGGAGATACCATCTTTGTCTTCCTCTTCTGATGCAACCTGGAAAGTATTTAACCAGATTGCTAAAAAAGTGCTTGCTCAACACAATATCGAAGGGGATGATCTTAAAGATGTATTTTTAGAAATAGAGCAGTACATTTTTTACGCTCTTGATTTAATTATACAACATACTAGTTTTGTGGAAGATAATCTGTGTTATCTTCTTAGTGAAATAGCTACAGGAATAATAAAAAGCAGAAAAGTATATAAAGGAAAAAGAACTAAAAAAAGGGTAACCGTTGGACCTTTTGCAGATATGGGAATTGAAAATTACCGAATTTTGTCTGCGGGTTTTGATCTTTTTAAACTTTCCCGGTGCCCTCGAAAAGAAGCTGCTCCTCGTGTGAAACGTGTAGTTCGTTCAATTAAACTAGGTACTCATGTCTACGAAAATATTGTGAAAGCCTTTGTAAATAAAACCGAACCTTATATAGGTTTAGTAGAAGACTTATTATTCACCCAATTAAAAAACGAAAACAATAGTAAGATCGAGGAATTGGAATTACAGATAATTGATTTGGAAAAAAGTGTGGGTTGTTGTGATCCAGATAACCTATATGGGGTAGTGAGTTTAGTGCGAAGAGTTTTAAATAGAATTTGCAATCTTCAAGAAAAAATTATTCGTGCTTATCAAAAAATGATTCTTAAGCCTGCTAGAAGGAAATCACGTTCTGAAAATGAAGCACTAGAAAATTTTCAAGCGGGAAGTTTAGGATTAGCACACGCAGTTTCTGTTTTTGACTTAGACAATAATTCATCTTTTCCATCTTTTGCAAATTACTGGATTAATCAAAAAATACTAGGCTTCTTAAAAAGAAAAGGCCCTCTTATTAAATTGAGCTGGTCTACATGGGAAAGCTATCTACTCATACGTCGTGCGGAAAAGAAGTTTGAAGATGATCCCATTAAACGATACAGTTATACAGATTCTGATATTGCCAAAGAACTAAATAAAAGTATTCGTAGTATTCGTAAAGTACGAGAAAAGGTTCAAACTGTTAAAGTTGTTCCTTTAGATGATGTGGTACGAAACCAAGACGGAACTGATTCCAACCTTGTAAAAGGAGAGACACTGATAGACACTAGTTTTGAAAAAACAGAGGAATTGGAAAATTATCGAAAATTGTTTAAGAATATTCTTCAGAATCTTTCTCCTTTGGAGAAAAAAGTAGTTTGTTTGAGATTTGGATTAATTGATGAACTTAAAAATGTTAAATTAAATGAGGTGGAAGTAGCAAAAGAACTACTAAGGCAAACGGCATGTAAAGCTGCTGCCTATGTGTATTTAACTCACAAATAAACTAAAATCCAACTTTGTTAAAATAGAGACAGAAGAAACCAAAAAACCAAAACCTGTGAGGTGATTTTAAATGTCAGACTACAGAGGCGGTAGAATGGGATTCGATGACGATCCCGCTGAAAGCCAGAAAAAATGGTACACACAATTTTCTTACATTGATCCCCCTGATGCTGAAGAAACTAAAGAAGTGCGTCCTGCTGGAGGAATGTATCCTGTTGCGCAGCATTGGATTAGGTTTAAAAAAGAAGGAGGAGGGTGGGGTAGTTTTGCAATTGTATGTCCCGATTACGATAGAGTAGCTCGTAAATTTAAAAGTGGTTCGGAATCTGTATGTCCTATCCATAGGGATTTTCAGTCTGAAAAACTTCCTGATAAACTTAAATTCTATGCTTCATTTAGATATTATTTTGATGCTTTTGATATTCAAAAAATTAAAGATGGTGCTAGAAGGGGTAAGCTGTTTGGAGTAATTAGTTGTAATAAATATGGTCGAAAAGATATTACTAAAATAGGAAAACAGATTAGACGTCCTGTTGACGATTTAAAGAAAGGTATGACTTTATTTTGGATGCACGATGATGATGCTGGAGATGCTAAAGAGAAAGATAGTTTTTCTAAAGGGGATCCTTTTAAAATTAAGTGGATTAAAAAGAAGGGTCTTTATTTGTTAGAATATGAGGGGAATAAAATTTATGGGGAGCCAACTCCTTATGAAGAGATTGTCCCAATTCCAGATCCAGAGGAAATTGAGGAAACTTTAACCCGTGTCGGCTGTTACGACTTGCTTGAGGAGGCATTAGGTAAAATGGCAAAGAAGTCCAAAAAGAAGCCTACCAAGACGTCTAAGCGTAAGGGACGTGCTGAGTATGACGAGGATGACGACGACGAAGATCTGGATAGCGAATATGAAGACGATGAAGATGAGGAAGAGTACGAGGAGGATGAAGACGAGGAAGAGTACGATGACGACGATGATGACGACGACGATGATGACGACGATGATGATTTAGATGACGACGATGAAGATGAAGACGATGATGATTTAGATGACGACGATGAAGATGAAGACGATGAAGATGAAGACGATGATGATGATGATGAAGACGATGACGACGACGACGATGATGACGACGACGATGATGATGAAGACGATGACGACGACGACGATGATGATTTAGATGACGACGATGA
>Ga0180437_10000493_pt1 | contig 76180 bp, 95 predicted proteins | sample SS_ome_4_FD_132410 | JGI IMG/M metagenome (GOLD analysis project Ga0180437, IMG submission 132410) | Hypersaline lake sediment archaeal communities from the Salton Sea, California, USA - SS_3_D_1 metaG | ecosystem: Environmental > Aquatic > Non-marine Saline and Alkaline > Hypersaline >...
TAAATGAATTTATTAAAAACTTAAATGAAAAAATAAACAAAAATGGAAAACTAATAATTTCAGTTCCTTCAATTAATATGCCTTTGCATATTAAACATTATAGACATTATTCAGAAGAATTATTAAAAAAACAATTAAATAAATATTTTAAGATTGACAAAATTTCATTCATTACAAAAAAGGGATTGGCATATAGTTCTATAAATTTCTGTTTAATTAATCCTTTATTTATTCTAAATAATAGATTTTTAAGAAAAATTTTGTTGAAAATATTTAGAACTACATGTATATATACAAAAGCTAATAAGTGTATACATATCTTAGCAGTCTGTTCAAAAAGATAATTATTCTTTCTTAACTGCCAATAAGAATAATACAAAATAGATTATTCTGTATAAAATTCTATTAATAACTGCTCCTATTAATCCAAAGAAATAAATCAGGATAAAAGAACCAAGAATTAAATAGATGGAGCTTAAATTAAATATTTTATTCAATTCTTTTGTTCTTCTTAATTTTATTAGATAATTCTGGAAAATAATGCTTGAAAATACTATAAAACTGAAATTGAATATGATACTTAATAAGACAAAATTTGAATATTTTGGGTAGAACCATTTAAAGATAAAAGGAGCAAAGAGGGTATACAATATTATTAAGCCTATACAAACCAATAATAACTTCCAAAAATGAGACATTATCTGTTTTTTATTTACATTTTGTTTGGCTAATTTTGGCAAAAGCAAAGGAGTAAATGTTTTGCTTAGTGTTTTTAACTGATTAGGCAATAAGATAACTATAGTATAAATAGCTAGATTTTCAAATCCAAGAAAAAAGGTCAATATCAAATTATCAATCTTTTCTGCAATAGTATAAAGAGCCAATGAAAAACTTGTTTTCTTTCCAAAATCTAAGTCTTGTTTACTGACTTTTTTATTTTCCATATATTTTTTAACTAAAATTAAACTAAAATAACCCTGTATAAATATCTGTATCAACACAGTAACCAAAACTATCCAAAAAACACTGCCAGTTAAAAAAATAGTCAAAGCAATAAATATCATAGAAATAATACTAAAAATACTGCTTAACTTCACCTGCAGATCAAACATTTTTTTTCCATTAAAAAAATCTATATAATGAATTGAAATTGCATAAAAAGGATAAATTGATGCAAGAATTAAAAAAATCAATGAGCCATATTCTCTTCCAACTAATTTACCATATAATGCAACAATAACTAAAGATAAACTTCCTAACCAGCTCCATTTAAACACTAATTTCAATGCTTTGAAATAAGTTCCTTCTTTGCCTCTTGCTACAGCATGAATAATTGCACTGACCATTCCAGGCAAAGAAAAGATTGCTATAACCCCTAAGATGGACATAACGAAAGTGTATTGACCAAAGATTTCTTTAGGAAGAAAATTAGCAAATAACAAACTTAAGATAAATGCTTTTAACAAAGAAAAAAACTGTCCAACAGAAAGCCAAAACCCTCCTTTAATAAAATAAGGCAGATCTAATCCTACTTTTGGAGAATAATATTTTGCAATATCATAAACCTTATCTTTAATCCTTTTCATAAACAGAAATTAACAAAAATATGTTTTTAAATCTTTCCTAATTAGAATATTCTTTATTGGCTTCTTCCAGTGATTCAAAGCTTCCGATATCAAACCATTTCTCATTTGGATCATCAAAGACATGTCCATGAACTGCTTCTTTTTTATGCAGCCATTCAACCAAGTCTCCTGTTCTGTCTGCATTTCCACCTTGCTCCAGGAACTGGGATATCAGCTGTTTTATATCTTTTCTGTATAGATAGATTCCGATTGAAGCTAATGTAGATTTTGGTTCAGCTGGCTTCTCTGTAAATTCAACTACTTTATTAGAATCATCTACAGAGACAATACCAAATTTTTTTGCATCTTCATTTGATTTAACATCATAAAGAGAAATAACATGAGTGTTTTTCTGCTTGAATGTCTCATTCATACCTTTTAAGCTGAACTGGAAGATATTATCTCCATTTATTATCAAAACATCATCATTAACATCTTCTTTTTCCAAAACAAAATTAACATCTCCGATTGCTCCTAATCTATCATCATTGGATAATGTGCCATCATTCAACACTTTGATTGGAAAAGACTGTAATGAAGCCCATTCAACAAATTGGTTATAGAATTTATTATTAGTGATTACAAAAACTTGGTCAACATCTTCAATTTCCTTTATCTTATCCATAATATAATTCATCATCGGCTTGCCAGCTACTTCTAATAAAGGCTTAGCTTTGTCTTTGGTCAAAGGATAAAGTCTTGTTCCATATCCTGCTGCTAATATTATTGCTTTCATATTTTTTCACTTTTGTTAGTTTTGTGGATTCACCATTCTCGTAGGGGCGGGCACATCAATTTAGTTGTGTGGAACTGGGGAGGCTTGATAATTACGAAAGTAATTATCTTCCAACACCTATATAATTAAATCCTGCTTCTTTCATCTCTTTTGGATCATAGATGTTTCTTCCATCTATAATATTAGGATTATTCAACAATGATCTTATCTTTTCCTTGTCTAAATCACGAAATTCATCCCATTCTGTGCAGATAACTAAAGCGTCTGCTCCTTCTATTGCATTATAAGGATTTTGAGCATATTCAATATCTTTCAATGTCTTTTTAGCATTTTCTTCTGCAACTGGGTCAAAAGCTTTTATCTTTGCTCCTAATTTTTGTAATTCATCTATTAAAAAAAGTGCTGGAGCTTCTCTTATATCATCTGTTCTTGGTTTAAATGCCAAACCCCAGACTGCAATTGTCTTTCCATTCAAGTCAGGGACTAATTTCTGTATCTTTGGAATCAATGATAATTTCTGCTTTTTATTTACTTCCTCAACTGATTCTAATATGCTTGCATCACAATTATTCTGCTTCATTGTCTGTATCAATGCCTGAACATCTTTTGGAAAGCAGGATCCTCCATAACCTACTCCTGCCTGCAAAAATTTAGGACCTATCCTTGAATCTAAACCCATCCCTTGCGCTACTTTTTTAATATCTGCTCCTACTTTTTCTGCTAAATGTGAAAGCTCATTCATAAAAGAGATTCTTGTTGCAAGCATTGAATTAGAAGCATATTTGATCAGTTCTGCACTTTTTATGTCTGTATGTACTATTGGTCTGCCGATCCTGGCTACTGCACCATAGATCTTGTCCATAATCTCTTTTGCTTTTTCTGAATCAGAACCTATAACAACCCTGTCTGGATTCTGAAAGTCTTTTAATGCTGCTCCTTCTTTCAAGAATTCTGGATTTGAAACAACATCTACTTCAATAGGATTTTTTTGGTTCTCCTTGATTATCTTTTTGACCATATCAGCTGTTCCAACTGGAACTGTGCTCTTATCAACAACTACTTTATAATCTTCCATATAAGTGCCAATATCTTTTGCAACTGCTTTGACAAATCTAAGATCTGCTTCATGATTTTCTCCCATCGGAGTTCCTACTGCAATAAATATAACCTGAGAATCCTTGATTGCTTTTTCTTTATCTGTTGTAAATGTCAATCTTCCTTCTTTTTTATTCCTTTTTACTAAATCATCCAATCCTGGCTCATAAATAGGAAGAATTCCATTATTTAATTTGTCAATTTTCTCTTGGTCTATATCCAGGCAAATTACATCATTTCCTAAACTAGCAAGACAAGTTCCTGCTACTAATCCAACATATCCTGTCCCAATGACTGTTATTTTCATTATATGAACAAAAAAATTAAGTTTATTTAAAAACTTAATGCCTATTTTTATGCCATTCCCATGCTGTTTTAATCACTTGTTTGATATCTCTTTTTGGCTTCCAGCCAAGTATTTTTTCTGCTTTTTTATAATCAGCTATCAAGACGGCAGGGTCTCCTGCTCTTCTTTCTGCAATCTCTGATTTGATTTCTTTATCTGTTATATTTCTGCACTCTTCAATTATTTCCAAAACACTAAACCCTTTTCCATTGCCAAGATTAAAAAAATCAGAATCTATTGAACTAAGTTTTTCCATTGCTAATATATGGGCTTCTGCCAGATCATTTACATGGATATAATCCCTTATGCATGAGCCGTCTTTTGTATCATAATCATCTCCAAAAACCATTATTTTTGGCCTTTTTCCTTTAGCTACTTCCAAGATTATAGGGATCAAATGCGTTTCTGGATTATGGTCTTCTCCTATTTTTTGGGATTCATCTGCTCCAGAAGCATTAAAATATCTTAAAGCAATAAATTTCAAACCATATGCATTGTTATAGCTTCTTAATATATTTTCAATCATCAATTTAGACAGGCCATAAAAGTTAGTAGGCTCTTTTGGATGGTCTTCATCTATAGGAGTGTACTGAGGTTCTCCATAGACTGCTGCTGTAGAAGAAAATATGATCTTTTTAACATCATTTTTAAGCATAACCTCAAATAGGTTCAGGCTGTTTGCAACATTGTTTCTAAAAAATTTTGCAGGCTCTTTCATTGACTCTCCTGCTTCTATAAATGCAGCAAAATGCACAACACAATCTATCTTATTTTCCTTAAAAACTCTTTCAATATCCTTTTTATTGTTTAGATTAATATCATAAAATTTTGCTTTTTCCGGGACAGCCCATTCGTGTCCATTAATAAGATTATCAATAATTATTACATTGTAGCCTTTTTCTATAAGCATCTTAGAAGTATGGCTTCCTATATATCCTGCTCCTCCTGTAACTAAAATATTCATATTTAATAGTCAAAATAGAAATAGTTTTTATAATTTTTGATAATAAAAAACCAAAATCTTTATAAATACTTTATTGTTGTCTGTCTTTGGCGGCCATAGGAGCTTGGTTCACCTGTTCTCATTCGAACACAGAATGTCAAGCTTCGGCTTACATGTGTAAAAGTTAAGCAAGCTTCCGTATCGGCAAGTACTGCACTACGCGGGAAAACTGGTAAGCTGCCACCTTTTTTTTAACAGAACAGGTTTTTATTCTTTTTTTATACTATAATTCTACAACAACACTTTTCTCTTTAGCAATGACCTCTTTGATCAATTTATGGCTTTTAAGCTTCTCTTTGATCTCTTTCCAGTCATGTTTTTTGGATATTTCTTTTAATTTTTCAAGAATCTCTTTGATCAATTTATAATTTTGATAAAGCAGTTCTGCTTTTTCTTTGTTTAATTTTTCTTCTTTTTTTAATTCATCTAGATGCTGGATCTGCTTTTCAATTATCTCTTTTGCTTTGGATATCTGTTTTTGATATTTCAACTGCTCTGCTGGAATCTGTTGGGAAAAAAAGAATTCTAAAGCAGATGAAAATGTTTCAAATTGTTTATATTTCAAATTTTTATACAGTTCTAATTTAAAGGGGATTATATCCTTTATTATATCATTTTCATAAACAACAAATGGCTCTATTTTTTTATTTTTCATATCTTTGAAAGAACTAAATAGAGTACTAATTTCTTTATCATCCAATTCAAAGGGTTTTTTGTTTTTATCTATTTTAGACAATAAACAAATTTCTTCTGAGTAAATTCCTCCTAAACCTAGATCTATTGCCAATGATTTAACAATTGATTCTTTTGTTGTTTTAGATAACAAAATCTTAAAATCTTTTTGAGTTAATTCCATAAAATCAAATTCTTTTTTTGGATAAATATAATCCTCTTTTGGCTTTATTGTCCTTGTGCTGTATTTTTGGTATTCAACTGCTGAAAGAATCTTATTATCCTTTAATAAAAGGATATTGCCTTTGCTGAACATCTCAAATATTAAAGAAAAGGAATCTTGTTTTGTCTGGAATCTAAACTCAAGAATCCTCTCAAAGCCTAATTGATTTATTTCAATTAATCTGGAATTTGTTAATTTTTTTCTTAGGTACATACAAAAATCAGATGGCTCTTGAGAAGGAGATTTAAATGAAGTTAAGTAAAGATAATTTCCTGCATTGACTAATAACTGCTGCTTGCCTTTGCCTGAAACAAAGAATTGCAGTATCAATTCTTTTTTTGATGGATGATAAACTTTGTCTAGTCTTGAATTTTTTAAAAACTGTAATTCTTTTATTAAGTAATACAAGTCCAATGCAGATAATTGAGTTTTCATCTTATCTTATCAGCAATTTTATCTATATTAATATCTTTTGATGTATCGACAATTAATATTTTATGTCCGGCTTCTTTTGCTTCATTTAAACAAATATCAAATATCTCACAATCAAGATTTTCTCTTATCTTTGACTTATTATATCCTTTTTTCTTTAATCTTTTTTCCAATATCTTAAGATTACATTTTGTGATTATACAAAAATCAACATATTTCTTTGGAAGATAATGAGAAAGATGAGAATCAATGACTAAATCTTTTGAATCTTTTATTATCTTAATCAGTTCTTTATTCAATTTTTTAACATCAACAGCATAAGTTTTTCTTTTTCTATCATAATATTCTCTAAGTTTTTTTTCTTTTATTAATTCAGCTACATCAATATATTTATAATCAAGCTTTTTAGCTAATTTTTTGCTTAATGCTGTTTTTCCTGTTCCTGGTGTTCCGCTTACTATTATTATCATTTTAATTAAAGAATAGAGACAGGATTAAAAATATTACTTTTTATGCCTTAATTTTCTCATGTGTTTTAGATAAGCTATTCTATGAAATAGATGTTTTCTCAAAACTTTTTGAGAAATCCAGATAAAGATAAATAAGACAGCTGAATAAATCAGAAGCAGATAAAAATCATTTGCCAAAACACTAAATTTTGCCTGGAATAAAACAGCTTTTCTTAATAGGTTTTCTCCAACTACAAATGGATTAAATCTAGCAATATTTCCTACATAAGAAGGCATGCTTTCAAGAGGCAATATAACATCTGAAAGGAACAAAAATATACTTCCTAGTGAAATAGAAGCAAGTGTAGCTGTTTCTTCTGAAGTAAAAAGATAACCTATAAGCATTCCAACAAATGTAAAGAATATGACAATAAGCAGCATTGCTGGAATAGCTGTTAATAAACTGGACAGGATTTGGGCTTTAAAAAAGTTTATTGAGATAATTAATATAATTACTAGTTGAATAGTAACCAAAAGTATATTTGTAAGAAATGTTGCAAGAATAAAGGTTATATCTCTTGTCGGTGTAATAAAATTTCTAAAATAAGCCATTGAATGTTTTTCCATCATTACTAATGTTGTTGAAAGCAAAACAGAAATAAACATAACAACTAAGACTATTAGAGGAGGAAAAAGATAATTTAAATATGATCTTTCTGGAATAACTGTTTTTATCTGCGTTGTTATTGGATTGACTATTGTTGTAGCATTTTTTACTTTTATTGTTTCCAGATTATTGTATATATTATCAATAGAGGTCTGCAGTTCTACTATTCTAGATCTAGTTTGAGATGATGTTGCACTTAATGTTAAGGATATTGTACTTAAGCTTGAATCAAGCTCTTCTGTAATCTCTTTTATTCTTGTTAAATCTGATTGTGAAGAACCATCTACTTTGGTTTTGATATTATATAAATATGTATTAATTGAATTCATCTGGCTGATTAGTGAATTTTTTGTTGAATTAGAAACATTTAAAGATTCTATCTTTGAATTGATAGAAGATATTTCATCTTCAGTATAATTTATTTTTGTCAATATATAATCCCTTACTTCATCTGACGTTGATTCTAATTCAGGTATTTTAAGTTTAATCTGCTGTTCTAAAAGAACCATCTGGTTTGCAAGCAATTGATTGTCTGTTTTAATGCTCGCAATGGTTGTTCTTTTTTTATCAAGCTCTTGTCTTGTTGATTCTAATTTATTTAACAGATTTGTTGTAAGATCAAGGCTGAGTTCTGTTGTTTGCTCTTCTAATTTTGTAGATAATGCATCAAGAATCATCCATATAAGATTTACTTTTGAATAATCTACATAAAATATAATTTCATTTGTTTTTTCTGATTCAAGTGTTAAATCCGGAGGAAACACTATACATGTATGAAGTTTGCCTAATTTGATCTGGTCTACACAAAGTTCTTCTGAACTTATTTTTTGAACCCTGAATTCTTTTTCTTTAAGTTTTTCTATAAAAGAATTTGTTAAATCTGTATAAGATTCTGCGTATGTTCCTATATTAAGGCTGAATTTGCTTATATTTCCAAAAGCTATTCCAACTAAAAATATTACAAGAAGAGGGCCTAGAATAATAATTAAAGCAGAGCTTTTGCTTCTAATCAAGAGTTTTATATTCTTTTGAATAATTTTAAACAAAACCAATGTTCATATACCTCTTTTTGAAATTAACTGAGAAACGCTTTGCGTTTCTGGTTTCTCAAAAATCGCTTTATGATTTTTAAGATTTTAAATTTCTAAGACACGCAGAAATCACTAAAAGTGATTTCTTAGTATCTTTTTTTAAGATTGTTTTTTTTCGATTAATTCAAATACTGCTTCAAGGGATGATTTACTATAATGTTTTTTTAACTGAGCTGGCGTTCCAACTGCAATTATCTTATGATCGTGGAGTATAGCTATTTTATCGCATACTGGTTCTATCTCTTCAAGGAAATGAGAAGCTACAATAATTGTTGTGCCTTTTTTATGAAGTTCTTTGATTAATTTCCAAGTTTCTTTACGCCTTATTGGGTCAAGGTCTGCTGTTGGCTCATCTAACAGCAATACCTTTGGGCTGTGAATTAATGAGCAGGCAATACTAAGTCTTTTTTCCATGCCTCCTGAAAGCGACTGTGCTAACTGTTTTCTTGCTTCATAAAGTTCTGTCAATTCCAATAGATATCTTGTATTTTCTTTTCTTACTTTTTTAGGAAGTTTATATAGAGCTCCAAAATGCAATAGATTTTCTTCTAAAGTCAATTTTGGATAAAAAGAAGGGGTCTGCGCTGAAAAACCGAATGTTTTTCTTAATTCCATTACATTTGTAATAGCTGATTTATATCTTTTATCTTTATATGAATAAAATAAGATATTTCCCTGTTCTGGTTCATAATAACTAATTAGGATATTTAGAATAGTTGATTTTCCAGAACCAGACATCCCAATTATACCAAATATCTCTCCTTCATCTATCTCTAGATTAATTCCATCTAATATAATCCTTTTTCCAAATCTTTTTTTAACATCTTTAAGCTGGATAATTGGAGGCATGTAATTGATTTAAAATTACAGGATATATAAATTTAACTATTAGTTAACGTCTCCAAACTAGTATAATTGAGAAAAAACCTAATAAACCGATTATAAAGAAAGGAACCAATCTTTTTGATTTATAAGAATTTGATTCATAAACAATTAAAGGATCTTGATTTGGAATAAATTTTCTTGTATTTTCTTCATTGATATTGTCTTCTATTTCTAAATCTTGTTCATTAATTTCTTCTGCTTCATATTCTATCACTTTAATTGTCTGAGTTATTTCTTTTTCTGTTTTATAATCATCTCTGATCATTTTTATTTTAAGTTTATAATCCCCTGGATCAGCTTCTTCAATCAGATTTTTTAAAACAGCTGTTCTTGAACTTTCAGCTGGCAAAAATATTGTCTGCAGATTATCCTGCCTATGTCCTGTATAACTTTTAGAGCCTCTATAAACATAGCTCCATATATCTACATAATGGCCCTCTTTATTTTCATTTATTAATTTGACTTGGATCTCAAATTCTTTTCCAGCTTCAATCTCATTTGGTCTTGATATAAGTTCATAGCTGAATTTTTTACGAGAAGAAGAGCTGCTTGTGCTGGAAGTGCCAGAAGCTGCAGTATCACATAAACTATTTTTTATTCCTTCTATTTCTATTATTTCAGTTGCAATAAGATCCAGCCCTTCAATTATCAAGATATGTTCTCCGTCATCATAGTCTTCATCGCAATTAGGCTTTAATTGGATGGGGACAGTCAATGTATAATTAGTAAACTTATTTTTGAAATGCATTGTACTCTTTTCACTTATTTCTTTTTCATCATCATTTTCAATATAAGCATAAACAGCATATTTTAAGGTATCACCTCTATAAACATTAATGTTGGCTTTGACAATGTCTCCAAATTCTATATTACTAGGGGAGACAGATAAAATATTGATGCTTGAATTTAAAGAATATGAACTTTGCTCTTCTGGAACAAATATCAATTCAGAAACAAAATTATTAGAACTGTCTTTATCATTGCAGCTTATATTTGTTATGTTCGCTTTAATAAAAAATCCCTGCCCTTTGTTTAAAGAAGGACTGTATTTATTAGAGGTGCTTTGACTCAGAGCATTTTCAATATTAATATCAGAATAAGTCTTTATTATATCTCCATCATGATCTTCAACCCAATGTTTGATAGTAATATTTGCTTTTCCATCTCCTTCTAGTTTAGAGGCCCTTATCTGCCATTCAGGATCATCTGACACAGTATTATTGATGATGATTGAAACCATCCAGTCGCAGCCAGAAATAAAAGAAACACTATTTTCCTGCCCAGGTGTTCCTCCTAAAATGCTCTCTGCCCAGTTGCTTGGATCATTTGAGTTCTTGTTTATATCAATTCTTTCTAATGAGTGATTTTCATTAACTACATCTTCATAAGTTACAAGATCAATTATATTATTGTTATTATCCCTTAAAATAATTGTTTCTCCATCATTTGATAAAGTTCCTGTATATTCAAAACTACAATTAACATCAGGATAACGGTCTAAAAAATCATTATCATCACCAGAATCATTCAATGTGTTTGCAATAACTAAATAATCATTTATTGATGTGTTTGCTGGAAAAGTAAAATCAATACCCTCCAAATACCAGTTAGATATATCTTCTTGCCCATATAATTCAAGATATTCAAAATCATATTCATTTCCAGCTGGATCATACATAAGTTCATTAATAACAACATCTGCTAATGTAAATTTTATGCTTATCAATAAAAAGAAAACTATTGCTAGTTTTTTCATCTAATTACCATAAAAAAAGTCTAAATTTAAAATTTTTATTCAAATTCCAGCAAAATAAACGGTAAATTTTGTGCCTTCTCCAGGCTTGCTTTGAATAGAATAAGCAACATTACGAGGATTTTTATTATGTTCAGTTATTTTATTATGTTCATTAATCACATCAAAAATAATCTGTCTTCCTATTCCATGCCCTCCTGATTTTTTAGTAAAATAAGTTAAATCCTGGGTTTTCCATGCTCTTCTTGTTTCTTCATCCATTCCGCATCCATTATCTTGAACAGAAACCTGCACTTCAAAATCAAAATCAGGTTGTTTTCCAAAATAAGGTTCAACTGATATCTTTATTATTCTAGGCTGTTCTTTTTCTTCTACTGCTTCATAAGCATTTTTAAAAAGATTAAACCATAAATAATACAGTAAATCTTCACTAGCATTAACCTTAGGTAAATCATCTGCATAATAAGTTTGTACTTCCACTCCTTTAAGCTTGTAAATCATTTCAACTAAACTCAATATCCTATCAACAGAAGTTTGAACATAAATTGGTTTAAGTATTTCATCTGGATCTCTACTTAATCTCATCCTAGTTTCACAAACATTTTTTATACTATTTATTGCTCTTACTATCATTTCTAATTTTTCTTTTTCAGCAGGATCTTTTGAAACTTTGCTTAAAAATTGACTATATCCGCTTGCAACTACAGCATAATTATTAATTTCATGAAAAAAAGATGAATCATCACCTAAAAAAGCCAACATCTGATCTTTTCTTAATCTTTTTTTTTCTGAAGATGCTATTAATTCTAATTTTTCTTTGTGTTCATCAGTTCTTCTTCTGGCTATTGCTTCACATCCTCCATTAAGGGTTGGATTGATTTCAATTTTATGATGCTCTCCGCTTGGGGAATCAACTTCTGCTTCTATGTTATCTCCAGTCTTACGATGTCTCTTAAGCTGTTCATGTATTGCTTCAAATATATCCGGCTCTCCTATTTCTTCTGCTAATCTTTTTGCAGCATCTAGAAGTCCGGTTGTATCATTGGCATCTCTTGAAGAAAGCTCTACAAGATAAGTATTTGTTTTCACCATAAAATTTTATTAAAAGAACTTCCTTAAATACTTTTGCTTTTACAATTTAATTATTTCCAAACTCCTGATATCTTTTCTCTGCAAGAACATCTGCCTTTCTTTATTTTGTTTTCAGCAATTTCAAACCATCTTCTTTCAATAACTAATTCTTTGCATTTTGGGCAATATGTATTCTGCCATTCTGGAAGCATTATATTTCCTATATAAACATAATTCAAGCCAGCTTTTTTTGCAATTTTGCCTGCTTTAATCAATGTTGATTCAGGTGTTGGAAGATAATCTTTCATCAAATAATCTGGAAAGAATCTGCTGAAATGCAATGGTATATCAGGGCTTATTTTTTTTATCCATTCGCACATCTTTTTAATTGTTTTTATATCATCATTTAATCCTGGTATAATTAAGTTTGTCAGCTCTAACCAAACACCCATATCATAAACTGTTTTAATTGTATCTAAAACAGGCTGGAGCCAGGCTCCTGTTATTTCTCTGTAATATTTATCTGTAAATCCTTTTAAATCAATATTTACACCATCAATTTGTTTATATAATTGTTCTAAGGGTTCTTGATTAATAAATCCATTTGTGACACAAATATTCTTTAATCCTTTTTTTCTTGCTAATTTTGCTGTATCAAAAACATACTCATAAAATATTACTGGTTCTGTATATGTATAAGCAATTGATTTGCAGTTACTGGCAATTGCTTTTTCAACTATCTTTTTTGGAGGCAGATCAATAAAAGGAACCTCATCTGGCATTGCCTGGGAAATTTGCCAGTTTTGACAGAATTTGCATCTTAGATTGCAGCCAGATGTTCCAATTGAATATGATGCTGTGCCTGGCAGAAAATGAAACAATGGCTTTTTTTCAATTGGATCAATATTAACAGAACAAGGAGCAGCGTAAACTTTGCTGTATAAAATACCTTTTTCGTTTTTTCTTGCCCTGCAAAATCCATAATCATTTGGTTTAATAATACAATTTCTTGGACAGATATGGCACTGTACTTTTTTTTCTTTTAATTTAGAATAATACATGGCTTCTTTCATGATTATTTAGTTATTGTCCCTTACAAATAAATAATTTTCCTTGTTTTGTTGTTATTCCCAAATAGTTAGAAAACTTTAATAAACTAGGCTTTTATTTAAGACTAAAAGATTAGAGGGGGTACTATGGGTCTTTTTAGAAGAAAAAATAAAGAAATTTTAGAACAAGGATTAGAGGTTCCTCCGCCTCCTTCTGCAGCAGAAGAGCTTCCTTCTACAAAAGATGTTGCATCAATAAGAGCGGTTAAAGAAGCAGTAGAAAAAGGGCCTGTTGAGATACCAAAACCAAAAAGAGAAATTGTTGAAGTATCAAAACCAAAAATGCCTTCTATGGAACAGATAGAAACTAGAGCAGCAGCAAAGCAGAAGGAAGAATTAGAAGAAAGAGAAGAACTTAAATTAACAAAACCATTATTTATTCATGCAGAACCATATAGAGAGCTTCTTGAAGATCTTGGTTTAACTAAAGGTATTTTAAAGGAAAATGAGGAGATTATAGAAAGGGTAATTAATTTTAAGGAAGATCAAGATAAAGAATTTAAAAAATGGGAATTAATATTCAAAGATATGCAAAAAAAATTAATTTTTATTGACAAATCTTTATTTGGAATAAAATAGCTGGAGGTTACTAAAATGGCTGAAGATATGATGCCTGTTTTTGTGAGGATTGATGAATACAGAGATGTTTTGGATGTTATGAATATGATAAGGAATAAGTTAGAAGAAGCAAAAGCAACTATCAATAAAATAAATGAATTAAAAAATGAAGAAGATTCAGAATTAGCGCTTTGGCGTACAGGTGCAGAAGAGATAGAAAGAAAATTGGCTTTTGTTGATAAAGTATTATTTGAACCTGGCAAGATATAGGTGAACTGATGACAAAAAAAGAGAGTGAAGAAGAAGCATTTTATGTTGGAATTAAAGATCCTATAGAAATAAGAAGATCAATTTTAGAATCATCAAAAGATATTGTACAGTATCTTCAAAGAGCAGAACGTTTTAAAGCAGTACGAGCTGAAAAAATAGAGCAAATATTGAAATTAAAGGGCCTTGATAAAGAAATTAAAGGTTTGATTAGAAAACTTAGAATGGCTCTTCCAAAGACAAAGATAAGAGTTTCTTTGTATAAGAGAGAAGAAAAATTAAAACAGGAAGAATTTAAAAAAGAAGCAGAAGCTGCTAAGAAGAAAATTAAAATAGAAAAAAAAGCTCCTGTTAAAGTTGAAAAAGAAGTTCCTCCTATAGAAGAAAAGAAAGTAGAAATGACTGAATTAGAGAAATTAGAAAAAGAGCTTTCTGAAATTGAATCAAGATTAGGCAGATTGAGTTAATTCTCTTTACCATAACTTTTTTATATAGTTAACTTATTTTATTTCTAGTCCTGTTTATTTTGCGGAGGTGCCGGAGTGGCCAAACGGGACAGACTCAAGGCATTTGAGTGTTGAGTGCTCATTTAGAGTGCGATGAAAAAATCATTTGTAAGTCATCTGTTGGCTTAGTGCCTACGAGGGTTCAAATATCTTTAGAGGAAATCCTCAAGATTTGAGATTCCCTTCCTCCGCATTTATTTCTTTCCAATTAAAAAATCAAAATTTCTCCAATTGCCTTCTTCTAATAATTTAATTAATCCTGTTCCAGATCTAGGTTTTTCATCTGGTAAGGAAGTCCCAATAGCAACTATTTCTGTTGGAATTCTTTCTCCATTTTCTCCTGCTATTGTTGCATAAACTATGTATTGATCAATATAAGGCTTAAAATCCTCATAAGTTAATTCACTTACTGGCTTGCCTACAATGGCTGGTTGATTATCATTTTCCTCTGGCATAAATTTTAAGAAAAATAAGTTTTTTATAAAGCTGATGCTAAATACAAATGTTTTTATACTAATTCTCTAAATAAAACAAATATGCCTGTGGAAATATGCAGTGTTGGCGGATATAATGAAGTTGGTAAGAATTGTACTGCAATCAAAGTAGATGATGAAGTTATATTGATAGATATGGGAATCCATCTAGAAAGTTATATCCATTATACACAAGATGAAGATGTCCATGATATTACTGCAAAAGAATTGATGAGAGTTGGGGCTATTCCAGATATTTCTGTTATAGAAAAATGGAGAAAACAAGTTAAAGCAATAATCCCAACTCATGCTCATCTGGATCACGTAGGAGCAATACCTTATTTAGGAAATAAGTTTGATGCTCCTGTTTTATGCACACCATATACAGCAGCTGTTTTGAAAACAATCCTAAAGGATGAAAAAATCAATATAAGAAATGATATTAAAGTATTATCCCCTAATTCAATTTATACCATATCTAAAAAGATAAAGATTGAATTCATTAATATGACACATTCTACTCCACAGACAGTAATGGTTGCTGTCCATACACCACAAGGAGTTATTCTTTATTCAAATGATTTTAAATTTGATTCATTCCCAACCTTAGGCAAAAAACCTAATTTTGAAAGGCTGCATGAACTTGGGAAAAAAAGAATATTAGCTTTGATATGTGATTCAACATATGCTCCTGTTAAAGCTAAAACCCCTTCTGAATCTGTTGCAAAAGCAATGCTAAAAGAGGTAATGTTAGGAACAGAATCAAAAGGAAAGGTAGTTGCAGTTACAACATTTTCATCCCATTTAGCAAGGTTAAAGTCAATTATTGAGTTTGGCAAAGCAATGAACAGGAAAATAATATTTTTAGGAAGATCATTATCAAAATATGTAAGAGCTGGAGAAGATATTAATATCATAAAATTCAGCAAAGATGTTAAGATTCTAAGATTTAGAAGCCAGGTAAGCGGGCAATTGAAGAAAGTTCAAAAGAATCCTGGAAAATATCTTTTAGTCATGACTGGACATCAAGGAGAACCAAAAGCAGTATTATCAAGAATAGCAAGAGGGGAATTTCCATTTCAATTCCAGTCGGAAGACCAGGTTATATTCTCCTGCAAAATCATTCCAACAGAAGTTAACAGGGAAAATAGGGAAAAATTAGAAAATAGTCTAAAAAGCAAAGGAGTAAGAATTTTTAGGGATGTGCATGTATCAGGGCATGCTGCTAGAGAAGATCACAGAGATTTAATAAATATTGTAAAACCAAGGCATATAATACCTGCTCATGGAGAGCCTGAAATGAAGGCTGCTTTAGCTGATTTGGCTTATGAAATGGGCTATAATGAAGAAAATGTCCATATACAGCAAAATGGTGAATTTTTATCTTTGAAAACCACAAAAAATATAAATAAGTGATTATTTACGATTGTGTAGTGGGGGTATATGTATGAAACTTACTTTAGCAGAACCAAAATATCTTAAAGATCCTATCAGTATAATTTCTGAACTTGTAACAGAAGCTAGATTTAAGATTACTCCAGATGCTATTGAGTTAGTGGCAATGGACCCAGCAAATGTTGCTATGGTAGTATTTAAACTATTGTCTTCTACTTTTACAGAATATAAAATAGAAAATGCAACTGAGATTGCAATAAATCTAAGCAATTTAAAACAGATTTTAAGAAGAGCTAAACCAAATGATATGTTAAGCATGGAATTAGATTCTGATAATAAACTTAAAATACAGTTAAAAGGAAATTCAACAAGAACATTTTCACTGCCAATAATTGAACTAGAAGAAAAAGAGCAAAAAGTGCCTTCGTTGAACTTCCCTTTGACAATTAATACTACTGCAGATGTACTTAATGATGCGATAGAGGATGTTGATATTGTTGCTGAATCTGTTTCTTTTATGGCTGAGCCAAAAAAATTGACTATTCAGGCAGAAGGAGATCTTTCAAAAGCACATATTGAAATAAATGAAGGTGAAAGCACAAAAATAACAACAGAAGGTTCAGATAAAATAAAATCAAAATATTCTATCGAGTATCTGAAAAAGATGATTGCAGGAAGCAAGATAACTGATAATGTTACTATTCAATTCAATAAAGATTATCCATTGAGGTTAGAGTTTAAAGAGGTAGATAGAATTCTATTAAGTTTCATACTCGCTCCACGAGTAGAAAACGACTGATATTATGCGAGACATTGTAATTAAAGGAGAGCATATTATGCATGGAATATACATAACTGTCATAGTTATATTAGCTGTCTCTCTAATCTTCAAGTCATCTAATGGAGGAGAAAATGATTCTATTGAAGATATTGAGGATGAAGAGGAAGATACAACCCAAGTATTGAAAGATGCTTCAGTTACTATTATAAAAAATACTAACCCAAATCCAACTTCTACTGTTACTGCTCCTAGCTCATCCAGCAGCTCAAGTAGCAGTAGTTCAAGCAGCAATCAAAATTCTAATACTCAAACAACCACTTCTGAAGAAAATACAACCCAGGAAGAGGAAGAAGAGGAGCCTGAGGAAGAGCTTCTTCCAATAACAGGACAAATAGTATTTACTATTGATAAAATAACAAAAGAGGAAAAAGGAGAAGACTGGGGCAAAGTCACAGAAATCAAATTTACTATTACAAATCAGAAGCCAAAATCATTTTATCCAAAAATTTTAATTTATCTTTGGGATGACAATGATGAGGCAGATGTTAGAACATATGTTGAAGAAGAGATTTATTTTAATAAATTAGAATCTGGAAAATCTATTACAGAAGAAAAAGAGGTATCAATAAGCTTTAATGAAATAGATGAAGAAAAGACATTAAAAGCAATATTATTTGATGAAGATGATGAAGAAATAGATACAGTAATTGAAAAATTTACACTTAGTTAGGTATATCTAAATTTATTTCTGTTGTTTCTAAGGATTTTAAGTTATATTTAAATAAGAAATAGTTAGTCATTACTAAGTCTTGATATGCTTGTTTAAAATTCATTCAGATATTTCTCCTTCTTCACTTTCCTCTTCAGTTGGATAAGATGGAACTGCTGTCTTGCTGATTATTAAGATATCACCAACAGCTTTTACTAATTGATGCGGAACAATGACCCCTTTTGCAGAGCCTAATACTTTAGTAAGAAAGCTGTTTTTAGTTGCTTTGACTTTCCAACCAAAAATTTTTGTTTGAGTTAAAATACTCTCTTCCACATCTCCAAAATAATCTCCAGTATCAGTAAAAACCTTCATATCGTAAGTTTGGCTTATTTTTTTCATTTTAAGCATTGAATATCACCTGCACACTTATTTATCTTTTTTATAAAAGTTTAGCTATTTATATATTTTTCTATATTTAATCCAAAAGTTTTAAAAGATTATAGATTAACAAATTGTTTAATGAAATATAAAAATTTGATTTTGATTGGAACATCTCATATTGCTGAACAAAGCTTAAAAGAAGTAGAAAAGACAATTATAGAAAAAAAACCAGATATTATTGCTTTAGAGCTTGATAAAAAGAGATTTTATGCTTTAACACAAAAAGGAACCAGGAAAATCAGTTTAAAAGATATACAAAGAATAGGTTTAAAAGGATTTATTTTTAATATAATTGGGGCTTGGGTTGAAAGAAAACTAGGCAAATACGTTGGTGTTAAACCTGGCAGTGAAATGCTTAAAGCAATAGAATTAGCTAAAAGAAATAAAATAAGAATAGCTTTAATTGATCAGGACATTGAAATCACTTTGTCAAAATTATCTAAATCAATAAGCTGGAAAGAAAAATGGCATTTTATTGCAGATATATTAAAAGGAATGATTTTTAGAAAATCTGAATTAAAAAGATTAGGTATTAAAAAATTAGATTTGACAAAGGTTCCAAGCAAGACTATAATAAAAAGATTAACAAGAGAAGTAAAGGAACGTTATCCAAATATTTATAAGGTTCTTGTGAAAGAAAGAAATCAAATAATGGCTACAAATCTTTCTAAGTTAATTGAAGAAAATCCTGATAAACTGATTTTAGCTGTAATTGGAGCAGGGCATGAGGAAGAGATGTTAGATTTAATTAAAAGCCCTGAAATAACTTATTCTTTTGAATTTAAATAAAAATACTTTGTATTTTTATATTGCGAATATCTATTTAAAAAACAAATAAAATGGTTTGTGGCATTAATAAATGAAAAGACATTCATAACAAATAAGAAAATTTTATAAACAGAAAAATTAATACTTTGATTTAATATGGTATATAATCTTATTGATAAGATTAAAAAATATTTTGTATTCGGCAAAGAAGAGGTTTTGTCTTTTCTTGGCTGTTCATTAGTTATTGGCTTTATGTTTGCTTTTAGAGAATTTACAATTTTTAATTTAATAATAGCTATAGGGGTTGTTTTTTTTAGTTTATTATTTCATGTTTCTATACAAAAGATAGCTGCTCTTCATGATGGTTATGGTGCAGAATTTAGGATATGGTGGATGGGATTATTAATTGGATTAGTAATTACATTTATCACAAATGGCAGACTTTGGTGGGCTGTTCTTCCTGGAGGAATTGTTTTTTCGATGCTGGCTAAGCATAGGCTTGGTAAATTTAGATATGGTATGAATTATTGGCCAATGGGCATAATTGCTTTTGCAGGGCCAATTGCATCAATTACTTTGGGCACTATTTTTAAGAACATCAATCTTTATATCTTAGGGAATGCTTTTCCTTTATTTGATAAGATATTTATCTTTAATTTGGTCTTGGCTGCTGCACAAATGCTTCCAATACCACCATTAGACGGCCATTACATGTTTTTTGCTTCTAGATCTATGTATGCTTTTCTTTTTGCAACAATAGTTATATATACTATTTTGGTTTTAGGACTACAGGTATTTTCATGGGTATGGGCAATAATAATAGGAGCAATATTATGGCTGGTTTATTATATAAAATTTGAGATGGTTGCATGGTAAAATGAGTGTAGGGATTGCTATGTGGAAAAGCTGGGCAGAAGTATTTTTTGTAGTTTTGCTTCTTTTAGGATTTTTTGTTTCAATTGCTTTGCCTAATCCCTGGATAAATTATTTTATTATATTTTTAGCTGGACTGCTTTCAGGAAGATGGATTTATAAGAAAAAAGGCAAACAGCCCTTGTTTCCATTTTTTTTAATTATAGTTGGATTCCTTTTTGGTTATATGCTAGGAGCATATCCTTCATATAAGGTAAATGCTAAAATAATTGCAATACTTTTTATAATTGGTGTAATTGCAGGGTATTATATCCATAAAAAAGGATATATCAAGATTTAGATCATTTAATGCGGGGGCAACGTGGTAACAAAAGAAGAATTTGGGCAGTTCATAGCAGAATTTGAATCATTCAGAGATATGATGATAGAAGAATTAAGCAAATTAAAAACAGAGATAGAAGATATAAAAGAAACATTAAATGAAGTTATAAAAGAAACAAAGGTTAGTGTTGGCAAGAAGATAGGTTAGCACTGGACTGGAAGAAGCGAGTCCAGTTTAGCACTGGACAAGCACCACCAAAACCTATTTAAAGCAAATATTCTTATTCTTGATGATGCTCAAAGATTTTAAACCAAGATTATATCAAGAAACTATATTATCTACAACTGTCAGCAACAATACTTTAGTTGTGCTTCCAACTGGAATGGGAAAAACAGCTATATCTATGATGTTGGCTATTCAAAGATTTAAGCAGTATCCTAACTCTAAAGTTTTGATTCTGGCTCCAACAAGGCCTTTGGTTGAGCAGCATATTGAGACTTTTAAGAAGTATTTAGATATTTCTTCAGAGGAATTTGTTGTTTTTACAGGATTTGTGAAGCCTGAGAAAAGGGCTGAACTATGGAAATCAGCTAAGATTATCTTTTCAACCCCTCAAGGGCTTGAAAATGATATTATAACAGGAAGAATAAATTTAGAGGATGTTTCTTTGCTTGTTTTTGATGAAGCGCATAGAGCAGTTGGAGATTATGCTTATGTCTTTGTTGCAAAGCAGTATTATAAAAAAGCAAAATATCCAAGAATCTTAGGATTAACTGCTTCTCCTGGTTCTGAAATAGAAAAGATTCAAGAGGTTGTTAATAATTTATTTGTTGAGAAGGTTGAAGTCAGAACAGACCAAGATCCTGATGTCAAGCCTTATATAAAAGAGATCAAAGTAGAATGGATTAAGGTAAAACTACCTCCACCATTTGAAGAGGTTCAGGGACTTCTAAAAGCAATTGTTAAAGACAGGGTTTCAAAACTTAAAAAATGGGGGATATTACAAAGAAAAGATATAAGCTTTGTAAATAAAACAGATTTACTGGCATTGCAGGCTCAATTAAGAGGAAGAGCTGCTTCTGGAGAAAAAGATTTTGTTTTATGGAATGCAATATCTGTCTTAGCTGAAATAATGAAAGTACAGCACGGCCTTGAACTATTAGAAACACAGGGGATCAATGCTTTGAATGAATATTTGAATAAACTTCAAAAAGAAGGATATTCTTCAAAAACAAAGGCTGTGAAGAATATTGTCGCTGACATAAATTTTAGGTCTGCCTTAATCAAAACACAGACTATGTTTGAAAAAGGTTTTCAGCATCCAAAACTTATTGAATTACAGAAACTGATTGAAAAGGAGATCAATGAAGAAGTTAAGATTATTGTTTTTAATCAGTATAGAGACAATGCAAAAAATATTGTTGAAGAATTAAATAAGATGGATAGAGTTAATGCAAAATTATTTGTCGGACAGCAGAAAAAAAGCGATAGCGGATTATCACAGAAAGAGCAGAAAAAGATGCTTGATGAGTTCAGAAATAATGAGTTCAATGTTTTAGTTGCAACTTCTGTTGGAGAAGAAGGGCTAGATATACCAAAGGTTGATCTTGTTGTATTTTACGAACCAATCCCTTCTGCAATAAGGCATATCCAAAGAAGAGGAAGGACAGGAAGGCAGGAAAAAGGAAGAGTTATAATTTTAATGACAGAGAATACAAGAGATGAAGGATATAGATGGAGCGCCCATCATAAAGAAAAAAGGATGTATAGAAATCTATTAAGTTTAAAATCAAATTTAACATTAAAAGATCCTTCTCAGGATGATCTTTCCAGATTTGTTCCAAAAGAAGAGAATAAAATAAAGATATTTGCAGACCATAGAGAAAAAGGAAGCGGAGTAATAAAGGAATTGGTTGATCTGAACACTGATTTGAAGTTAGAACAATTGGATACAGCTGATTATATCTTGAGCTCCAGATGCGGCGTTGAGTTCAAGACAGTTGAAGATTTTGTAAATTCAATTATAGACGGCAGGCTGCTTGAACAAGCTAAGCAGATCAAAAATAATTTTGAAAGATCTTTAGTTATTGTTGAAGGAGAGCAGGACTTGTTTTCTGTGAGAAATATTCATCCAAATGCTATAAGAGGAATGTTAGCAACAATTGCAGTCAGCTATGGTATTCCTGTTTTATTTACAAAGAATCCTAAAGAAAGTGCTGCTTTGCTGATGGCTATTGCAAAAAGAGAGCAGGAAGAGACTGGAAAAGATTTCTCAATGCACGCTGACAGAAAACCTTTGTCATTGAAAGAACAGCAGGAATATGTTGTTTCTGCACTGCCAAATGTTGGTGGAACTCTTGCCAAAGAATTGCTTAGGAAGTTTAAGACTGTTAAGAAGATTGTCAATGCAAAAGAAGAGAAACTGCAGAAAGTTGGAAAAATAGGAGAAATAAAAGCTAAAAAGATAAGAGAAATTCTAGATAATGAATATCTAGAATAATTATTTAATCGGAATATCACTGACAACTAATGTTTGTGTTGCTTGTATATCTTTTATTGTTCTGATATTGTTTTGTATAAAATCCTCTAATTTTTTTATATCAGGAGCGCTGACTTTTATTATAATATCATACTGTCCATATATTTCATGAACATCTTCTATTTGATTGAATTTAAGAAGTTTATTTGCAACTGATTTCTTTTTTCCATAGCTTGTTATTATAAGAATATATACTAATGCATTTGGCATTTTTAATTCACCCCTTAAGTTTTAATGAATTTAATCTTTTAATTCTTTCTTCAACATTTGGATGTGTTGAAAATAAAGAGGATAATCCTCTTGATGAAAATGGATTTACTATAAATAAAGAGCTTGTTGAAGTATTTCCAAATCTTAATGGATTGTGTTTTACTCCAAGATGAAGCTTATGTAATGCATTTGCTAATGATATTGAATTATTTATTGTTTTTGCTCCTGTCTCGTCTGCTAAGTATTCTCTGCTTCTTGAGATTGCTAATTGTAAAATAGTTGCTATTATTGGAGTTAGTATTGCTAATGCTAATAATTCAAATGCTCCTCCTGCATCTCTGTCTCTGCTTCCTCCGAAGATTGCTGCAAATCTTGCAAAAAAAGCTAAGTAAGAAATAACCCCTGCAATTGTTGCTGCAACTGCCTGGATTAAAGTATCTTTATTCTTTATATGAGCTAATTCATGAGCAATAACCCCTTTTAATTCATCTTTGTTTAACAGCTGCATTATTCCTGCTGTAACTGCAACTGCTGCATGTTTAGGATTTCTGCCTGTTGCAAATGCATTTGGATTATTTGTTGGAACAATATAAACTTTAGGCATCGGCAAATCTGCCAGTTCAGATGTTTCTTTTACTAAATTATAAAGTTCTGGATTATCTGATTTCTTAATCTGCTGCGCTCTGTACATTGCTAAAACAATCTTATCAGAATACCAATAAGAACCAAAATTCATGACCAAAGCCAGGGTTAAACCAATAAATAATCCTTGCCTTCCTCCTAATAATTGGCCTGCTCCTAACAGCAAAGCTGTCAATGTGGCTAATAAAACAACTGTCTTGATTTGGTTTTTGATCATAGATATTGGTTGTTGGTAATGATATAAAAAAGTTACTGTGTTATTGCTAAATATCAAATTTCTGATTCTTGTTTTTTCTTTAGAAAGGGAGTCCTGGATTATAAGGCAAAATTTCTTTTCTTTCAATTCTATAAACTCCATTTTCATTGCAGATTTTAATAATATCCTCTAAATGTTTTTCTGGAAAACCTTTTTTAACCTCTACTGCTATGGGTTCTTTTATTGTATAAACGATGGATTCTGGTATATAATCGTTCATAAATCTCCTCAAATCAGTTCTTCCATCTCTAAGAGAATCATAATCATCTCTCCATACTTGTCCAACACCTAGGAATTGTCGGTCGTCCCAACCTATTGATTCTAGTCTCTTAATAATATCTCTAGGCACATTTTTATTTTGGGATGGATTATATGGATCTATATAACATAGCCTAACAGAATAGACTGCCCATTGGCTAAGAGATATTGGATATGCACTATCAGTATCAATTCTAGTTGTAATGTAATCATTTAAAGGAATGTCTGTTTTTTTAAGGTGATTTAAAAGTTTATTTGCTAAAGAATCAACTTCTTCAGTTTTAACTCCTTGTTTTTTGAGAAATTTTAAATTGGCTTTGTCCATTTTTTTACCTCAATTATTTTGTTACTAAAAAGTAAGAACTAGTTATATTTTTAATTTTACCCTCAAATATAAGGTTTTATATAGATATTAAAAGAGATAACCTTAAATTTAAGGTATTATTTTATAGATTTGATTAGATCAGGCATCAGTTTTTCTTCTGCTCTTTTGAGATGCTCTCTAAATGTTGGGACAGAAACTTTCAATTGTTTTGACAGTTTTCCTAAGTCAGTTCTTTTTGGCCAGGCATAATAGCCGTTTTCAAAAGCTAATTCAATTGCTCGTTTTTGGTGTTTGCTTAATTTTGGCATCAAGTGACGAAAGTAAATATCACTTAATTTTGTCTGTTCTATTTTTAGAATTTTAAAGTTCTTAAATTCTTTTTGGGTATTAACAATAAACTCATTTAATATTGATCTTTTCCAGGAAGCAACTTCCCAATATTCATAACCTTCTTTGTCTACGGTAACTGGCTTTACAAATATCAGTTTTTGGGTGTAGAAAATAGAAGGTATTTTTTCTTTTCTTGCTTCAGTAAAGAATATTGTATTATCTTCTATTTCAAGATTTTGAACTCTCTTATCTTTTTTTATATCGTTAATAAAATCTTGAACAGATTTTTCATCTCCAAAGATTGTTTGAATTTGAGGAGTATAAAATATACCTTTATCTTTATAAGAATTAAAGGGCATTCCACTAGATGTTACTTGGAAATTTTCACATCTACTTCCAATAACACACTCATGTTTAATTTTTATTCTTGCTGTCCACATAACCTTAAATATGAGGTTTTGATATTTAAATGTTGCTAAAAGAAAAAGGTTTAAATAAAAAGTTATTTTTATAGTTAATATGAAACCTTGGAAAGATTGGCCTTACTGGTTGAAAGGCGGAGTTATTGGAATTGTTGTAGGTGTTATGATATCTATTTTAAATATAATTCCTGCAATGTTTTTTAAAATTCCTGTTTTAGTAATATTTTTTTGGGGAATTCTTCTTATGATCTTCATGTTAATTTTTTGTGGAATAGCTCTTCCTGCAACAAACTTTGGAGGAGGAATCTTAGGAACTTGTGAAACAAGACTTCCTCTTTATTTTTCAGCTGTTTTATCTGCTGTAATTATTGTTGGTTTTTGGTTTGGAATCGGAGCAGTAATTGGGTGGATTACAGGAAAAATTAAGGAAAAAAGAAAATGAAACAAGAAAAAATCAAAACATTAACTTTAGCTGGAGTTTTATGGATAGTTTATTCTTTTGCTTTTGTCATTGCAGGCAAAATAATGAATACAATAAGCAATGTTATTCTTTTTGAAACTTCTTTTCTTGGTGACGTTTTTATTATGTTTTCCTTGTCATTATTCTTAGCTGTTCCTGGATTTATAATGATTGGATGGGTAAATGAAAATATAAAAGATTGGATAAAGAAGAATAAAATATATTCTATAATTATTGGATTAATTGTTTTATTTTTTGTATTAGTAGGATTTCAAGAATCTCTTAATAATGTTTTAAGGTTATTTCTATTTATACTATTTGGAATCTATCTTGCTTTATGGCAGATTCCTATCAGATATCCAGTTGTTAAACCTTTATTTGTTTCAACGAGTGTTGGATTTATAGTATGGACTTTGCTACCACTTTATATTCCTTTGATTGTTTTAGTTTCAGGGGTTGAAGGGAATTTTGGAGATGCTCTTGGAGCTGCTATATTTTTTGGATTTGTATATATTGCGAGTTTTATTTTAATAATGAGCATTTCGTTAATTGTTGGAATTATCTTATCTATTAAAAAGAAGAAAAGTTTAAAATAAAACAAAACACATTTATATTTAATTTATTTCTTTTATATTGGGGGAATCTATGTTATCATTAAGCACTATATTAAAGCATTATAAGAGAAAGGATATCCAGGAAGAGATGGTCCTGCATGGAAAAAATAAAGAAGTAGTTGGCAGTTTTAAAGGAGAAGGTTATGCAAAAAGGCCTGATGTTCTGCAGTATCCTGGAGATGTTTTGGAGTTGGTAAAACAAGGGATAACTTCTTTTCATGCTTCTGAAGAATTATGGAGCAATCCTCTTCAACTAGACCCTTTGCTGAAGAAACAGGATATTGAAAAACTAAGAATAGGGTGGGATTTGGTTATTGATATTGACTGCCCTTATTGGGAATATTCTAAATTAATAGCAGACTTGATTGTAAAGGCTATAAAACACCATAATATTGATGCTGTTTCTTGTAAATTTTCTGGAAATAAAGGATTTCATATTGGTGTTCCATTTGAAGCATTTCCTAAAAAGATCGCTGGAGAAGATGTAAGCAAAAGATTTCCAGAAGATATAAGAGAGATTGCGATGTATTTGAAAAGTATGATAAAGAATGTCTTTCTCAAAAAAGTTTTTGAAATGGAAAAAGGAGATGTAAATAAGATTGCAAAGAATCTGAAAAAAGAAGTAAAGGAAATTGTAACAGGGAAAAAGTTAGATGCTGAAAAAATGATTGATATTGACACAATACTAATCTCTTCAAGGCATTTATACAGGATGCCATATTCTTTGCATGAAAAATCAGGATTAGCTTCTATGCCTATAGATATAGAAAAAATTATGGAATTTAAAAAAGAAAAAGCAATTCCTGAAAATCTAATTATAAATCCAAAATTAAAATTTTTAGACAGGGAAAATATAAAGCAGAATCAAGCAAAAGAACTTTTTGACAGAGCAGTTGCAGAAAGAGTGAATAGAGAAAGCAGGCTTGAGTTTCAGAAAAAAGAGATAAAAGAAGTTGATATTCCTACTGAAGCTGTTCCTGAACAATTTTTTCCTCCTTGCATACATAATATCTTAAAAGGGATACAAGATGGAAAGAAAAGAAGCTTGTTTGTCCTTACAAATTTTCTAATATCGGTTGGCTGGAGCTATGATAAGATAGAAGAATTACTTAAAAAATGGAACAAGAAAAATGATGAACCTTTAAGAGAAGTATTATTAGTTGGCCAGATAAGGTATCATAAACAACAAAAAAAGAAGATTCTGCCTCCTAACTGCCAGAACAAGATGTATTACAAGGATTTTGGTGTCTGCAAGCCAGATGCTTTATGTGAAAGAATTAAGAATCCTGTAAATTATTCCAGAAGAAAGACTTATTATTTGAATAAAGAGAATAAAAAGAAAAAGGTTTAAATAATAATTTTATTTATAGAATAAAAATGAAAACTAAATTTATTTTTGGATATATATTAATACTAATGCTTTTAGCATCACTTGTTTGTGCTGTTTCAGAATGTGATTCTTATGAAAGTTTTAGATTATTTGGTACAGAAAATGTTTATGTTTTAAATGGCAAAAGTTATGATGTGTCAATCAAAGAGTCAAAAATAAATCTAAATACATTTAATGTAACAATAAATGGAGTTACTTATCCTGATAAACACTATGAAAGCTCTTTTACTATTGATACAGGAGAAACAGTATTCTTAGGTCAAGCTTATGCAGCTAGTCCTGTAATGTACACAAGCATAGACTTTTGTATGAAAGCTACAGAAAAGATTGAAGAAAAATCAGCAACTATTTCTGAAGAAGTTGAAGAAGAAAAAATAAAAATTAATTTCTGGCAAAGAATAATTAATTGGTTTAAAGAATTGTTTTGAACAGATTTGTGTTTTTGTTTCTAATCATCTTGTGTGAGCCAATAAACGCTCCAAAGGTTTTATATAATGTATATGAGCATCCTGCTCTGCACGTGGTTCAGATTCTATTATTTTCAATAATGCTTTACATTCTTTAAGCACAGGTTCAAAAGATTCTATTATTTTATCTATATAAATAATAAGATTTTCAATAAATTCAAAGAGAGGATTTTTTTCCTCAAGCTTATATGTTACTTTTAATAATGTATTTTTAAGAGTTTTACCAAGCCAGTTATCTAAAAATATTAATGGAGCAGAAAGATCTACTATGGCATTTTCTTCAGTAATATCTTTGCCCCTTACCTGTATATTCATAGCAATTTTGTGAAGATCTTCAGCTGCTTTCCTGCATTGCAAAATGATTGCTTTATTACGTCTTTGACTGAAATCTTCAAATTCTGCTACTTTTAACATTGTCAGAGATCCTTTTGGAAAAGAAGAAAATTTGTTGTATAAGTTATACAGTGCAGAAATAAGATCAGAAAAAACCTTTTGCCACTCAATAGCTTTTTTATAAATATCTGCTTCTCCTAACTGTCCAGCAAGATCAATGCTTTCTCTTATAGTTTTTATAAGGCTGGCAAAGTTCCCATCAATATTTTTTCCTTTTTGAAGTTCATTAACCGCAGCTTCTATAGAAGCAAGTTTTTCAATTATGGCCTGAGGTACATCTCCTTCCATCTTTCTTAAATGTCTGTATGTCCTTCTTCTTGCTTCATTATAAATATTGGACAAATTGCCTAAAGCCTTTTTTTTATCTGAAGAATAAGATTCCTGTGCTTCAATTGCCCATCCTTCCATACCTTTTAATTGATCTATAATTGTCATTATTTATTTTATTTATATTAGATTATATAAATTTTTTTAAAAAATTAATGATGTTTTAAATTGGATAATAAAATTCATCTACTAAATAATAGTAAGCTTTATAAAGGCCTAGTTTTTCCTAGTTACTCTCGACAGTGTTTAAATTTCCTTATAACTTGTTTAAACACATTAGTAGACAAACACGCCTGAAAAAAAAGCTTTTTCAGTACACAGTTTGTGAATTAACTGTTTTCTAAAAAGGGCTTTTAATAAAAGGTGTATTAATATTAACTCTAAGTGAGAGAGCAGAGTCTATGCCAACAATAAGAAAACCAAGATGTGGAAGTATGCAGTATTGGCCTAGAAAGAGGGCCAAAAGACATTTTGCTAGAGTGAGATCTTTTGCTGCAGGAGCTGAAGCAGGATTACTCGGTTTTGCAGGCTACAAGGTTGGGATGACTCATGTGGTGATGACTGATAACAGAGCTCACTCATTATCAAAGGGCAAGGACATTGTGTGTCCGGTCACGATCATTGAGTGTCCTTCTTTAATGGCTGCTTCTATCATTTTTTATAAAAAAACAACATATGGTTCACACGCTGCTTCTGCTGTTATGGCATCTAATTTAGATAAAGAATTAAAAAGAAAAATCAGTGTTCCTAAAAATGTAAAAAAGAAAGTTGATGATTTTAAAGCAGAAGAATATGATGATATAAGAATACTAGTCTATACTCAACCAAAAATTACAACAATTGGAAAGAAGAAACCAGAATTATTTGAAATGCAGCTAGGTGGAAAAATAGAAGACAAATTAAAATGGGCAAAAGAACATTTAGGAAAAGAGATTAAGGTTACTGATGTTTTAAAAGAAGGCCAGCATTTTGATGTTCATGCAGTAACAAAAGGAAAAGGTTTACAAGGACCAATGAAAAGATTTGGTATAGGAAGAACTTCTCATAAATCTGAAAAAGGAGTTAGAACTCCTGGAAATGTTGGTGCATGGACTGGAGCAACACAATGGAGAGTTGCTAAATCCGGCCAGACAGGGTATCATCAAAGACTAGAACTTAACAAATGGTTAATCAAAATAGGCACAAAAGTAGAAGAAATTAATGCCAAAAGTGGATTTAAGAGATACGGCCTGATTAAAAATCCATTTGTTCTTGTAAAAGGAAGTATTGCAGGGCCTGCAAAAAGAATGATTATACTCACAAATCCAATACGATCAAATAAGAAAATTCCAAAAGAAGCACCTTCAATAACCTATATAAGCAAGTAAAATGAAAATTAAAATTTTAACAAAAGAAGGAACTGAAAAAGGAAGTCTGGATTTACCTACTCAATTTAATGAGATAGTCAGAACAGACCTTATTAGGAGAGCTGTTTCAAGTTTACAATCAATAAAAAGGCAGAAATATGGTGCAGATCCTGAAGCAGGTATGAAGGTTTCTGCTAGAATTTCTAAAAGAAGAAGGGATTATAGAGGAAGTTATGGCCATGGCATATCAAGAACTCCAAGAAAAGTATTAAGCAGAAGAGGAACACAATTTAATTGGCAGGGAGCTCTTGCACCAAATACTGTCGGTGGGAGAAGAGCACATCCTCCAAAAGCTGAAAAAGAATGGAAGCAAGACATAAATAAAAAAGAAAGGAGAAAAGCAATAAGAAGCGCTCTTGCAGCTACTATAAACAAAGAATTGGCTGAAAAAAGAGGACATCTTGTTTCTGAAAAATATCCTTGTATATTAGAATCAAGCATTGAATCATTAGATAAAACAAAACAATTTGTAGATTTATTAAAAAAGATAGGATTTGAAAAAGAAGTAGAAAGAATCAATAAAAAAACAATCAGGGCAGGAAAAGGAAAATTAAGAGGAAGAAAATACAGAAAGAAAAAAGGCCCTTTAATTGTTATATCAAAAGAATGTAAATTAGAGAAGTCAGCTAGAAATGTTCCTGGTATAGATGTTGTAAAAGTAAGTGCCTTAAATGCTGAATTACTGGCTCCAGGAGCTATTCCGGGCAGAATAACAATATTTACACAAGCCGCATTAGAAAAATTAGACAAAGAAAAACTATTCATGTGATTAAAATGGACCCGTATGAAACAATTAAATGCCCATTATCAACAGAAAAATCAATCAGGTTAATGGAATCAGAGAATAAATTAATCTTTGTAGTAAATAAAAGAGCCAATAAAAAGGATATAAAAAAAGCAATTGAAGTTATATTCAAGGCTAAGGTGCTTAAGATTAATACTTTTGTTTCACCAAAAGGAGAAAAAAGGGCATATGTCAAATTTTCAGCAGATACGCCTGCTATTGATATTGCAACCCAGATGGGACTGATGTAAAAATGGGAAAAAATTTAATTCAACAAAAACGAGGAAAAGGAAGCAGTACTTATAGAGCTCATTCGTTTAGATTTAAAGGTAGGGTTAAACACAACAAAATTTCAACTGAAACTATCAATGGAAAGATAATAGACCTGATAAAATGTTCAGGACATTCAGCTCCTTTAGCTCAAGTTAAATATGACAACGGAGAAGAGATCTTGATGGTCGCTCCAGAAGGAGTAAGAGTAGGAGAAATAGTTCAGGCAGGAGAAAAAGCTGACCTAAAAAACGGAAATATTATTCCTTTGAAAAACATTCCAGAAGGCACATCAATTTATAATATTGAAAACAGCCCAGGAGATGGAGGAAAATTTGTCAGAACATCAGGGACTTTTGCAAAAGTAGTAGGTAAAATAAGAAATGGTGTTGTTATAAGGCTTCCATCAAACAAACAAAAGATTTTCCAGCCAGAATGCAGGGCTTGTATAGGTATTATTGCTGGAAGCGGAAGAACTGAAAAACCATTTTTGAAAGCTGGAAATAAATATTATGCAATGAGAGCAAAAAATAAGCTATATCCTCATGTTTCAGGAACCTCAATGAATGCATTGTCACATCCATTTGGAGGTTCAAGCTCACATACAAAAGGAAGGCCAACACAAGCTTCAAGGAATGCTCCTCCTGGAAGAAAGGTTGGTAAGATTGCACCAAAAAGAACAGGAATGAGAAGATAAAGATGGTAAAAAAAGAATTCAAATACAAAGGAAAAACACTAGAAGAATTGAAAAAAATGAGTTTGAAAGAATTTGCAGAGTTAATTCCAGCGAGACAAAGAAGAAGCATCAAAAGAGGATTAACTGACCAACAGAAAATATTATTGAATAAATTAAGAAAAGGGGAAAAGAATCTAAAAACACACTGCAGAAATATGATAATTTTACCTGAGATGGTAGGGCAAAATATTCAAGTTTATGATGGAAAATCATTCATCGCTGTTAGAATAGTAGAAGAAATGATAGGACATATACTTGGAGAATTTACATATAATAGAAAAAGAGTTTCACACTCTGCTCCTGGAATTGGAGCTACAAGATCAAGTGCTAGCCTATCAGTTAAATAAAAATGGCAAAATACAACTATACTATCAAACAAAAAGAAGAAGAGCATGCTGCAAAGGCTGTCGGAAGATCATTGCCAATTTCAACAAAGCAGTCTGTTGAAATTTGCAGTTTTATTAGGCAGAGGACTCTTGAAAAGGCTAAGAAAAAATTAGTTGATGCCATAAACAAAAAATCAGCTATTCCATTTAAACGCTATAATGATAATATTGGACATAGAAAAGGGACAGTTGCGGCTGGAAGATATCCAAAGAAGGCCTGTAGTGAAATACTAAAATTATTAGAATCTGTTGAAGCAAATGCTCAATTTAAAGGTCTTAATACAGCAAGTTTGGTAATAAACCATATTTGTGCCCATAAAGCTGAAAGACCATGGCATTATGGAAGACAGAGAAGAAGAAAAATGAAAAGAACTAATATAGAAGTAGTTGTTGAAGAAAGAGCTGAAAAGAAGGAAGAGAAAAAAAGAAATTAAATCTAAGAAAGATGAAAAAAAGCCTGAAGTTAAAAAAACAGAGGAAAAGAAAAAATGATTGAAAGAGAATTTGTTAAACAAAAAAAGAAAGAATATCAAATTGAGGAATTTGTTGCAAATAATCTAAGTAATGTAGGTCATTCAGGAACAAAAATGCAACGTACTCCTTTAGGAGAAAAAATAATAGTTAGTGCTTCAAGGCCTGGTTTAGTTGTTGGCAGAGAGGGTCAAAATATCAAAAAACTTACAGTGGCATTGAAGAAAAAATTCAAGCTTGAAAATCCTCAAATAGAAATCAATGAAGTTGAAAATATAAATCTTGATGCCCATATTGTTGCAGAAAAAATTGCTTCATCCTTAGAAAGATTCGGAATTACAAAATTCAAAGGGGTTGGTCATAAAGTTATGCAGGAGGTTATGGGTGCTGGAGCTAGAGGCATTGAAATCATAATTTCAGGAAAAGTTCCAAGTGCAAGAGCTAAAAGCTGGAGATTTTACCAAGGTTATTTGAAAAAATGCGGTGATATTGCTATTGAAGGAGTAAGAGAAGCTTACAAAATAGCTCAACTAAAATCAGGAATAATTGGAATACAAGTTAGAATAATGCCACCTGAAACTAAATTACCTGATGAAATCAAACTTACATCAGAATTGCAAACAGAAGAAGGAGAAATAAAAGAAACTGAAGAAAAGGCTCCTAAAAAAACTGAAAAGAAAAAAGAAGAAAAACAGGCAGAAAAAGAAATTGAACAGAAGAAAGAAGAATCAAAAGAATGAAAACAAAAGAACTTAGAGGATTAGGTAAAGAAGACATGAAAAACAGATTAGAAGAATTAAGAAAAGAATTAATCAAACATAATGCTCAAATTGCCACAGGAACTGTTCCAAAAAGTCCTGGGCAAGTCAAACAGACTAAAAAAACAATTGCTAGAATATTAACAATTTTGAAAGAAAAGAAAAAAGAAGAAAAAAAGAAAAGCTCTAAGACTCAAGAAGAAAAAACTTCTGAGTCTAAAATTAAGGAGGGATAAATGGCTGAAATATGTCCACAGTGTGGGCTACCAAAAGAACTATGTGTTTGTGAAACAATAGCAAAAGAACAGCAAAAGATTGTAGTAACAACTGAGAAGAAAAAGTTTGGTAAATTGAATACAATAATAGAAGGAATTGATGAAAAAGAGATAAACCTTAAAGATCTTGCAAAGAAACTAAAAGCAAACTTTGCATGCGGAGGAACAATAAAAAAAGGGAAAATAGAATTGCAGGGAAATCACAAACAAAACATGAAAAAAACTTTGGTTCAATTGGGGTTTGCTCCAGAAAGCATTGAAGTAAGATAAAAAAAATATTCATTGAAAAAATATGGGAATCAACATAAAGGATATTGTAAAGCATGAACTAATAGGATTGAAGATAAAGGTTGTTGATTCAAAAAACAAAACAAACATTGGTATTAAAGGAAAAATAATTGATGAAACAAAATATACAATCATAGTTGAAAGTAAAGGTGAGAAAAAAAGATTATTCAAAAACAACATAACCATTGATGTCTACGCAGACAGGAATATTGCAAGAATCAATGGAAAATTATTGTCAGGAAGACCAAAAGAAAGAGTGAAATCAAAATGGTAAAAGAAACACAAGAATGTAATGATAAAAAATGTCCAGTCCATGGAAATGTAAGTCTTAGAGGAAGAACTTTTACTGGAATAGTTATAGGTGCAAACATGGCAAAAACAGCTACTGTTGAATGGACTTATAAGTTATTTATTCCAAAATATGAGAGAAGTGAAACGAGGAAAAGCAAAGTACATGCACATAATCCCATTTGTATAAATGCACAGGTTGGTGATGTTGTAAAGATCATGGAAACAAGGCCCTTATCAAAAACAAAAAACTTTGTCATAATCAAAAAATTGAGAAGAGAAAGAGGATTCAAAGAAAAATTAGAGGAAAAAGAAGAAGAAAAAGCAAAGGTAATTGAATCAAAAACAAGAGAAAAGATAGAAGAGAAAAAAGAAGGAACAGAAGAAATAAAAAAAGAGGTTAAGGAAACAAAAGAAAAACCTCAAGAAGAAAAGCAAGATTAAAATGAAAGCCATAAATGCAAGAATAACAAAAGCAATTCCAGTAAATGGAAAAATTCCTACTTGCGATAATTCAGGAGCCAAAATTATCAAAGTATTTTCAGTAAAAGGACATAAAACAGTAAAAGGAAGGATTCCTGCAGCTGGTGTTGGAGATTTGATAATGGCTTCTGTAGTAAGCGGAAGACCAGATATGAGAAAACAAGTTGTTTTTGCAGTAATTGTCAGGCAAAAAAAGGAATATAGAAGACCAGATGGTACACGAATTAAATTTGAGGATAATGCAGCTGTTGTATTAAAAGATGAAAAAGGAGATCCAAAGGGAACAATATTCAAAGGGCCAATTGCAAAAGAAGCCTGTGAAAGATGGCCTGGAGTTGCAAAACTAGCTTCAATCATAGTTTAAGATTAAAATGAAAAAGAAATTTTCAAAAGTGTGGAATAAAAGCAAACAACCAAGAAAACAGCGTAAATATAGATATAATGCTCCTTTAAATACTAAAAATAAATTTTTAGGATGCCATTTATCAAAAGAATTAAAGGGCAAATATAAAAAAAGAAATATGGGTATTAGGAGAGGGGATAATGTAAAGGTTTTAAGAGGGCAATTTAAAGGAAAAACAGGGAAAATTGATAGGGTTGACATCAAAAAATGCAAAGTCTATGTAACTGGTATAGAAATAATAAAAAAAGATGGCACTAAGGCATTATATCCAATTCATCCTTCAAATCTTATAATTATGGAATTAAATCTTGAGGATAAAAAAAGAAAAAAATCTTTAGAGAGGAAATAAAATGGGAAGCATAGGAGAAAAACATCTGTCTAGATTGGCAGTACCAAAAACATGGCAAATAAAAAGAAAAGGAATAAAATGGATAAGCAGACCGTTGCCTGGAACACATTCAATAGATAGAAGTATGCCTTTAAGTCTTATATTTAGACATCTATTAAATTATACAAGAACGAATAAAGAAGTTAAATATATTCTAAATAATCAAGAAATTTTTGTTGATGGTATTAGAAGAAAAAATCCTAGATTTGCAATTGGTGTTATGGATGTATTAACTGTTCCAAAATTAGATCAATATTTTAGAGTTTTATTAAATAGGAAAGGCAAGTTAAGATTGCTGCCGATCCAAGAAAAAGAAGCAAATATCAAATTATGCAGAATAAAAAATAAAACCCCTATTAATAAAAAGATACAACTTAATCTTGGCGATGGCAGGAATATTCTTGTTGAAAAAGATGAATATAAAACTAGAGATACATTAGTTATTGAAATTCCTTCTCAAAAAATCAAAGAGCTATTAAAATTAGAAAAAGGAAATTTAGTATACTTAACTGGAGGCAAACATGTCGGAGAAGTAGGAACAATAGAAGATGTGAAGAAAAATAAACTTTTTTACAAAAGAGATAAAAAACTATTTGAAACAGACATAAAATTTGCTTTTGTTATAGGAAAAAAGGCTCCTTTAATTTCATTGTCAGAGGTTAAAAAATGAATCCAATGAGGGATATCAGAATAGAGAAAATAACATTAAACATTGGATCCGGAAAAGATCAAGCTAGATTAGATAAGGGTATAAAACTTTTGCAGACTTTAACAGGAATCAAACCAGTTAAAACATTTGCTAAGAAGAGAATTCCTGGGTGGGGCTTAAGGCCTGGCCTGCCAATTGGATGCAAACTTACATTAAGAAAACAAGCTGCTTTTGATATACTTGCAAGATTATTAAAGGCAGCTGATAATAATCTAAAACCCTCTCAATTTGATATGAGCGGGAATGTTGCATTCGGCATTCCAGAATATATAGATATTCCTGAAGCAAAATATGATCCCTCAATTGGAATAATGGGATTAGAAGTGTGTGTTACATTAGAAAGGCCTGGATTCAGAATCAAAAGAAGAAGGCTAAGAAAAAGAAAAATTTCAGGAAGACACACTATTACAAAAGAGGAGGCAATTAAATTTATGGAATCAAAATTTAATATCAAAGTAGGTGAAGCAGAATGACCACAAGTGATCATAAAAAAGTATTCAAACAATTGAAAGCTAAACAAGTTATATTAAAAAAATTCCTAAAACATAATGCACCAAAAGAAAGAAGCTGTGGCATTAATCTAAAAAAATGCATTAGGTGCGGAAGAACAAGAGGACATATAGCAAAATATGGTTTAAATCTTTGCAGACAGTGTTTTAGAGAAATTGCACCAAAAATAGGATTCAAAAAATATAGCTGAGGTTAATAAAATGTTAAATGATCCAATAGCAAATGCGTTATCAAAGATATTGAATGCAGAAAAAGTTAGTAAAAGTGATTGTATTATCAAGCCAGTTTCAAATACCATCAAAAAAATACTTAAGATAATGCAGGAAAAAAAATATATTGGAGAATTCGAAGAAATAAAAGATGGCAAAGGAAATTATATTAAAATAAACTTAATAGGCCATATAAATAAATGCGGAGCAATTAAACCAAAATATCCTACTAAAAAAGACCAGTTTGAGAAATTTGAAAATAGGTATTTGCCTGCAAAAGATTTTGGAATTATTTTTGTTTCAACTAATCAAGGAATTATGACTCATATAGAAGCAAAAGAAAAGAAAATTGGAGGGGTATTATTAGCTTATTGTTACTAAGATGAAAACAAATATCTCAGAAAAAATTGAAATTCCAGAAAAAATTGAAGTTAAAGTAGATAAAGGAATAGTTAATGTAAAAGGCCCAAAAGGAGAAGTAAACAGAAATTTGCTTTTACCTAAAATTAAAATTTCAGTTAAAGATAATGCTATTTTAATTGAATCAAAAAATGCAACAAAAAGAGAAAAAAAGATGATTGGAACATTTAAAGCCCATATCAGAAATTTGATTAAAGGAGCAGCAGAGGGCTTTGTTTATAAACTTAAGATATGCTCATCACATTTTCCAATGACTGCAAGTATAGAAAATAATCAATTTGTTGTTAAAAATTTCTTAGGAGAAAATACTCCAAGAACCCTTGGTATAAAAGAAGGTGTTAATATCAAGATAGAAGGAAATGATGTTGTTGTTGAATCTATTAATAAAGAATTAGCAGGCCAAACAGCTGCTTCAATTGAAAAGCTTTGCAAGATTAAAGGAAGGGACACTCGTATTTTCCAGGATGGAATATGGATGACTGAAAAGGCTGGAAAAGAGATTAAATAAAAAAATGGAAAAAAATGATTTATTGAAATTAAGAAAAAGAAGGAAAACAAAAAAGCCTAATTTTATTAGACAAGACTCTCATAAAAAAAAAGAAGTTAAGAAAAGATGGAGAAGGCCTAAAGGTTTGCAAAGCAAGATGCGGCTTTGTAAAAGAGGATATAAAAAATGCCCTTCCCAGGGATATAGAAGTCCAAGCATTATTAGGGGATTACATTCAACAGGGCTTGCTCCTGTTATTGTTTGTTCTAAAAGAAATTTAGAAAAAATTAGCAAAAATGAAGGGGCAATAATTGCAAAATCTGTTGGTATGAAAAAAAGAATTGAATTAGTTAATCATGCAAAAGAAAAAGGAATTATAATACTTAATATTAAAGACCTAGAAAAATTTTTATCAGATGCGAATAAAAAATTGAAAGAGAAAAAAGAAAAGAAAGAGAAAAAAGAAAAAGAGAAAGAAGAGAAAACAAAGAAGAAAGAAAAAGTAAAACCAAAGAAAGAAGAGAAACTTGCTGAAAAATTAACAGAAGAAGAGAAAAAAGAGCAAGAAAAGAAGGAACAAGATAAACTATTAACAAAGAAATAGATATAAAATGAAATTAAATTTGCAAAAGAAGTTGGCTGCAGATGTATTAAAATGCAGCAAAAAGAGAATTGGCTTAGATACAAATAGATTAGATGATATCAAGGAAGCAATAACTAAAGCTGATATTAGAAGTTTGATATCAGAAGGGGCTATCAAGAAAAAACCTATAAGATCTACATCAAAAGTAAGAGCTAGAAAAACTGCTTTACAGAAAAGAAAAGGGAGAAGAAAAGGTTTTGGAAGAAAAAAAGGTAAAAAAACAGCTAGATTATCAAAAAAGAAGATATGGATTAATAGAATCAGAACACAAAGAATGTTTTTGAAAGAATTAAAGAACAAAAATATAATCACAAGCATGATATATCAACAGCTTTACATGAAATCAAAAGGCGGTTTTTTTAGAAGCAAGCGTCATATTAAATTATATATTGAAGAACATAAGTTAGCTAAAAAATGAAACAAAAGACATACAATGTTCAATTTAGAAGGAAGAGAGAAGGAAAAACAAATTATAAGAAAAGATTAAAGTTATTATTAGCTGGCAAACCAAGATTAGTTATCAGGCCTTCTCTTAAAAATATAATAGTTCAAATTATAGAATACCATCCAAAAGGAGACAAGGTGATTGTAGCAGCACATTCATCCGAATTAGATAAATTAGGATGGAAATTCAACAAAGGAAACATGCCTGCTGCATATCTAACTGGTTTATTGGCAGGGCAAAAGGGAAAAGATAATGGGGTAAAAGAAACAATTTTAGACATTGGATTGGCTTCCCCTGTAAAGGGTTCAAGAATCTTTGCTTGTTTGAAAGGAGTAATTGATGGAGGTATTAAGGTTCCTGTTTCAGAAGAAATATTACCAAAAGAAGATAGAATAAAAGGAAGCCATATAACTAAATATGCAGAAAGTATTAAAGGAAAAGAAAATGAATATTCAAAAAAATTTTCTGAATATATTAAATTAAATATTGATCCTTTGCAAATATCAAAAATTTTTGAAGAAATAAAAAAACAAATCATTAAGGTGGAATAATGCCAAAATTAAAGAAAAAAATGTCAGCAGATGATGAAAAGGAAGAAGAGGTCCTTCAGGAAGTTGAAGAAGAGGAAGAAAAGGAGATTAAAAAAGAAGTTAAAACAGAAAAGAAAAGCATAGATATAGAATCCTGGCAGCCTAAAACAAGCATTGGCAAAGAAGTCAAAGCAGGCAAAATCAATGATATAGATGAAATATTAGATAATGGATTAAAGATTTTAGAATCAGAGATAGTTGATGTTTTATTACCTAATCTTTCTGTTGATCTTTTGTTAGTTGGACAATCAAAAGGTAAATTTGGAGGAGGCCAAAGAAGAATTTTCAGACAGACACAGAAAAAAACAAGAGAAGGCAACAAACCTAAATTTGCGACATTTGCAATAGCTGGAAATGAAAATGGATATGTTGGTATTGGATATGGAAAAAGCAAGGAAACAGTTCCAGCAAGAGAAAAAGCAATAAGAAATGCTAAACTTAATATTATGAAAATAAAAAGAGGGTGTGGAAGCTGGCAGTGCGGCTGCGGTCTTGCACATTCTATTCCATTTGCTGTACAAGGCAAGTGTGGAAGCGTCAATATTAAGTTTATACCTGCTCCAAAAGGAACAGGACTTAGGGCAGAACATGAATGTGCCAAGATATTAAAGCTTGCTGGAGTTAAGGATGTTTGGTCAAAATCATCTGGCAAAACAGCCACTAAATTAAATATGATTAAGGCATGTATTGCTGCACTTAAACAATTAGTTGAGATGAAAATTAAAGAAGAGGATACTAAAAAACTTGGAATAGTTGAAGGAGCTTTGAAAAAAGAAGAAAAGATTTCTGAAGAAGAAATCCCTGCTGAAACCATTAAGGAAGAAGGAAAAGAAGAAAAATGAAGGAAGAAGGAAAAGAAGAAAAACCTGTAAAGAAGATTGCAGTTATCAGAATTAGAGGTTTAGTTGGAATTAAAAAAGGAACGGCTGATACATTAAATATGCTTAGACTTTATAGAAAAAATTATTGTATTGTTTTATCTGGAACCCCGAGCATCTTGGGAATGTTGAATAAAGTTAAAGATTATATTACCTGGGGAGAAATAAATGATGAAACTTTGAAAATGTTAAGAGAAAAAAGACTTGAGAAAACAAAAAATAAAGAAGGAAAGGTTGTTGAGAAAAAATTTTTCAGATTGCATCCTCCAAGAAAAGGTTTTGCAAGAAAAGGAATAAAGATTCCATTTAAAGTTGGAGGGGCACTTGGTAATAGAAAGGATAAAATTAATGATTTGATCAAAAGGATGATTTAAATGGTAGTCATAAAAAGAAAGAAAAATTCAAGGCAGCGCGGAAGCCATACTCATGGTTGGGGATCAATGAAAAAACATAGAGGAGCAGGCAACCGAGGAGGAAGAGGAATGGCTGGAACTGGCAAAAAAGGAGATGTAAAAAAACCATCTATCTGGAAAAATAAAAAATATTTTGGAAAATATGGATTTAAGAAAAAGGGTGGTGATAGAAAAATAAATGCCATCAATCTTAATTATTTTGAACAAAAAGCTGATAAATTATTGGCTGATAAATTAATTACAAAAGAGGGAGAGAGATATATTATAGATGCTTCTAAATTAAAATTTAATAAGATCTTGGGCTGTGCAAAATTAACTAAAAAATTGAAGATTACTGCTGAATCATTTTCAAAGGATGCTGCTGAAAAGATAAAAGCAGCTGGTGGAGAAATAATTGAATTGAAAAAATCTGAGAAGATTGTAAAAACAAAGCCAGAAGAAAAAATTAAAGAAGAGTAAAAATGGCATTTTGGGATATAATATTAAATAATTTGCCTGAAGTGGCTGGTCCGCAGCAAAGAAGGCTTTCTTTCAAAGAGAAGCTCAAATGGACAGGTATAATCTTAGTAATTTTCTTTGTTTTAGGATTAATTCCATTATATGGTCTGGGAGCAAATGCTTTACAACAATTTGAATATTTATCATTGATTCTTGGAGCTAAATTTGGTTCAATAATCTCTCTTGGTATAGGACCAATTGTAACTGCTTCTATTGTACTGCAGCTTTTGAATGGAAGCGGCATTATAAAATTTGATTTGACATCCCATGAAGGAAAAAAACGTTTTCAAGGAATACAGAAACTGCTTGCGATATTTTTTATTGTATTTGAAGCAATCATATATGTATTTATGGGCGGACTGGCTCCTGCTGTTGAATTAGCTGGAACTGCTATGTATTTCAATGTCCAAATATTGCTTATATTTCAGCTGTTTTTAGGAGGCATTTTGATCTTATTTATGGATGAAGTAATCAGTAAATGGGGTTTTGGTTCTGGTATTTCATTGTTTATTGCAGCGGGTGTTTCTGAAACAATATTTATAAGGGCTTTGTCTCCATTGCCTTCTCCTGCTAATCCAAATATTGCTACTGGCGCTATTCCTGCTTTATTTCAGAGCTTGTCTGCAGGAGATCCAATTACAGCTGCTTTAATGATAGCAGCTGTCTTATCTACAATATTTGTTTTTGTTATTGCTGTTTATGGACAGGCAATGAAAATTGAAATTCCTCTTTCATTTGGAAGAATCAGGGGGCATGGAATAAGATGGCCTTTGAGTTTTATTTACACTTCTAATATTCCTGTTATATTAATTGCTGCATTGCTTGCAAATATTCAACTATGGGCAAGGTTGATGCAGAATTGGGGTTTCCCGATATTGGGAAGATTTTCAGGAAATACACCTATATCAGGACTAGTAGCTTGGCTGTTTTCTCCTGATATAATTGGAAAGGTAATAAAAGGAAGTTTAACAATGCCTGATGTTGCTCATGCGCTTGTTTATATGCTGATTATGATTGTAGGTGCTGTTATATTTTCAATATTCTGGGTGCAGACATCCGGGATGGATGCAAGAAGCCAGGCAAATCAAATATTATCTTCAGGACTGCAAATACCTGGTTTTAGGAGAGATCAAAGAGTCTTAGAGAGACTGCTAAACAGGTATATTTGGCCATTAACTGTTATGGGAGCTATTTTAGTTGGTTTTTTAGCAGCTGTTGCTGATTTAACAGGGGCTTTAGCCCATGGAACAGGTATATTACTTACTGTAATGATTGTTTATAAATTATATGAAGAGGTTGCAAAACAGCATATGATGGATATGCATCCAATGATGCGTAAGTTTATGGAATAAACCATTAGGTTTATAAATCACCATCATTGAATAAAAGGTAAAGAAAATGTTTGAATCAATACTTAACCCAATACTTGGACCATTGCTGAAACTGCCTGTATTTTGGGCTGTTTTTATTATGGCTTTTGTTATAGCTTTGCTTATAACCTTAGTATATAAATGGATGACTGATCAACACTTAATGAAATCACTTAAAGAAGAGATTAAGGGATTTCAGCAGCAGATGAAAGAGTTTAAGCATGATCCAAAAAAAGTAATGGAGATCCAGAAAAGAGCAATGCAGACAAATATGAAATATATGATGCATTCATTTAAGCCTACTTTAATAACATTTTTACCAATAATTATTATATTTGGATGGCTGCATGCTAATCTTGCATTTGAACCAATTATGCCTGGCCAAGAATTTACAGTAGAAGCTGTATTTCAATCAGGAATAAGTGGAGATGTTAAAATTATTGCTCCTGAAAATATTGAATTATTATCAGATGATGTCCAGGAGATAAAAGATGGGAAAGCCGATTGGCAGTTGAAAGGAGGAACAGGTGAATATATTTTAGAATATCAATATGATAATAGGGCATATTCGAAAGAATTATTAATAACAGAAGAAAGAGCATATAAGGAGCCAGTTAAAAGAGTTAATGATGATATTATTAAGACCATTGAAACAAAACATCAAAAAACAACACCCTTACAAATATTTGGATGGAAGATAGGATGGTTAGGAACATACATTATATTTTCCATAATATTCAGTATGGGATTAAGAAAAATATTAAAGCTGCATTAAAATGGTAGGAAAAAAAACAAAAGGAAAATTCAAAATTCAAAGAGAAGGTCGTTATGGCAGATACAAGAGCAGAGGAGCCTATAAATTAGTTTATGTCAAGGTTCCTGGCGGACGAACAGTTATACAATATAGAAAAAGAAAGCCTAAAAATGCAAAATGTGCTTCTTGCGAAGCTAAACTTCCAGGCACACTGCGTGAAAGACCTTATAAAATGAAGAATTTGCCCAAGACAAAGAAAAGACCTACAAGAACATTTGGAGGATATTATTGTAGCAAATGTGCAAGGAAGAAAATTATTGAAGAGGCTAGAGAATGAATTCATTAAATTTGATTCCATCAATAATCAATATTTTAAAGATTATAATAAATTTTATGAAGGGGTTATTTGAATGATAGAAATAGGAAGAATTTGCATTAAAACAGCTGGAAGAGATTCAAGAAGGAAATGTGTTATAATTGATATTGTAGATGACAATTTTGTTTTAATAGATGGAGATGTAAGAAGAAAAAGATGCAGTATTAAGCATTTAGAGCCTCTTAATGAAGTTATTAAGATAAGAAAAGATGCTTCTCATGATATTATTGCAGCTGAATTTAAGAAATTAAAGCTGCCTGTTTGGGAGAAAAAATCTAAAGAGAAGAAAGAAAGACCTAAGAAAGTTAGAAAGAAGAAAGAGAAAAAGCCTGAAGAAGAAAAACCTAAAAAAGCTGCTAAGAAAAAAGAAAGTTCAAAGAAAGAAGAAAAACTTGCTGAAAAATTAGAAAAAGCCTGATTATTTTTTATTTTATTTCAAATAATTCTGTCAAATTTATTTCAAATCCAACTACTGGCACATTTAGATCCCAATTTTTAATAACTTCTGGAGAGAATTCTCCTATATAACCAACCTTTTTATCATTAACTATGATCCTTCCTACTCTGCCTGAAATAAAGCTGTTATGTTCTGCTTCAATGATCTTGTACTTAATATCCAATAATCTCATCATCAAATCTAGGGCTTGTTTTGCTTCTGTAAAATCTGCTGTATTATTAGCTGTAACTAATGCAATCCTATTATAATCAACAACAGCTCCGTCTTTTTTTTCTGTTACAATACCTTCTTCAAAAATTCTTTGAGGATAATCAACATGCTTGTTTTTGCTTAAAACTTCTAATAATATAGGCAGCAACCAGTTTCTTACAACAGAATATGTTTCTGACATATATTCCTTTAATTCAATTAAATTAAACTCGTTTGTATTCATATTTTCAAAGAGAGTTTTTTTATTAGAAAGCATTGCTGACATTATTTCTTGGTAACCTAACCCAACTAAGATTTCTCTTGATTTATTGATAAAATTATTAATTTCAAAACTTCCTCCTATTGTAAATGTTTTGAGAGGTTCTGCTTCAATATTATCATAACCATAAGAGATTGCTATATCTTCAATTACATCTACTGGATGCATAATATCATTTCTATAATCAGGGATCTTTACCTTGCCTTCATTGTAATCATATCTCATCTTTTCTAATAATTTTTTAATTTCATCATCTTTTAATTCCAAACCAATTAAATTTTTAATCTGTTCTTTGGAAATTTTTATTGTTTCATTAAATATGTGAGGGGTAGTAATCCTTTTATTTTCATATTTAATGTCAACTGCATCAATCTTAAATCCTCTATCATAAAATGCCTGAGCAAAGATATTTGCAGCTAACAAAACAGAATCTAAATCTTCTCCTGTTGCTTCAAAGAATAAATTTTCATCTCCAATCTCTATCTTTCCTGAATAATTTGAATTGATTATTGGAGGAAATGATAAAACCTCATTATTTGCATCAATTAAAATTGGATATTTATCTTTTCCTTCTAAAATCCAGGCATATTCTTTTCCTGTTGGATGATCTTCTAAAATTTCCTGCTGGGTCATCTGTTTTTTGAATTCTAAAGGTATAAATTTAATTGACTCAGGAGAGGTTGCTTTGTAAACAATAGGAAATTTTATTTTTTGATAATTATAAACACCAATCGCGACTTTTTTTCTTCTTCTTCCATAACTGGTACAGAATTTTTCCTGCAAATCAATCATCTGTTTGATTGAATTATCATCAACTTTTTTTCCTCTGGCAATAAATGCTGCTATATATGGCCTTATCTTTGAAATTGATTTTTCAACTATCAATTCATGCTTTGATTCTTTGAAGATTTCTAATTTTGGAATTCCTTTTTCTTTTCCTAATAATCCTTTGAAGAGTCTGGCAATACCTTCTACTGACCAAAGATAAGGCATGTTTGTATCTCCAAAACTTAAATTTACTTCTTGAGTATCTTTATCAAAACTGTCTAACTCTCCTTTTCCATAGCTAGCTAAATCTTCAATTTCTTTAATTGTTAATTTTTTACCTACTAAATTTTCCAAGTCTTTTAGTGAAAAAGTTATTGTCGGCATTTTTATTCCATTTTTGTATTTCTTAAAAATTTTAAATCATGACTAAATAATTGTCTTATATCTTTGATTCCTAATTTAAACATTCCAATCCTATCTATTCCTAATCCCCAGGCTAATACAGAAATCTCTTTTCCAAGAAGAGGTTTAACTAATTCTGGCCTGAATAATCCTGCTCCTCCTAATTCAATCCATCCTAATTTTGGATGTTTTGCAAAAAGTTCAACAGATGGCTCTGTAAATGGAAAATATCCAGGAACTAATTTTATTTCATCTGTCTCTGCAAACTCTTTTGCAAAAATTTTCAATAACCCAAATAAGTGTTTAAGGGTAAGTCCTTCTTCAATAATTATTCCTTCTGTTTGATTGAAATCAGGCAAATGTGTTGCATCAATAACATCATATCTAAAGCACCTAGTTATTCCAAAATATTTTCCTGGAATTTTGATATCTTTAGAAGCCAACATTCTAGCAGAACATGCTGTTCCTTGTGTTCTAAGCAAATTTCTTTTTGTCCTATTAGTATCAAATTTATACTGCCAACCTTTGCTGCCTGTATTAAATCCATTTTCATGTGATTTTTTAACTTTTTCAACAATTTTTTCATCTAATTTACAATGTTCTGGGTCTTTAACATAATAAGCTTGATGAATGTCTCTAGCAGAATGAAACTGAGGCATAAATAAAGCATCCATATCCCAAAAATCACTTTCTACAATTGGGCCTGTCATTTCTTGAAATCCAAGAGACATAAATTTTTCTCTTACTTGATCTAAAAATCTTCTGTAATGCTGCTTTCTTCCACCTGAAATAGAAGGAACATTAACCTCAACATCATATCTTCTGAATTTTTTTCCTTTCCATAATCCTTTTTCTAACAATTCAGGAGTAAGTCTGTCTAGAATTTTCTTGTCACTAATCTTTTCTTTTGATGCTTTTTTTCCTAAATCAGTTAATTCTATTTTTTTTATTTTTTGTAATTTTGGGATTATAATATCTTTTCTTTGCTTTAATTTTTCATAAACTTCTTTTTCTTTTTCATCCAATATTTTTAATTCAACTGGAAATGGCTTTTTTAAGAAATCTTCCTCTTCTTTCTTTTCAAGAAATTTCTTTCCCATCGGAGTAATTGTAAATGTCAATTTTCCATTTTTTTTATCAATCAATACTGCAGAATTTTTCTTAAGAACACCAACACTAACTCCAAATTCCTGCTGTGATAATTCTGCATTTTTTTTAATTATTTCTTCATCTTTTGGAGCATCTTTAATCTGATCTAGAAATCTTTTTTCTGGAAATTTCTTTTCAAGATACTCTTTTCCATTTTTACCTAAGTCAATAACTTCTTTTATTTCATCATTAAGCTTAACAACTTGCTTATTTTCAAGCCACTGCAATGCTCTCATTACTTCAATGTCCTTTAATCCTGTTTGTTTTATTATCTCATTGAAGTTAAGAGTTTTACCTAATGCAGGCAATACTTTTCTCTCTAAAGGATGTAGTGTTTGAATTAATTTCTTAAGCTCCATTATTGAGAATTTATTAAGAAATGTTTAAAAATGTTACTATAAATATCTTCCGACAGCTTCTGCAACTGGCTTTATCTCTTTCATTAATTGACCAAACTGTTTTAGGTTTAAAGTTTGGTCTTTGTCAGAAATAGCTTTTTCTGGATTTGGATGAACTTCAATTATCAAGCCGTCTGCTCCTGCTGCAATTGCTGCTCTGCTCATAGGAGTTACTAAATCTGTTCTTCCTGTTCCATGGCTTGGATCCACAATTACAGGCAGATGAGTTTCTTTTTTCAAAGCAGGGATTATATTTAAATCCAAAGTGTTTCTTGTATATTCAACAAAGGTTCTAATGCCTCTTTCACACAAAATAATATTTTTATTTCCTTCTTTTAGGATATATTCTGCTGACATTAAGAATTCTTTTAAGGTTGCGCTTAGGCCTCTTTTTAGAAGAATGGGTTTTTTGGATCTGCCAACTGATTTTAACAACTGAAAGTTCTGCATATTTCTTGCTCCAACTTGAATGATATCAACATATTTTTCTACCAATTTAACATCTTTTGTATCCATAACTTCACTTACAACAGCCAAGCCTGTTTCTTTTCTGGCTCTTGCTAAAATTTTTAATCCTGCTTCACCTAAACCTTGAAATGAGTATGGAGAAGTTCTAGGCTTAAAAGCTCCTCCTCTTAGAAATTTTGCACCTGATTTTTTAACTGATTTTGCTGTTTCTAAAATATAAGAAATATTATCAACTGCGCAAGGACCTGCCATCACAACTATTCTTTTTTCTCCTATTTTTACTCCATTGATGTTTATTATTGTGTTGCTTTTTTTATATTCTCTACTATAAATATATTTTTTTGACATTATATTAATTAATAAGAAAAAGAAAAAAGTATTTAAGCTTTTTTCATTCCTTTCCAAGCAACATCAAACAAGCTGTTTAATGCATTACCAAAGAAAGGCGAGTTAACCCAAATTCCAACATCATATGTTGGGTGAACTTCTTTATCATCCAAGACCATGAATACAACTTCTTTTCCATCAATTACACAGAATCTTGCTTTTGTATCATTTGTATTCCTGATTTCAGCTAATCCTGCAAGTTCTTTAACTGCATTTTTGCTTTCTTTTGTTATAGGCGCGGCAATTCTTACTGATACTCCTTTTTTCTTTAATTTTTCTAATGCTGCCTTAAGACCTTCTGCTTTTCTAATCAGGCCTTGTGAAGTAGTCATCAAAGTAACGTTTTTCTCAGCATTCTTTAAAGTAAGCTCCAAATGATTATATAGATTATGTCTTCCTCTTAGACTTCCAGACAAATCAGTTGGTTCAACTAATTCAATGCCTTGGCTGTGTAGTGAATTTAATTCTCCAAGAACATCTGTTTCTTTTAAGTTTTCAAGTCTTTTGATTTTTTCATCAGCTTCTATTTTCATATTTTTCTTAACTCTTTCAACAACTTCAGGAGGAGATACAGCAATGTATTTGATTGGCTTTCCAAGTTTCATTACAACAAATCCTTTTTTCTCTAAGGATTCTAGAACATCATAGCTTCTTGATCTTGGAACATTTGCAATATCAGATAATTCACCTGCAGTTGAAACACCTCTTGAAAGCAGCGCAGTCCATATCTTAACCTCATACAAGTTCAATGAAAAATACCTTCTTAGTTTACTTAAAAATTCATCTTTAACAATCATTTGCACTCCCCCCTCTTTTTTATTTTTACCCTGATTTTGTCTACGAACTTAATTTTCACTATTGTCCTAAACAAACAAATATTACCACTATAAATATGTTACTTTTTTTTACTGCAGTTTAGGCGTATCTATTTTATAAAACATAACTCATATATAAATATTTATGTTTTTAACAATCAATAGTGAAAAGGTTTAAATAATTCAAATAGAATATAAATTAAAATGCAGTTAGATTTTGAGAAGACAAAAAAATTATTTGAAAGATATAAACTTCCTTTAGCTAGATCTATCTTAATAAAAAAACCAGAACAATTAATTAAGCTAACAAAAAAAATTGGTTTTCCTCTGGTTTTGAAAATCTCTTCTGTGGATATTATTCATAAAAGTGATATTAATGGAGTAAAGATTGGAATAGAGAACAAAGAAGAATTAATTAAGGCATATAATGAAATTATTAATAATATGAAAAAGAGACGAGTAAAAATTGAAGGGGTTTTAATGCAGAAGATGGAAGAAGGGAAAGAAATTATTATTGGTGTTAAAAGAGATATCCAATTTGGCCCTGTTCTTTTATTTGGATTAGGAGGAGTTTTTGTTGAAGCATTGAGAGATATTTCAATCAGAATAGCTCCTGTTGACAAAAAAGAGGCATTAAACATGATAAAAGAAATAAAAGGCTACAAAATTTTAGAGGGAATAAGAGGAGAAAAGGCTGTTAATATTGATGCTTTAGCAAGCATAATAACAAAAATATCTAATATGGTCTTAAAGAATAAAAAAATAATCGAGTTAGACCTTAATCCAATTATTGTGAATGATAAAAAGGCAACTATAGTTGATGCAAGAATAATAGTTGAATCATAAAAATGAAAAATTTAGACAAGATATTTAATCCAAGAACTATTGCGGTTATCGGAGCCTCCCGTGACCCTGGTTCTGTAGGATATGGAATTCTAAAAAGTCTTGTTAGAGGCTGTGTTTTTCCAAGCGAATATTGCAGACCATTTAAAGGAAATATTTATCCAGTCAATCCAAATGCAGAAGAGATTTTGGGAAAAAGGTGTTATTCAACTATAAAAGATATTGAAAATAATATAGATCTGGCAATCATTGCAACACCTGCTAAAATTGTGCATAGCATCATAAAAGAATGTATTAAAAAAAAGGTGGGTGGTGTAATAATTATTTCTGCTGGTTTTGCAGAACTTAACGAACAAGGCAAAAAACTGCAGGAGGATATAGTCAAAGACCTTAGAGCTGCGAAGATCCCTTTAATAGGACCAAATTGTCTAGGAATCTTAAAACCTTCTATTAATCTTAATGCAAGTTTTGCTCCTTCAATGCCTCCTGCAGGAAATGTAGCTTTTGTAAGCCAATCAGGAGCAATAGCTGACAGTATCATTGATTGGGCAATTGAAAATAGATATGGTTTTTCTACTATAATCACTTATGGTAATAAAGCTGATCTTGATGTCTATGATTTTTTGGAATGGCTTGAAAATGATCCTGAAACAAAAGCAATAGCTCTATATATAGAAGGGATAGATAATGGCAGCAAGTTTATGGAAGCTGCCAAAAAAGTAACAAAAACAAAACCAATAGTTGTTTTGAAAGCTGGAAGAACTGAAGAAGGTGTTAAAGCAGTAAGCTCTCATACTGGATCATTGGCAGGAAGCTATAAAGTATATAATGCTGCTTTTAAGCAAAGTGGAGTGATTGCAGCTGAAACAATTGAAGACTTATTTGATTTAGCAAAAGCATTGGCAACTCAGCCTATTTGTGATAATAATATTGCAGTTGTTACTAATGGTGGCGGATGTGGTGTTCTTTGCGCTGATTACTGCAGTGAGTTGGGCATTAATTTAGTTGAGCTTAAGAAAACTACATTAATAAGATTAGAGAAAACAAAACAAATGCATCCTGCTTACAGCAGAAGGAATCCATTAGATATTGTTGGAGATGCTTTGCCTGAAAGATATAAAGCTGCAATTGAAGTTTTACTTGAAGAAGAATATATTTCTGGATTAATTATTATACAGACTCTGCAAACGATGACTAATCCTCAGGAAGACGCAGAAGTTATAATTGAAGCAAAAAAGAAATATCCAAACAAACCAATAATATGCGTATATATGGGTGGAAAATTCAGCAAGAGGGGAAGAAGGATGTTGGAGGCAGAAGGAATCCCTGATTATAATGACATCAGAAAGGCAGTCAGAGCAATGTGGGCTTTAATTAAAAGAAAAGAGATGACTAAATAATCAACTAATTCTAAATCTTAATAATGCAGCAATTCCTCCCAATCCATCCAGTTTTTTTCCGCCTTCATGCTCAGAAGAAATAATAGTAATGTTTCCTTTTGTCTGATCTGTTATTTTCATTATATTATCAATTCTATCATATTTGTCCTGTTCTCTCATTTTTGCTATAAATGAATCAGTGATTAACAATTGAGTTACAGCCCCTGCGTTTGCAGCCATTTCAACTTCATCTGTTCCATAAGCTGCATTTTCTTGTTTTGAAATTTCTTTTAATAATTCCTCTACTAATTCGATCTCTTTTGCTGATCTGACTTGCTTTAGAACTTCCCTCATTTCCGGCCTTTTAAGAACTTCATTTATTGCACCTTTATCAACAGAAGAGCATGCTGCTAGCACTATTTTTTCTTTTAGTTCTTTGTCTTTTATTTCCTTCATTAAATCTTCTTTCCAGAAAGCAGGGCTTGCTAAAATTATATTTTTTATTTTGTATCTTGTTGTATACTCTTTTAATGATTTTATAATTTCCTGATAAAATCCTCCTTTTACACTAACTCTTTCTTCTTTTTTTGCAACTTCTCCTTTAATAGAACTTAATATTTTATACCCTCTTGGCTTTGATAAAGCAAAAATTGATTCTTCTCTGTCTAAAATGCAGATTAATATACTAGGTATTTTTTCTTCAGAAGCTTCTTTTAATTTGTCTAACTGGAATCTCAGCCATTTAGGTTTGGTGATTGTTATAATATCATTTTCTTCTATTTTAAAGCTATGGTGTGCTGCTTTTGGGATATCTTCAGGGCCTTGCACTACAATTCCAGAAATTCTTAGAATGTTATCTTTAAACTCAATTTTTTCTGTTTTTATTGTCAAGGTAACCTTCTTTTTAATGATTTTTATGTTTCTTTCTTCTCCTTGTCCTAATTTTATTTTTCTGACTGTTTGAGCTTTGATAAGATCATCTTTATCTAAAATATGGCTTAAATACCATAAATCATCAATATTTTCAGCTTTAATTTTAATAATTCCTTTCTTTAGATTCTGATGAATAATTTTCATGATTAAATTAAAGAAACATTTATATATAAAAGTTTACTTATTTCATAATAATATGGAAAGTTTTTTTAGGATTAGAAAATCCAAAAAAGGAATACAAGAAGCAGGCGCTATGGCAGCAGCTGCTTTAATAATTGTTATTACATTATTAATTGTGGGATATATACTATTTCTACCACCAGCAGAAAGAGAAAAACTTTTGAGTGAAGGTGATGAAGATGAAAATGCTACTGAGGAAGAAATAATTGAAATTGTTCTTTCAGAAACACCTGAAAGGATTTATCCTTTAACTCAAAGAGAATTTGAGCAGGAGCTTCCTTCTGTAAATATATTTATCAAAGAAGAAGCAACTGAACTTAAGAAAGTAGATTCTTTATTTACAAGCAGATCTTTGTTTAGTGATAAAAATGCTGTTGTAGAATTTGAGATTGTTGATGTTGAAGATATAAAAAATGTTCTGCTAAATTTTGTTGTCCAAGAATCAGAAGGAAGATTAATCATTAAATTAAATAATATTGAGATATATAACAGAGAAATAACAACAGCTAATATACAACCTATTGAACTTAAAGAAGGATTAATAGAAGGGACAAATGTGCTTGAGTTTTCTGTATCTTCTCCTGGAGCAACATTCTGGAGAACAAATAAATATGCTCTAGAAGATATCTTAATAACAGGCAGTGTAGTTGACAGAGAAGCGCAGGAAAGCAAACTTACATTTATGGTATCTCAGACAGAGCGTGAAAATCTAAAAAAAGTAAAACTTCATTTTTTTACTGACTGTGATTTAGATTCAGTGGGCAAATTAGAAATATGGATTAATAATTATAATCTATATTCAGCAATTCCTGACTGCGGATCTCCAAACAGGCCAATAGAATTCAGCCCAGATAAGTTAGTTCCAGGTGAAAATCAATTAATCTTTAAAACTGAAAAGGGAAGCTACCTTATTGACCATATAAGATTAACCTCAGAATTGGAAAGAGTTGAAGCTAAAACATATTATTTTACAATAGACCAAGAAGAGTTTGATGATATTGAAGATGGATATTTGGATGCTACTTTATATATAAGATTTATAGATGATGAAACTCCTAAAGAAGCAAGAATATTAGTTAATGGACTTGCTTTTGGATTGGATCAGACAGATATTGAATTTGAAAAAGTGATTAATACTTATATTGTAAAAGGAAATAATGCTTTGAAGATAGAGCCAGATGAAGCTATTGATGTAGCTGAATTAGAAGTAAGATTAGAGTAAATGTTTTTAAAAAAAATTGAGGTGAATAGAGAGAATTCTTATTTAATTTAAAATGGCCAAAGGTGCAGAAAAACAAAGAAGGAAAGAAATGTGGAAAGCAGAGCAGGCTAGAAGAGATAAACAAGCTGCAACCAAAGAAAGGTTATTGAGAGAGCAGGCCTTGAGAAGAGCAAGAGAATTAGCTGGAAACGGTCCTGAAAGACCTCTTGCTGGATTAGCTAAAACAGAAGCTGCAATCAAAGCAAAACAGCAGGCTGCTCAAGCTCCTGCAGCACAACAGGCTGCACCAGCTAAGCCTGCTGGACCTTCAAGATTAAACAAATTTGGCGGCTGGCTAAAAGCTGGAGTAGCTGGAATGAAAGGTTATTTAGCTGGCAAACTTACAAGTAAGGGGGATGGAGAAGAAAAACAAAAATCTCCTCCAAGCCAGTTGACTGGCTGGATTTTCTTTTTTGTGTCTATAATCTTGTATTGGTTTGTAGATTTAGCAACAGGATATAACGGAATTGATATTGGTTTTTTTATTGGCCTTGGTGGAGCTGACTGGCTTTATAAATCTGGAATTTTGACAATTATTGCAATAATTTTGGCTTTTCAATTTATTTTTTCAAGACCTGAATCTGGTGCAGAGTTTAAATCTGATATTTTCTTGGATATTGTTTTGGCTTTTGTTTTTATTATAGCAAGATACAGTGTTGGAGCTCTTTATCATGCTATTTTTATTTTAGGAATCTGGTTTTTTCTCCTTAGACCTGTGAAAAGCAGAATTGATGCAAACCGCACATTAGCTATTCTTATTTTAATTGATTTTATTGGATTTTCTGCTCTAGAATACTTGCTTTCAAATACAGGATTTTTAGGTGGAGCAGGAATTGTGGCAAATTATGTGATGTTCCCGATATTTTCATTATATCTTTTAGGTTACTTAAAAGTTTATGGAAAAAGCGGGCTTGCTTCTTTTTTATTATTTTTAATAGTTGTACTTTATATATTTGGTTTTGTAAGAAACAGCCCTCAATATCAAACATTGACTTCTGAAATAGATTTAAAACAAAGAGAAGAAGCGTGGGGTTTTTGGAAAACATCTATTTTTAGAACAAAAGAATTTGCAGGAATGATATTGGATCCATTAGGATGCAGCAGTTTGATGGGAGTCAGCTCCAGCGATTATGAAGATTGTTTGAGAGAGAGACAATATGACAGGCTTTGTGCTGAATATGGAAGAGGAACTGAGGAATACGAAAACTGTATAAAACAAAAACAAGGGTTGGATGTTACTGGAACAACAGACAAAACAATAAAGGAATTTACCAAAATAGAGTTTAAACAACCTAAAGAATTTCCAAAACAAGTCCAAAAAGAATTTTCTCCTCCTATTCCTATGCAGTTAAATATAGAAAGCCCTAAAAAACCAGTAACAATTGAATTAAGCTGCAAGTTTAAAACAGCAGGAGAAGAGTTTGATGGAGATGTTCAGCCTAAAAAAATAGAAGAGATTATAGGAACAAAAGAGCTGACAGTATTATGCGACAAACCATCTGACAAAGAATACAAAGAATTGAAAAGTTATACAGTTACATATACTGCAAAAGTAGAAGGCATTGAAACAGAATCAACTTTGACAAGATTATTTGTAGGAAAAGAACTAGATGAAAAAGAAAAATCTTCATTGCTGTCATTACATGAATTAACACAAACAGAATCCAGCAAAAGTGCAGAAGAATTTGCTGTGTTTTCATTTGGCATTGGAACACCTCCTACAAACCCTTTTATCAATAATAATCCAACTCAAGTTATTATAGGAAATATTGAAAATCTGGCAAACGGCAAAATCTTAGCTATTGAAAATATTGAAGTTAATTTGATAAACCATATAACGCTTACGCCTGCATGCTTAAAATCATTTACACAATCAGGAAACTCATTAATACTAAAACCAGAAGTAAAAAATAAACTAGTAAATCTTAAAACAAAAAAAGGAGAAAGATTATTTTTGCTTGGGTGTAATTTACAAATAGGTTCTGATCTTGCTGAAACAAAAGATTATGTCAAAAGAGGATTTAGCTCAAAAATGACATATACATATGAAATTACTAAAGAAGGAAAATTTACAGTAGCAAAAAACTTAGCAATAACATAAAATGAAAAATAAGATGTTAATAATTGGAATTATTATAATATTGATAATTAGTACAGGCTGCAGTCTAGGGAAAAAACCAGGAGATGTTGAACCAGAATCAGTTGATTATCATACAGGAACAGAAGGCCTTGTTCTTAATCTTGTAGAAGGAAGACCTCCTGGAAAAATATGGCCTGGCAGTGATTTTTTGATTGAAGTTGAATTAAGAAACAAGGGAGCACATGATATTGAAGGTGGAAAACTAAAACTCCATGGTTTTAATCCGATGTATGTTTCTCCAAGTGAAGAAGAAAAACCAATACAAACATTATATGGAAAAAGTTTTGGATATCCTGAAGGAGATTATGCATTAATCCAGTTTAAAGAATCAAATATATTAGCTCCTCCTGGAAAAACTCCGTTATCTTTTACTTTATCAGCAGAATATGATTATGCAACAGAAGCGAGCGCGGAAATTTGTGTCAGTCCTGATATCACCCCCCTTGCTAAAACAATAGAGGCTGTATGTGAAGTAAAAGAGATTAATCTAAAAGGAGGGCAAGGAGCACCTGTTGCAGTAACAAGAATCAATGAAATACCAAGCTACAAAGGAACAAATCTGAATATAAATTTTATACTTGATATTGAAAATGTTGGTAAAGGAGAGATATTGGGAGATATAATAGTAGAGAATGTAAAAGTAGGAACACAAAATTTGGTTTGTGATAAAACTGATTTTAAATTAAAGGAAGATACAAAATCAGCAAGATTAAAATGTGAATTAAATATGCTTAGACCATCAGGACCTTATACAAGCATACTTACAGCAAAATTTTCATATAGATATAAAACAAAATTAGACAGCAAGATTGAAGTAATCAGTGAAGAATAAACCAAAAAGCTTAAATAAAAAACTATATAAAAGATATATAATATGATAAAAAAGAGGTATTTTGCATTTTTACTAATTTTAATGATTTTATCTGTAGTTTTAACAAGCTGTAAAGGAGGTTTAACTGGATCTAAAAAACCAGAAGATGTTGAAGAAGATGTTCACAGCGGCACAAAGGGTCTTGTTATGAATTTTGCAAGAAATTTGCCTCCAAATAAAATGTTTGATACAGATGCTCTTGATATTGTTGTTGAGTTAGAAAATAAGGGGGCTTCTGACTTAAAAGGAAATAGATGCTGGCTGCATTTAAGCGGTTATGACCAAAGTATTTTCCCAAATCTTTGGCCAGGGCCTTATCAATGCGGAGCATTAGATGCAAGGAGCATATATAATCCTGATGGCGGTTTTGATACAAAACAGTTTATGAGCCCTCCTTATGGTATATTTTTACCAGAAGGAATTGACGTTCTTCCGCAAACATTTGTCGTACATGGATGCTATAAATATCAAACAAAAGCAAGGCCAATTGTCTGCATAAATCCAAGATTGTATGATATAAGGGCTGCTACAGAAGCCTGTGTTGTACAAGATGTAGCAATGGGAGGAGGGCAAGGAGCGCCTGTTGCAGTAACCAATGTTAAAGTCAATATGATGAAAGACAAGGCTTTATTCACAATAACCGTTTCTAATTCAGGAACTGGAACTGTTTTAAGCGAGCAAACAAGCTTGTTAGGAGGAGTAGTACACAGCTGCCCTGTTAAATTAGAATATCAAGATATAGATATTGTCAGATATGATGTGGATATTGATTCAGCTGGTGCTAGTTTGCTGAGCTGCAGCCCTGAGCTTGAAGGACAGAATAAAATAAGATTAGTAAATAATCAAGGAAAGATAGTTTGTACATTTGCAATATATGGAGATACTGCATTTACAACTCCTTTAAGAGTAGATTTATATTATAATTATTTGGATTCAATTTCAAAACAAGTTGAAATAATTAAAACACCAAGTTAGGAGGTAGATTTTGATGAATAAAAAATATATTTTTGCAATATTTGTTATAAGTTTGTTGATTTTGATAACTGCCTGTGAGGAAGGAGGGGAAGATATTACAGGTATTCCAGAACCTTTTGAAGGAGGAAGCCAAGGTTTAATAGCTGAATTTGAAGAGATAGGAATTATTGAAGAAGGAGAATATACATTTTATGAAGATGAGTTAATCCCAATGCAAATCAATTTTAAGAATAAAGGAGAGGAAGATATTGAGGTAGGAGATTTAAGAATTGAGTTAAAGGGTATTTTAATTCAGGATTTTTCAGGAATTGTTTCTGATACTTTGACAAATACAGAATTAATAGAAGGAGTTAGTGAATTTAATCCAGAAGGCGGTGAAGAAATAATTGATTTTACTCCGACAGGAGGAGCAAGCTATTTGCAGGAAATTGCTGGAACACATTATACAATAAATCCATTTATAGTTTATACATATGAATATTCGACAAAAGCTTTAGTTCCTGAAGTTTGTTTTAAAGAGGATCTTAGAGATACAAGGTTGTGCAATGTTAAAGAAAGCAAACAAATATTTTCTTCAGGAGCACCAATTCAAGTTATATCAGTAGAAGAAGAAACAGCTGGAACAGGAAAAATATCATTGATATTTGAAGTTGAAAATGTTGGAGGAGGAGAAGTAACAACACCAGGAGATGAATTTAATCCTAGCTATGGACAGATAGCATACAGACTAGAACCAATAACAGAAAGACCTAATTGGGAATGCACAGCTGCAGGAAGACAGAATGAAGCAAGGCTGATAGGAGGCACTACAGTAATCAGATGCAGGCTTTTAAATCCGCTTCCAGAAGATGCTCTTTATACAAAAGCAATAGGATTAGTCATAAATTATGACTATAGGGATGTTATCCAGCAGAAAATAAGGATTAAAAAAGCAATCTAATTTTTTTATTTATTTTTTAGAACCAGCTAAAACAACTTGGCTTAATAATGCTTCTAATTGGAGAAATTCGTCACTTCCTTCTGTCATCCTGAATTCAATCTCACCGCATTTGTCTATCAAGTTAACCTTGCTTCTATCTTCTATATCTAAATTCCAGATCTCTTTTTGGATCTGTTTAATTATATCTAATCCTGATAAACCATAGTTCAGCATGACATCTAATAATTTATTTCTTGCATCAACAAATTTATTTTGTAATGCTAAATCCAATAATTCTTTCACTTCTTTTGGCCTTGCAACAGAGGCTAAGGAGAAGATTAAATCTTCAGTTATGTTGTTGGAAATAGCTGCACTGCTTTGCAGGATATTTTCTATTCTTCTGCAGTCACCTTCACTTATCTGATATAATGCTTGTTTTGCTTTTTCATCTATCTTTAATTTCTCATTTTTTGAAATTATACCAATTATCTCAAAGATATAATCTTTTGCTAATGGCCTAAATCTAAAAACAGCACATCTTGACTGGATTGGATCAATAATTTTGCTGCTGTAGTTGCAGCTTAGAATAAATCTTGTTGTTTGTGTATAATTCTCCATTGTCCTTCTTAATGCCTGCTGCGCTTCTTTTGTCAAAGCATCACATTCATCTAAATAAATGATTTTAAATGGAACATTTCCGATTGCTTTTGTTCTTGCGAAGTCTTTAACTTTATGCCTTATGATATCAATTCCTCTTTCATCTGAGGCATTTAATTCCAAGAAATTCTGTCTCCAGCTATCACCAAATAATTCTCTTGCTGTAACTAAAGCCAAGGTTGTTTTTCCAATGCCTGCAGGTCCGGCAAACATAAGATGAGGCATATTCTTTTGTTTAACAAAAGATTTTACCCTTTTAACAATTTCATCCTGGCCTTTAACTTCATCAAAAGTTTTTGGCCTATATTTTTCAGTCCAAATAGCAATATCCATTTTGCCCCCTAATTAAAAAAGAAAATTAAGAGATATTAAAAATCTTTCTAAATAATGTCTTCTTCAGAAACAACCATGAAATCTCCAACTGCAATTACTGCTGAGAAAGGTATAAGTATCTTTCCTTCTTTATCTTTTTCTAATTCCAACTTTTCTGTATAAGTTGTTGGATTAGCAAGAACCATATGGATTAATTCTCCGCTTCTTGTTTCAAATATGATATCTCCTACTTCACCAAATCTTTTTCCTGTTTTAGAAACTACTGTTTTTCCAACCAATTCTTTTGAAAATTTTTTATCTTCTTCAGCCATTTTATAATCCCTCACATAATTATGATAATTTATGAATAGATTAAGTCATATTTAAAGCTTTTCATTTAGATTTTAAATCATTAAGCTTGTTTTTAAGCAGTTTATCATCAAAACATTTGTCTTTTAAGCCGCAAACCCTGCATTTATTGTTGTTTTCTGTTTTTTCTGGTATTTCAGATGAATTTAAGAGATTTCTGACTTTTTCTTTAAGGTCTTTTACTTCTTGTTTTAAAAAGGGATTTATTGAAATCTGTCTTTTGATATCTTTATCTAAATAGTGTATGAATCCTTCTTTTATCGGTTGTTTGAGCTTTTCTTCTAATAGTAAAGCATAAGCTGCTATCTGAATCCTATGGCCTGGCCAGACACCTTCTTTTGGCATTGAGCCTGTTTTTAATTCAATTGGAACAGAACCTTCTTTGTATTCTTCTACTCTGTCAATAATTCCTGTCAGTTCTAATCCATCTGATTGTATCTTTATTTCTGATTTTATTTTTGGTATTAAAGAATTCCATAATTCTTCACCATATATTTTATGTTGAGCAATGAAGTTGAATATATTTTCTGCTCTTATCTGGCTTTCTCTTACAAAGAATGGGAAGATTTTTTTGAAGGCATCCAATGGTTTTAATTGGACTGATTTTAATCTGAATCTGTTTTTATGAATAACATTTCTTAACTGCTCTGCATAATTATGAATGTACATATCATAAAGATCTTTGAAGGCAGTTGTCTTTTCTATGCTTTTTACTAAAGATTCTTCTATTTTGTTTATCTGTTCATATGTTTCATGTCGGATTGAGCCTTTTACTAATGCTTCTTTTTCAGGCTCAAAGAATTTTAGAACTCTTTCTAAGTATAGTTTTCTTTTACAGTATAAGTAAGCAGAAAGCATTGTTACAGAGATTCTTCTAGCCATGAATTAATTTTAGTGTGTTTATTTAAATGTGTTTTGGGTGGATGGCCAGTGGGATATTATTTTGTATTTACTCCTGTTCCACATCCAATAAAAAGTCCTGGATTAGGCATTCCTGTTAATATAACTCTACCACCAATTTCTTCACATTCTTCAACTGTATTTATATCTTTATATACTGTAAGAACTGAACCATAATCAGGACATATGTCCATACAAAAATATATTTTTTCTAAAGGGAATCCTGTTCTTGGATCTGTACCAGCAGGTCTTGGATAAAGAGAGGGTTCTATATAAGGATATATTAAATAACTAAATCCAATTAATAAAAGAATGAAAATTGAAAGGATTATAATAATTAATTTTTTCATAATTTAATTAGATATTGGGTTTATATTTATAATTTTCTATAACTTTTAAATCCTTAGGGTCTGTCCCAAGTCTCGTTCACTCAGCCGAAACGGCTATTAAATAAAGATGTCGGCCGACGATGTAGTCTTACGAGCCTATGGCTAGTTCACTTGCCAATTGGCGACTTGGGACAAACCCAAATCCTTAGAAACCTTTTTATACTATAATTCTAAATTTATAATTAAAATGGATGTTAAAGAAAAGCTTGAGTTGATAAAAAGAAATACACAAGAAATTGTGACAGAAGATGAATTAAAAGAACTTCTGAAGAAAAAGAAAAATCCTGCTGTTTATCTAGGGACAGCTGTTACTGGAAGGCCTCATGTTGGTTATTTTATGTGGGTTTTGAAGATGGCTGATTTCTTGAAAGCTGGATTCAAGGTCAAGCTGCTTCTTGCTGATATCCATGGAGCATTAGACAATACTCCCTGGGATTTGTTGGATAACAGGTCTAAATATTACAATATAGTTATTCCTGCTATGTTTGAAGCAGTTGGAGCTGATATTAAAAATTTTGAAATTATTCAAGGATCTGATTTTCAGTTAAAAGATGATTATGTATTTGATGTTTTGAAGATGTCAACAATGGCTTCTGTCCATGACTGCACTAAAGCTGCTTCTGATGTTGTTAAGCAATCAGAAAATCCTAAATTATCAGGATTGATTTATCCGATAATGCAGGCTGTTGATGAAGAATATCTGAAAGTAGATATCCAATATGGTGGGATTGACCAGAGAAAGATATTAATGTTTGCAAGAGAGTATTTACCTAAAATAGGATATGAAAGAAGAATTGAAGTTATGACACCATTGATTCCTGGATTAACTGCTGGAGGAAAGATGAGTGCTTCTGTCAAGGCATCTAAGATTGATTTAATTGATGATGAAAAAGCAGTAAAGGAAAAATTAAATGCTGCGTTCTGTCCAGAAGGGATTATTGAAGAAAATGGTGTTTTGGCTTTTTGCAAATATGTTTTAATGACAATAAAGCAGGATAAAAAAGAAGAATTTATAATCAAAAGGCCTGAAAAATGGGGCGGAAACTTAACATATAAAACTTATGAAGAATTAGAAAAGGATTTTGCTGCAAAGAAATTACATCCAATGGATTTGAAAAACGCGGTTGCTGAAGAAATCAACAAACTTCTTGAGCTGATAAGAAAGAAGGTTAAAGGTAAAGAAGAACTTATTAAGAAAGCTTATCCAGAATGAATACAAAAATAAAAAGTATAACTAAAGCTTGTTCTATAAATGATGAAATATTTAGTCTAATTGTTAAGAATTTACGAAATAAGATATTAAAGACAGAATCAGATATTAATAAATTTATAAGAAAAGAGGCAAGAAAAAGAAAACTGAAAATCTCTTTTCCTCCTGTTGTTGCAATCGGCAAGAATGCAGCTAAGATTCATCATAAACCTAAAAAAAGAAAACTGAAAAAAGGATTTTTAGTCATGGATTTTGGTGTTAAAGTAAACGGATATTGTTCTGATATGACAAGAACTATATATATTGGAAAGCCTTCAAAAAAAGAAAAAGATATCTATGACAGGGTTCTGCAGGCACAAAAGACAGGAATTAAAAAAGCAAGGATAGGAGCAGAGTGTTTTGAGATTGATTATGCTGTAAGAAAAAATCTGAAAGGATTAAGAGAAAAGTTTGTCCACTCCTTAGGCCATGGCGTAGGGAAAAAGATCCATGAACTTCCAAACCTATCTCCAAAAACAGATTATCTGCTGAAAAAAGGAGATGTAATAACAATAGAGCCAGGAGTTTATATCAAAGGAAAATTAGGGATAAGGATTGAAGATTCTATACTGATTGATAAAAGAATAAAGATATTAACAAGATCAACTAAGAAATTGATTATAATCAAATAAGAAATTTACCATCCTTCTGTATTAATTTACCGTCAACAAATATTTTTCCTCCTCTGCGCAAATCCTTAATCATATCCCAATGCAGAGCTGATTTGTTTCTTCCTCCTCCCTCTGGATAAGCCATACCTAAAGCCAGATGGATTGTTCCTCCTATCTTTTCATCAAAAAGTATTTGTTTGATGAAATTTTTAATATTATAATTAAGGCCTATTCCGAATTCTCCTATCTTGCAGCTTCCTTTGTCTGATTTTATCATCTCTTTAAGGAACTGCTCTCCTTTCTCAGCTTTTACTTCAACGACTTTTCCTTTATGAAATCTCAGAAAGACTCCTGAAACTTCTCTGCTTCCATATATTGCAGGATAAGTATAATGTATATAACCTTCTGTTGAGTTTTCCTGAGGCGCGATGAAGACTTCTCCATCAGGCATATTTCTATGGCCATCACATTTGATTGCCTGTCTTCCTTCAATGCTGAATGTCAAATCACTATTTTCTCCTGTGATCCTTACAACCCTTCCTTTATCCAACGTTTTTTTTAATTTTTCTTGTTTTTTAGATTCTTTCTGCCAATCTATGTTTGTCGCTGCATAACAAAAATCTTCAAATTCCTCTAAACTCATTTCTGCATCCTGCGCCAAAGAATGTGTTGGAAATTCACATATAACCCAATTATTTTTTTTAATTATAATATATGAAACCTTTCTTGTAATCTTTCTTCTCATAGCAATTTTCTTTGGATCAATCCTGGTCAATTCTTTTGTATTATATTCTGCGCCTATACTGATCGAGCCGTCTGCCATTTTTGCTTCCATCATTGCTAATTTAGGAAAACTCAACAATTGTTCTTTTGAAGCGTTCTTATAGTAAGCATAAGTAAAACCAGGAACCCCTGCATGAACTACTGGAAAGGCTCCTTTTTTAAGAATAAGCTTGTAAACTTCTAATGCTAATTCTTTTGCGTCTATTCCAAAATTTAATTCAATCAAATCTCCTTTTTTTATTTTGACTGAATAATTAACCAAAATCTCTGCTAATCTTTTAACTCGCGGATCTGCCATAAATTAATTTAATGAAAATCATAGTATATAAAAGTTTGGGTACGGCACCAACAAGATTTATAAATAACTTTGCATATCTATATTAAATGCCTGAAAACAAGGGGGTATTAGACAGGGTAATTTATTCCTATAGTACATCTTCTAACCAGACTGAAGAAGAAAATAAATTATTAAGAGAAACAGTAGATAAATTAAAGGAAGAAGTAGATAGATTTAAAAAAACTCCTCTGATGATTTGTGTTGTCAAAGCAGTGATTGGAGATGAAGTTATTATACAAATTCCTAATGGAAATGAATTTCTTGTAAATAAAACAAGCGACTGTGAATCTCTAAGACCAGGAGATTCAGTTCTTGTTGAACAAAAGAATCTAACTATTGTAAAAAAGATGAATAAATCAAAAAAATTTGCAGTTGATTCTTTTGTGATAATAGAAAAACCAAATACTACCTGGAAACATATTGGGGGATTGAAAAAACAAAAAAAAGAGATTCAAGAAGTTGTTGAGCTTCCGTTAAAGAAGCCTCATTTATTTAAAGAAGTTGGGATAAGCCCTCCAAAAGGAATTTTACTGCATGGACAGCCTGGAACAGGAAAAACCCTGCTTGCCAAAGCAGTTGCACAATCAACAAATTCAACATTTATTGAGATAGTTGCTTCTGAATTAGTCCAGAAGTTTATTGGAGAAGGTGCTAAATTGGTCAAAGAAATATTTGAACTTGCCAGAGAAAAAGCTCCTTCAATAGTTTTTATAGATGAAATTGATGCATTAGCTGCTAAAAGAATTGAAATTGGAACCAGTGGAGAAAGAGAAGTGCAAAGAACATTTATGCAGCTGCTTGCTGAATTAGATGGATTCAAACCATTGGATAATGTTAAGATAATTGGTGCTACAAACAGAAAAGATGTGCTAGATCCTGCTGTTATAAGGCCTGGAAGGCTGGATAGATTAATTCATGTTCCTATTCCTGATTTAGATGGTAAAAAACAGATATTTAAGATACATACAAAAGATATGAAACTTGATGAAAGTGTTGACAGTAAAGAAATTCTTGAGAGAATGGAGAATTTTTCAGGTGCAGAGATAAGAGCTGTTTGCACTGAAGCAGGATATTTTGCAATAAGGGAAAAAAGGACTTCTGTTTTTAAAAAAGACTTCTTGAAAGCTATTGATAAAATAAAACAGGATGAAGAGGAAGATAAAGGACATTTACATATGTTTGGTTAATGTAAAGCATTAACAAAATGACCAAAAATCTTTGATTTTTAAGTATGCTTGGTTAGATTAATATTTCCTGAAATTTGTGCAGTGCTACCAAGTTACTTCCGTTCATCATCCTTTCGTCAGATGGTGTTCACCAGGTCATTGCACTGTTGCACTTCAAAAGGATTTTTCCTTTTTTAAGTTTAAAAAATAAAGAAGATATATAAAACTGCTGTTTAATATACAGAAAAATCAATACAAACTCTATATTCTCTTGGTTTAATCTGGCCTGCTTTAACTATCCTTAGGATTTTAAATTTTCTTTTTGCTGAATCACAGGCTTTTTTTATCTTTTCTTTTGCTAAATTGAATTCTTCTTCTTTTAAAAAATCATAAAAATGAACAACTGCTTTTTTGTTTGCTGCTGTTAATGCAGTATCTAAAAAATTTTCTCCTGTTAAGGGCAATGGCATAATAATTCTATCAAATTTCTTTTTTATTGTAGGAATAACTATTCTTACATCTCCTCTGAATAGTTTTATGTTTTCTGTTTTATTCAATTTTACATTTTCAAGAGCAAATTTGTGTGCAATTGGATTTATTTCTATTGCATAAACTTCTTTGGCTTTTGTATTTTTAGCAATAACCAAAGGATATGGGGCAACGCCAGAAAACATAACTAAGATTTCTTCCTCTGGTTTAATCAGTTCAGCAATTCTTTTTCTTTCTGTTGCTAATCTTGGAGAAAAATAAACATCTTCTGCATGAAGTCTTATTCTTACATTATTTTCTTTATATTCTGTTGTTTTTCTTCTTTCTCCTGCTAATATTTTGAGCTTTTGTCTTCTATAAATGCCGCGGTGAATCCCTGCTTTTTTAACAACAACTTTAATTTGTTTATGTAGATCAAGCAGAGTTTCTGCAATTAATTTTTCTTTTTTTTCTAATTCTGCAGGAATTTCAATTATTGCAATATCTCCAATAATATCATAGCTTGCAACCAGGTTTTCTAATTCTTTTTTTGTTAATTTTTCTTTTAGAGATTCTTTAAGTGTTGTTGGTTTTTTCATATTAAACAATAATCAAATAAGTTCCAATTAACATAAGTGATGATATAAATAACCTAAACAAAAGAAATTTTTCATGAAAGAATTTGCCTCCTAATAAAACAATAAATAATGTACTTAAAACCAAAACAGGTGTAACCAAAGATATATAAGCTAAAGATATTGCTTTCAATACAAGCAGATTTTTTATTATAGTTAATAATGCTATTAACAAAGGCAGAAATTTAATTTTTTTAAAACAATTTATTGTATCTTTATATCCATACATAACTATATGTATAATATTAAAATTTACTGCAATAAATAACCATATGAAAAAGAGATAATTAAAAATATCCAGATAATTAGATAAAATATATTTATCTAAAACAGCTGTGATACTAAACAAAAATATAGAAAAAGTAAAATAAAGACTGTATTTAGTTTTTAAAAAATTTTTTATTGGAGCGTATAAATTAGAAAGATTATGGTCTGATTCCAATAAATATGCTGAGATCAACAATATAATTATCCCAATTATTTGTTTTTGTGTAATAGCTTCAGATAAAAAGAAAAAGGCAATAACCGCAACAAAAGCTGGCTTAAAATTTGACAATGGATAAAGCAGAGATATATCCTTGTGTCTTAGGGCTTTTGAAAAAAATAAAATACCTACTGTTGCTATCAAAGAAATAATATAAACTAAAAATAAAACTTTCTTATTAATATTAAAATTTATTAAAGGTATTAAAAATAAAATAAGAACTAACATTGATAAGGATCTTGCTGATTCTAAATTCATGGCATGTACTTTTAATAAAGCTTTTTTTCTAAGTATAATAAAAAAAGTTGAGAATACTATAGAAGCAAAAGCATAAACATACCATGGAATCATTTTATAACCAATCACCTAATCCTTTTTGTTGTTTTTTTGATTCAACTTTTATTAAACTTTCTATTTGTTTTTCAACTCTTTCTTTTGAGAAATCATGTTCTTCAACCAGCAATTCAAATAATTTTCCAGGATTCATTTTTTCTATTTTCATGTTATAATCTTTTTCAACAGGCATTTTTTTGATCAAATAGTAAATGTCCGTCCATGGAAAATCAAAATTTTCTTCCCATTTTGCTTCTTTGAATAAATTATCAAAATCGTGCTCATGTTTTTTAACTAATTTTAATGCGTTTTTTGGTCCAATTCCTTTAACGCCTCCTGGATTATAATCAGTACCTATTAAAATAGCCAGAACAATTAATTGATCTTGGTCAATTTTTAGATTATTTAGATTTTCAGAAAGATTAATTATTTTTGGTTTTATAGTTACATAAGATGCTTTAAATTTTCTTCTTCCTGTTATTGATAGATTTTTAACTAATTTAGGTATTCCATATAATAAACTATCAAAATCTTCACTAACACCTGCAAAAGCATTTTTATCATTTACTATCTTAGATACTTGGGCTTCTCCTTCTGAAGGCGCCTGGACAACAGGCAAACCCAATGCATTAATTAATTCTTTGCTTTCTTTAATCATCTCTGCTGTCAATATAGAAGTTCTTGATGCATATTTTTTCATTAATTCAATATCCTCTCTCTTTTTTGCTTCTTTATATAGTTTTAATGCTTCTTGTTTAGCTGTTTTTCTTTTTTCCCTTTCTTTTTGTTTTAATTCAGGAGGTTTTCCATCAAAAACGAAAGCTAACTTAATCCCGTGATGCATTAGTCTTGTAGTTCTGCTGAATAAACCTGTTAAATGAGAGGTAACTCTTCCTTGGGAATCTTTAAGCAAAGTTCCATCCCTCTGCCTTATTGTTGATAAAAATTGATACAAAAGATTAAAAGAATCGACGGCAAGCATTTTGCCTTTTAAATCTTCTAGATGGATTTCTTTCGTTAATATTAAATCTTTTAGATTAGTTCCCATTTTGCTAGATTTTTTTAACAACAAGCCCTTTTTTGAATTCAGTATTCAATAATTCCTCTGCTTTTTTAGTCAAATTTCCTGTCATTAGAAATAAAACAGGCAATTTTTTAAATTGGCCTTGTACAAAAGCATTGCTCAAATCAGTGTTAGTTATGGTTTTTTTATTTTTGGCTTTGCAGTAATATTCTAAATCTCCTACAACAGAATAAAATTTTATAACAGCATCAATTTCAGAATTTTTTCTGATAATATCATATTCAACAATCTGAATTTTCTTTTGATTAAAGTAATTTTGAAGTTTATTTAAAAAAGAATCTTGTTTTTTAACTATTATTTTCTTTTCTTTTATTTCTTCATTTAATTTTTTCTGCTGTTCTATTGGTTTTTGTTGTGGTTTTGGTTTAATTTCTTGTTTTGGTTCTATTTTCTTTTCTGGCTGCTTTTCAATTTCCTTTGTTTCTTGTTTTTGTTGTATTGGTTCTTTTGGTTTTTCAATTTCTTTTGGTGGCTGCAACTGCAATTTGATTAAAGTGCCTGCTTCATCATTACTTAGCAAGTACCATTTCCAGAATAAAATCTTTTCGTTGTTAATAGTGATGTGTAGCGGAACTGCAAAATCTTTTATTGATCTTAAAGCAACTCTAATGACTGGCTCTAATTTGTCATCTTTTAGTGTCTTTTTTTCTTTCAAAAGATCAAATGCTTTCTTTTCTTTATCATTAAGATACTTATAAAATTCTTGCAGCCTGGATTCTTGTCCTGGAAGGTAATAAACAGGTGTTCCTCCAACTTTAGTATGTGAAATCTTCAGTTTATTGCTGCTGGCTAATTCAGAAAGATGAGCAGAAGCAAATAAAATATTTGTTTCAATTACCTTAGCAATATCATTAGGTATTACTGGTCCTTTTATTTTAATAGTATTTAAAATAGTTTCTTGATTGGACATGAAAAAAATTAAGAATTCATTCTTTATATATTTTTTCTAAGTTAAGGCCTAACCCATTTAATCTCATAATAGGTAACATCTCCTTCATCATCAACTATCCCAATCAGTAATCTTTTCTTAGTGCTGTGAGCAACTCTGTTTTTTGCTGCAAATTCATACCAAGTTAAAGTTTCACCTTCATGGACAGGATAAACAATCCATTTTGCATGGGCTTCTCCTGGTTTAACACCTCTGTCATAAATCCTGAAATCAGCACCAAATTTCAAAGCTGTCTTGATTATATAACCTCTGTTTCTTATATCTTTGAAAACACAATATCTTGTCCAAAAATTTGGTTCAACTTTTTTTGCTTTTTTAAGAAATTTCTCAAAAGTAAGTGGTTTGTTTTTTCCATCTAAAACTTTTAATTTTCCTTTTTCAGTAAGATAAAGAGCCTCTAAAAGAGACAACTGTACTTTTCCGTCTTCCAATAAGTTACCAAATCTATTTTGGTTGTAAAATTCCCTAGCTTCATTAGTAGATTCAGTAATAATTCTTTCTCTGGCAAATATCGCTTTTACAATTATTTTTGGTTTTGGTTCTTCCTGTTTTTCTACTTTTTCTGTTTTTTTCTTTCTTGGCATATTAGAGAAATATTCTTCATTTACTTAAAAAACTTTCGTGTTTAAAAAAGATTTATATAGTTTTAGATTAAATTAATGGTAAGATGCAAATCATATTTTTAGGAACAAGTTGTGCAATGCCAACAAAGGAAAGAAATCATATCTCTATTTTTGTTAGTTATAGCAGTGAAGGAATTTTGTTTGATTGTGGGGAGGGAACCCAAAGACAATTAAGGATAGCTGGAATAAAACCAACAAAAATAACTAAAATTTTAATTTCCCATTGGCATGGAGACCATACATTTGGACTTCCTGGCTTGATCTCAACATTAAGCACTTCAGAATATACAAAAACATTAAGGATATATGGACCTAAAGGCACAAAGGAATTTATCAAGAACATATTCAAATCAGCTGTATTTGAAAACAGAATAAATCTTGAGGTAATAGAGATAAAGGAAGGTGTTTTCTTTAATGGAAAGGATTACCAGTTAGAAGCTTATCCATTAAAACATAAAACAGAGACTTTAGGATTTAGATTTGTTGAGAAGAATAAAAGAAGAATTAATGTTCCTTTTATTAAAAAAATAGGAATTCCTGAAGGCCCTTTGTTAGGAAAATTACAAGAAGGCAAATCAGTTACATGGAAAGGCAAGAGAATTTCAGTAAAAGAAGCAACTTATACTGTTAAAGGGAGAATAATTGCTTATCTTGCTGATTCAATCCCTAATAAAAATAGTTTGAAGATAGCCAAGGACGCTGATATTCTTATAGCTGAATCAACATATACAAGTGAACTGCAGGAAAAGGCAGATCAATATATGCATATGACTGCAAAGGAAGCAGGATTAATCGCAAACCAGGCAAATGTTAAAAAACTGATATTAACTCATTTTAGTACAAGATATAAAGATACTCATGTTCTGGAAGAAGATGCAAGAAATGTTTTTGATAATGTTGAAGCTTCAAAGGATTTTATGAAGGTTAATTTATAAAATGAAGGAAATCCATAAAATAGCTGCTGTTGTAATAAGAGATAATAAATTTTTAATGGTCAGAAAGGTAGGAAAAGATATTTGGACTAATTTAGGAGGAAAACCAGAACAAGGAGAATCTGAAGATCAAACTTTACTTAGAGAGATTAAAGAAGAGATACATTGTGATGCAGAAATCATAAAAAAACTTGGAGACTTTAAAGCAAAGGCTGTTTTTGATGATGCAATTGTCAAATTATCTACTTATTTAGTTGATTTAAAAGGAGATATTAAATTAGATGATCCTGAATTAGAGGAATGCAGATTTATTTCAAAAAATTATAAAGAAAAGGGAATCAAATTTCCAGAATCAATTGAAAAACAAATACTTCCTTTTTGTATTAAAGAAGGGTTACTGGATTGGTGATAAAATGTCAAGGAAATCTATTGGAATTAATGCAGAAAGAGAATTAATCCATTTATTCTGGAGCAATGGTTGGAGTGCAGTAAGGGTTGCTGGTTCTGGTTCTTCACACTATCCTTCTTGTGATATTATTGCTTCTAATGCTGTAAGAAAGTTAGCAATAGAATCAAAAGTTACAAAAGATAAGGGAAAATATTTCAGTAAAGAGGAAATTGGACAATTAAGAGAATTTTCAGAAAAATTTGGGGCTGAATCTTGGATTGGTATTAAGTTCAAAAATCTAAATTGGTTTTTTATTAGTTTAGAGGATTTAGAGATTGTTGGTAAAAATTATGTTGTTTCTGTTGAACTGGCAAAGAACAAAGGTTTGCTCTTTAATCAGCTTATAAATAGATTTTGAAATTTTGTCTTTGTTTAAATTTTTTTATTTTAATTAAAATAGTTTAATTTATCTCTAATTATAAAATAAAGGAGTATTTTTAATTATTTAAACTAAAAGGGTAATAATCTTGCTTATTTTTAATTTTAATTAATTTAAATTGATTTTAGAAAAACCTAAGATTTTTAAAGTTTATTTTCCATAATATAGTGGTAATGAGATTATCAAATAATGTAATTGAAGAGGTAATAGCAAAGGTAGCTGGCCAGGATGTGATTCCATTAGTTATGGCTTTGAAGAATAAAAAGAATGTAAGTGAGTTTAAGCTTGCAGATTCAATAAAACAAGAGGTTAACACTACAAGAAATATGCTTTACAGACTTTATAATGCTAATCTTGTTTCATTTATCAGAAAAAAAGACAAGAAAAAGGGGTGGTATATTTATTATTGGACATTTGATATGAAAAGAGCAAGATATTTGATTTCTGAGTTAAAGAAAAAAAGATTAATAAAATTAAAAGAAAGACTAGCAAGAGAGAAAGAAGGACAGTTTTTTCTTTGTGAAAATAAATGCATAAGATTGGATTTTGACCAGGCGATGAATTTTGAATTCAAATGCCCTGAATGCGGCCAGATCATACATCAAGAGGATAATAGAGAATTGATAGAAAAGATAGAAAAAGAGATTCAAGAATTAGAGAAAGAAACAAATGAGAAAGAAGTAAAAGTTATTAAGAATGTAAAACTTAAATCTAAAAAAGTTAAGAAGAAACCAATAAAATCAAAAAAGAAAGTGGTAAAGAAAAAGAAAAGATAATTTAATTCTTAAAATATTTATTCTCCAAATATTTTTGCTTGCCTTTTCTGAAAATTCTTAAATGATTCTTCCAATCTGTTCATTTTTTGCCCTAAATAAATTAATAATTGTTCACGCCCATTATAACTCTTTTGCATACGTTTTGGATTTAATTCAGTATCAAAAGCCTCATGCCTTGACTCAAGATCCTTTAATGTATCCCTCAATCTTTTCATTTCAGCACGAAAATTAACTTTTTGATCTATATTCCATTTAAACCTAAGACCAAGAGCAAGCTTATTTTGATCAGCACTTATTTCTTTATCAAGTTTTATAGAATCCTGAAGCCAGCGAGCCACAGCTACCTCCCATTCTGCTTCCTTGTCTGGAGGAGGTGAAATATTTTGTTCTTTTTTATTTTCTTTTATTTGCGCTTCAACATTTGCCATATCTTTTTCTATTTTCTTCCTCTGTGCAACGAGTTGTGCAAGAGCTTTTGGGTTAGGTTGAACTTTTGATTTTTCAATCTTAGCGCATGAAGCAACTGCTGCTAAAATTGCCCCCAGCGCTGCAAAAACAATCTTGTTGTATGTAGACATTTAAACTATACTAAAAAACTTCTAATATATAAAATTTATCTCTCAAAAAAAGATTATTAAAATAAGGTTAGATTTTTTAAAACATCCAAGGATGTGCTCTTTTAATTTCTTCAACAAATATTTCAGGCTTGTAGATACCTAATTCAGAGATTATTCCAGTAATCAAATCTGGATTAACTTTTTCAAAAGCAAAATTATTAATTTTGATTCCTTTTGGAGCAGTTGGCCATACTTCTTTTGCTTCTCTTTTTTCTATCTCTTCTTCATATCCAAAAACACTTTTTGGGTCAAATTTCCAGCTGTCAGTGCAAACATACAATGAAACATCCCATTTTTCAGCAACTTCTGCAAAAAGCTCGCTTCCAATTTTATTAATAACCTTTCCTTCAGCTGTTATTGCATCAGCTCCAATCAACATAATATCTGCTTTTTTTAATGCCAGTCTTGCAGCTGAATCAACATAATGCACTACAGGAATCCCTGCTCTAGCAAGTTCTTGGGCAGTCAATCTTCCTTGAAATTTTGGTCTTGTTTCTGTGTTATGAACAATAAATTTTTTGCCTTGTCTTTTTGCTTGTTTTAATATTTCTGTTACAGTAGAACTATGACAGTGTGTGAAAACTACCATCCCATTTTTAATTTTTTTAACTGCAATTTTTATAATTTTATTTTTTACAAAATCAAAATGATCATTCACTTCCTTTATTCTTTTCAAGATTTCCTGATATATGTTATCTGCATCTTCTATATTATTTAAAACATAATTGATAGAATTCCTCATGCCAGGTTCTGTGGGTCTTGTCTTAAACAAAATTTTCTTAACTCTATTTAGATTATGAACTAAATCAACTTTCTTTTTATCTCTCATATCATGTGCAACTATCTGTAAAGCCTTAATACTAGCTTTGGCAATATTTGCAGCTCCTTGAATCCTTAAATTCTTAATATCCTCTACTATTGTTTGCAGATCCATAGAAGTAGTTTATCTTTTTTTCTTTGCTGTTGTTTTTTCTATTTTAAGTTCTTCTTTTAGAATTTTTTTTGTCACTGTTTGGATATTTGATTCCATATTAGCTATTCTTCTTTCAAGTAATACAAGAATTCTTAAGGAATAAACAATTGCTGCTAATGTCCCTATAATAACCAAAAGTGTAAGTTCAGCTAAACCAATTGCCATTTAAAACACCTCTTTTTATTGATATTTAAATTAGAATTCTCTGATATATAAACCTTTTGGATAAATGTTATAAAAACTTTTCACAATATTTTTATAATACTAAAAGTTACAAAAAAATATGACAAAAAAACTCATAATTTTCACTTTTTTATTTATATTTATTAGTATGATTTTTGTTTCTGCGCAAGATAGAGAATATATTCTTAAGAAGAAAGGGATTGAAGAGACAGAATTTTTTTGTAAGGAAGTACCAATAGGAGAAATATACGATCCAGAAATATTACTTGGTAAAACAAATAAGAAAGAAGGACCTGATGATTGTGTTGATTGTAAATTGTATGATTCTGGAGGAGTTTTTTTCCGTAGTGAAGGTCTTAATAAATTTAGGTCAAATATTTGTGAGTCTGCTACAAAATTAAAAGTTTTCAAATGCAGTGAAATAGAAGAGATATTAACCAATTTTGGGATAGTAGATTGTGGAAAAAATGAAATTTGTATTGGAAGTTTTGCAACTGGAGGCAAATGTGTTGAAATAGGTGAATGCCCTTCAAAAATTGAATGGGATACAACTGGAAGTATAATTTCCCAAGGCCATTACCCTTCAGTATTCCTTAAAACATATAATACTGCTGGAAAACCTACTGAATCTGTAATTTTATATGAAGAATATTTTAATTCTGAAATGGTCAGAAATGGTGGTTTAATGATTCCTGAAGAAGGTATTAAAGTTGTTGGTGGAGAAGAACTAAGAGAGTTTATTGAAGAAAATAATCTTGGTTCTTATCAAATAACATACAAAAGTCCGATTGAGGGTTGTGAAACTGAAGAAACTATTGAATTTACAATAAAAGAATCAATGAGTATAACAGATAGAATTTCTGAATTTTTTAAGTGGTTATTTTGATTTCTCTTAGTGAAAAGTGTATAAATATTTTGATAAATAATATATAGAAGATAATATGTAAAAAGAATTAAGCAGCTTTTGTAAATTTATCAGCTGGCTTAAGTTTGCTCCAAACTGAATCAAAGAAATTTTCCAAGGTTGCTGCAAATAATTTTGTGCTTACCCAAATACCTGTATCATAAGTTGGGTGAATTGTTTCATCATCAATCAGCATAAATACAACTTCTTTGCCATCAACAATACAGAATCTTGCTCTTTCTTCTGTATTTTTCAATTCTGCAAATTTACTAAATTCTTTAGCTATTTTTGTATTTTCTTTTGTCAAAGGAGCAACAATCTTTATTTTAACTCCTTTTTTAGCTGCTTTCTCAAGTGAATTTTTGAATCTGTCTGATTTTCTTACTAAACCTTGGGCAGTTGTCATAAATGTAATGCTCTTTTCAGCACTTTTAATCATCATATCAATATGTTGGTATAAGTTGTTTCTTCCTTTAAGATTGCCACTTAAATCAGTAGGATCAACTAATTTTACTCCTTGATTGTGCAAAAGATTTAATTCATTTAAAACAGTACTTTTCTTAATAGAATCAAGTACATTCATCTGGTTTTTTGCATCATCTTCTATTTTCTTTTTTACTCTCTCTAGAACTTCTGCTGGTTTTACAGCAAGATATTTTATTGGTTTTCCAAGCTTCATTA